>Ga0153952_1000801_pt1 | contig 11256 bp, 16 predicted proteins | sample TSNJ036MetaG_FD_104746 | JGI IMG/M metagenome (GOLD analysis project Ga0153952, IMG submission 104746) | Attine ant fungus gardens microbial communities from New Jersey, USA - TSNJ036 MetaG | ecosystem: Host-associated > Fungi > Mycelium > Unclassified | place: USA: New Jersey, Wharton State... | reverse complement strand
TGTGCGGAGTTACGATGTATCAGCTGTTAGAAAATACTGCCCTTACATATACCGCGGCTTCCAATGTTGGGATCATAGTATCTATTTCACCGTTTTTTACGGCTATGTTAGCGCAACGGCTGCTGGAAGGTGAAAAGCTTGAAGCCAATTTCTTTATTGGATTTGTCGCTGCCATTACAGGAATAGCCCTTATCAGCTTCAACGGCAAAACCTCTCTGGAGTTTAATCTCATAGGAGCTTCTGGCAACCTTAGCCGCCGCTGCATGGGCAATATATTCAATACTTTCGCGGAAAATAAGTCAGTACGGGTATAACGCCATACAAGCAACCAGAAGGATATTTTTTTACGGCTTGCTCTTTATGACTCCGGTATTGTTCTTCTCCCGTTTTGAAATTAGTCTTGAGAGGTTTAAGCAGCCTGTAAACCTTTTTAATATCCTGTTCCTGGGAATGATAGCTTCAGCGGCATGCTTTGTAACCTGGAATCTTGCGGTTAAATACCTTGGAGCGGTAAAAACAAGCGTTTATATTTATTTGATTCCGGTAGTTACCGTTATAACCTCCATGCTTATTTTGGGAGAAAAATTAACCTGGGTTTCCGGCTGCGGTATGGGGCTCACACTGACCGGCTTGTTTATATCCGAAAGAAAAGCAGGCGCTCCGCGGAGCGCCGCTGAGAAGCCGGTCATATCTTCTCCCAAAGCTTAGCTGTAAGGCTGCCTGCGAACAAAGGAAAACAGGCTGCTATTCAAAACAGGCTTGGCGGCTATGGTTGAAATACTCCGGCCGAATGCTATGATCAACTATGGCAGCGCGTCAAATGATATTTGGACTCCATACAAGGAATGCCTTGAATTTTATAAGCGCTTAGGATACTTATCCTTTTATGGAAACGAAATATATGGGATTGACCCTTTATATTACAATTGGTTGAAGAGCAATTAAAAAGACAATAATTTACCAACGTACAACAGCCCAGTTTTTATGCTGGGCTGTTGTACAACTTTACATAATTTGCTTTTCCATCGCTTCGATGCTAATCCTCATTCCCAAACAAAAACCCTCGACAAAACCATCTGCGATAGAAACGGAACTTAATTTGCCTTGTGCATCCGAGAATGTTTGAAAAAGTTCTAACTCTGTACCATTCAGGAGTTTTAACAAATTTTCTTCGTTGTCAGCTACAGTTTTGAGGAACTGCTTCCACTCTGGACTTTGGACGAGTGGTCTCTCATTTGGATTGATATTGCAATAATAAAGCTCATATAATATGCTTTTCATTTTCTCACCCCTCTTTCAGCGAGCAACGATACCCGACCAGGCATACAAGTCCATACGGCAAACGCAATAAAATTTAGCGGTCAAAACTTGCTAAAATGAACATGTCGTCACCTTTTGCGTCACAATTACGTTATCGTTATCGAAAATAAGCCAAGCGAGTTTACTAAGCTTGTAAAACGAGTAAATAAAAAAGCGAACGATTTAGGGCTACCCCCTATTTATGGCTTGGAAAACGCTTATGGCCAAGGCAGAAGTCAAAAGCGATTATGACGCCAAAGAAATTGAAAAAATATTGGATAGACTATTGATATTTCAGTAGGTTTAGACAGAAAGCCAAGCGATGCTTGGCTTTCTGTCTGTTACTATGTTGTCTAATACTGCTTTTGCATGACTTCTATTGCTATTCAGAGTTAACATCACACACCATTAACCTGTTTGAAACTTTATTGCGTGTTGTAGATAAGCTGTCGCGCCCTTGCCCGTTTTAAACGAAGGCTGTCATCTGAGGCTGCCGGTACGCTGGCTTTGGAGCGGTTAACAGAAAAAAAGAGGATGATGTAATGCAGAGAAGAGAGAATTATCTCTACATCGGTATGGATTTACACAAGGAATCTCATACTGCCGTGTTTGTTGGTGAATTGTTGGAACGAAAAGATAGATGGAAACGGTGCTTGATATTGATAAAATGCACCGCTCCCTATTTTCGAGCTTGAAATTTATCGCCTTACAGGAGGCAACAATTCTTGCGATTTCTTTCCAGTTTTATTGTGATTAATTAGTATTGACTTGATTTTGAAACTATGCTACACTTAACGTGTGATATGGAAGGGGGAAAATAATGGAGGAAGCAGCTTATATCTCCCTACCATGGAGCGCATGTTCCGAAGCTGCCTCGCAAAGGGAAATTTTGAAGGAATTTAACGGAGACAATTATCGTCAGCTCTCCCGTAAATACTCCATTCCGGTGAGGAGTCTGCAAATAATGGTTGAAAAGGGAAGAAATGTGTAAGACGAAAACCCCGGGGATTGCATATTCCTGGGAAGTAGGAAACAAAAAAATACAAATCTATGAAAATGAGGTGAGAAGCAATAAAAATCAGGACAAATAAAGCTTACTTGGACGTATTTCACTCGGAATTGGTAAAGGGCGCTGCTTTTAGTGAAAAGCACGAATTCCCAATCTTAGAGCCGACCTATTTTTTACCGGAAAGGGCTATTCCTTTTGATAAAGCAAGCAAGGCCAAGGATCATAAGCAATGGGTACACTTTTACATCGACGACTATAGGTTCGAGCGTTTATGGAACAATCCAAAGCAATACCTGCCGATGCTGCAAAGATTTGACGGCGTGATCACACCGGATTACAGCATTTACAAGGATATGCCGGTCGTGATGCAGACATGGAATACCTACCGGAACAGAGCGATGGCGTTTTGGCTTCAAAAGAACGGCGTACATATAGTTCCGAATATTTGCTGGAATGATGAAAGAAGCTTTGACTTCTGCTTTGAGGGCCTATCCCAGGGATGCAGCGTGGCAATCAGCTCAAACGGCTGCCTGCGAACAGAGGAAAACCGGCAACTATTCAAAAAAGGCTTGACAGCTATGGTTGAAATACTCCGGCCGAATGCTATAATTAATTATGGCAGCGCGTCAAATGATATTTGGAATCCATACAAGGAACGCATTGAAAATATTGTGGTAATTGAACATTACAATATTACATTAAGAAGAAAAGCGGTCGCTTAATGGCAAAAGGACGCAGCGGCTTTTTTTCGGGTACCGCCGGCTCAGGTGCTGAGGGCGCGGGGAAGACAATGCAACAAACCCTTCAAGAGCTTGCTGATGACATTAATGCAAATACTTCAGGCAATGGGCCAGTTGTTGGAACAAATAAGCACTCACAGTTTAAAGCTAAAGTTGATGCTTTAGGAAATACAAATTTAAAAACAGAACAAACGTTCTTGAACGGCCAACCTGTATCATACGGAACTAAAGGTGGTGTAAGAGTTGATGTTATTGAGTACCATCCTAATGGTACGGTAACGGTTTATGACTTGAAGACTGGCGGCGCAACTTTAACTCAAAGTCGTATAACACAAATACAAAATGCCATAAATCCTACTAATCCAAGTTCTGTAATAGTTATCCAAATTAAATAGAAAAGGGTGAGTAAATGGATAAAAAATTAATTAAAAAGCTAATAAAAAATGAGTTCGGTGAGTTTTTGCATACAGAGGGCTTTGTTTCAAAATCAGAAACCTTATTTTTAAAAGTAACTCCCGATAACGTATTGCACATAATAAATTTTGATTTAGGAAGCATAGGTTTTACCTGCGCTATAGCTATGCAGCCTCTGTATACTTTTGAACATACGAAAGTCGTTTCGTTGAGTATGGGGGAACGATTAAGTAGATTTAGGATTGTTCAAAAAGAATGGTGGTCTTATGATGAACCTGAAAAAGGTGTTTCGGAAATTAAGGAGTTGCTGATAAAAAATGGATTACCTTGGTTTGAACAATACGGAACTCCTTTCGGTATTGTAGAGTTTATAGCCACGGGAAAAGTGAAAGAATATGGACTTAAGCTCTTCGACTCGTTTCACCAAAAACAATATCTTGGTTTCAGTTTACTTTATACAGGGCGCATTGATGAAGGGATCAAATGTATCTATGAATTAATAAGTGAAATAAGTGATACTGCTGCTGAGTTCATTCTTACCTATAAAGGGCAACTAGTTGACTTAATAACACAAATTAAAAATCAGCCAGACAAAACACTTATAATTATTGATGATATAGTCAAAGAAAACAAGAGATGTTTGAAAATTTAGTTGAGCAAAAAAGGCGTTTTAAGTGATGAAGGCGTCCGAGCCTATAATGAATATATAGACATCCAGTGCTATCTCCAAATCGATATGACAAAATATGTCCAGGATATAACCCCAACATTTTGACATAACGAAAATTATGAGCGAAAATCCATCATAACTGACTAAGCGTCGGTCTTTAACCTGCACTCTTTTTTCAGCTGATTTATGCGATTACAGCACCCTAAAGGCTAAAATTACGATTTGCCTAACATTGCTATAATGGCGCAGAGGGGGGCATTACGGGGGGGAAACAATTTTCTCTCTTCAATTGCAATCCGCATTCCCAAGCAGAAACCATCTACAAAGCCATCGGTTATGGCAATTAGGCTTAAGTAAGCAACAATGCTCGAAATACGAGGAGAAATCCATTCAGCAAATGCAATAAAGATTTCGGCTGAAAATCTTTCATAATTAACATAGCGTCGGTTTTGGTGCTGCTTTTATCCAATCAAGTAAATAGCTGGAGTTACGATTTAAAACCAGAGTGGCTTGTTTTTGCCATATGGTTAGGTGATTGTGATATTCTGGTTTTTGATCTCAATAAGAGTAAGTTAGGAGTTAACAATTATATCATAGACGGTGAGCAAGGGGAGCGTGTTGATGATTGGGTAAACATAAAAGGTGATTTTGCTAAGAAGAAAAACAGGCGCTCCGCGAAGCGCCGTTGAGAAGCCGGTCACATCTTCTCCCAAAGCTTAGCTGCCAATACTGTCATATCATCCCTGGGCTCGCCGGCCCAGGCTTCTTTTGCTGACCCCAGAATATGGTCCGCCATATCCTGCGGGTTTGCCAGCCGGCAATCCTGAATCACGCCGGACAGCCAAAGCTCTCCTTCGCCAAGGCCCTGGGCTTCCAGAACGCCGTCGGTTACCATTATGATCATATCGTTGTGCTTAAGATTTTTGACCGAGACCTCCAGGTCTACCGTGTTTAAAATGCCTATGGGCAGGGAGGAGGATTTAACCAGCTGCACATGGCCGTTCCTTAAAATAAAGGTAGACGCCGCGCCTATTTTGATAAATTCTCCAGCGCCGGTATAAAGATCCACCGTGCAAATATCCAGAGTGGAAAAGGAGTCGTCGCTGCTTTTCAGAACCAGTACGGAATTTATCATTTTAACCGCCAGCTCCTTTTCAAAGCCCGTTTCTATAAATTCTTCCAAAAGCTCTATGGCTGCGGTGCTTTCTTCCATGGCCCGTTTACCTGAGCCCATGCCGTCGGAGAGGGCCAGCAGGCACTGGCCGTTTTTCAATTCCATAAACGAATAGCTGTCCCCGGAAGGCTCTGCTTTTATCTTGGGAAGCCGGGCCATTCCTACTGTGAACCGGTATTTTTGCTCCTCGATGAGCTTAAGCCGGCAGCAGCCGTTTTTACCTTCGATATTACAGCCGGGTTCGGCAAGGCGCATTCTGCGGTCCAGAGTCTTTTCCGCCACCGACAATATTTGAGTATGGAGGCCTTTCCCATAACAGGCCCGATGGCCAATATTTACCTCATATTTACCTTCCTTGTTCGCCAATACCATTATGCTGCTTATCTCAAGCTTATGCTTCGCAAGCTCACGTAACATGGCGTCCTCCAAGTCCTCTTTAAAAACCAGATCCATTGAAAGCTCCTCCGCCAGCCGTCCGATTATTCCGGAAACACCTTTAAGCTGTTGATAAACCAGCTCTCTGGTTTCCACGATTCGGTTATGCCATATCAAATTAGATTTGTACAAATCGAAGCATCTCATAAGGTTGTCCACAAACTCATCGGCGTTACAGCAAATTTCCTGAAACTTGGGCCAGTCCTCTTTGGACACCTCGCCCTTTTTTTCGCAATCCTCCAGCATCCCGAAAATTGTCTGATACGTATTGTAAAAATCATTTTCCCAGCATTGGCGGTTATACTTGCAGTTTATGCAGGTCTTGGTCGCCAAATCGTCTATCAGCCGGGATATATCCTTTTGGTTTAAGCCTGATTTTTTTTCCGCCAAACCGCTGAAGGTTTTAGCCAGCCTTTCAAATGAAGCCGAAAAACCATTTAGTCGTTGGCTCGTAATCTCCTTTACCCTGTCTATGTATTCATACCTGTCGTCTGCCGGGTCAAGAGACGCCCCCAGATTAAAATAAAAAGAATCCGGCATAAGCATAAACAAAGCCGCCGAAATAGCAAAGGACAAATATAAATCGCCGTCAAGCATTGCGTTGTTTAAAAAATACGCGCCTATAAGCGTACCCACTGCCACGCTTCCCAAAGCCGCCGGCTTTCCGAAATCCCTGACGGCTCCGGCGCAGGCTCCCGACAATGAGAAAACAGATAAAGTCCCTGCCGTAACGACCCCCGAAATATATAGTACCAGCCCCATTACAAGGCCGGCCAGCGCACCCATGGCGCTGCCGCCTTTATAGCCCGCCACAAGCAGGATCAAAAAGGTAAGCATGTATTTAAGCGCCACGCCTCCCACATAAATTTCCGCCGCTCCCACAATAACTGTCCCTGCTAAAACAGCGACGCTTATTATCTCCTCGCTATCAAGCATCTTACTGCTTTTTGAAGAATCTACGATAAGTATGCCTTTTTTCATTATAAACGCGGCGACCCCGGCCAATATTCCCTCTAAGACGCTGAGCGCCAGATAATAAATGCCAAAATTATTAACTGCCCAAGTAATAAGACCGGCTAAAAATAAGGAAAAACCGGCTAAACCCCATTCCAAGGCCGGTGGGAAAGTATTCTTATGGATCAGACGTCCGCACAGCCAATTAGCGCAGCATAGAAAGACAAGGCCGATCAAATATTTTGTAAAATAAGGGCCTGTCAGCTTTGTATAATAGCCCATTAAAATAAAAGCCGCAGATAAATAAAACCGGTAGCCCTTACCGGAAAAATTAACAAGAAAGGCCGTCGCCAGCGGATTAAGAGTTCCCAGTATGACGACCCGGCCCGCAAAAAAACCAAGTAAAGATACAATAATATTTTTAATATCCCTTTGCGTTATATGTATTTTGGTTTTTGTATTTGCGCCGTCTTTTTTTGTCTTAGAGCTTCCGGTCTTAGTTATTGCCCGCTCCATATTGCTATGCCTCCCTTTGTACCATTTTGCGTATATACCGAACGTATACATACCGCTATGCTTGTCCGCTATATTATAAAAAAATAGAACAGGAACTTTTGTCATATGATGACGAACATGAAATTTATCGTATTACAGGAGGCAACAATTTTTGCGGCAGCTTTACGGTTTTATTGTGATTAGTGAGTATTGACTTGATATTGGAACTATGCTACACTAAACGTGTGATTATAAAGGAGGAAAATATATATGGAGAAAAAAATTCTTGAGCAAATCGTATACTCTTATAAAGATGAGCTTAACTTTCCCTTTAATGAGATTTTAGAAAAAATCGGATTCGAGGCCCTGTACTTTTTGGTGGAAAACTACGGAGGAAGCAGCCTATACCTCCCTACCACAATGCGTATGTTCCGAAGCTGCCTTGCAAAGGAGATTTTGAAGGAATTTAACGGAGATAATTATCGTCAGCTCTCCCGCAAATACTCAATTCCGGTGAGGAGTCTGCAAATAATGGTTGAAAAGGGGAGAAAAGTGTAAAGACGAAAAAGGGGCTGTTGCAGAATGACCCAAAAGAAAAAATGCACAAATCGTTTCCATTGTAATACTGACGCAAAGGAAATGGATCGCGGATTACACAGATTTAGCGGATTTTGCGGATAAAAAATTAAAAATCCGCTAAAATCCGCTAAATCCGTAAAATCCGCGTTCCATTAAGGTTTTTCACAGCGGAATCATTTGTGCATTTTTTCTTTTGTCCTTTATTATGCAACAGTTCCTTTTTGATTGCGTATAAAATAAAGCCCCTTGACAAATTGATATTAGTGATTATACTGTATATATGTGTATATATTAAGCGGTGGTGATGATATGAAAATCATTGTGTCGAATCGCTCGGGAGCTCCAATATACGAGCAGATAAAAGCACAAGTAAAGGAAGCGATTTTTTCCGGCGAGCTGCAGGAGGACGATTTGCTCCCGTCAATACGGCAGCTCGCGAAGGAATTAAAAATCAGTGTTATTACAACAACACGAGCGTACGGCGACCTGGAGGAAGAAGGCTTCGTAGTCAATGTGCAGGGCAAGGGCTGCTATGTTTTGCCTCAAAACAAAGAAATGGCGCGTGAAAACGCCCTGCGCAAAATCGAGCTTGGCCTGGCCGACGCAATTACCGCCGCGAAGGCTGGCGGAATCACAAAGGAGGAAGTGGCGGATATGCTTAACGTGCTTTATAAGGAGGGTGATTATGAATAATGCTTTAGAGGTTTGCGGTCTTAACAAAAGTTACGATACCTTCTCACTCAAGGATGTTTCTTTTAAAATCCCCACGGGCTACATAATGGGGTTTATCGGCCCCAACGGGGCAGGCAAAACAACGACCATAAAATCCATTCTTAATATGATAAATCACCAGTCCGGCAAAGTAAGCTTATTCGGACTGGACAGCAAAGATTATGCCGGTCAAATTAATGAGCAGATTGGAATAGTTATGGATTCGCCGTTTTATGTGGAGGATTGGACCGCGGCTGACGTGGAAGCAGCGGTATCGCCCTTTTACTCCCGTTGGGATGGCGGAAAATACGTGAATTTGCTCAAGCGGTTCGCAATTGACCGAAAGAAAAAGATAAAGGAATTGTCACGGGGCATGAAGGTAAAGCTGATGATTGCCGTCGCGCTTTCTCATGAGGCGCGGCTGCTGATACTTGACGAGCCGACAAGCGGGCTTGATCCCGTGGCGCGGGACGAGCTTTGCGATATGCTCAGTGACTTTGTAACTGATGAGAACAGAAGCGTTTTGTTTTCAACTCATATAACGCTGGATCTTGAGAAAATCGCGGATTACATCACATTTATTTTGGATGGGAAAATTGTTTATACAGGCACGAAAGATGCTTTGCTTGAAAAATATGTGTTGGTAAAGGGCGGACTTAGTGAGATAAGCGCCGAACAAAAAAAGCTGATTATTGGCTTGCGTGAGCATAGCACGGGGTTTGACGGAATGACTGAAACCGCAAGCATCGGAAGGCTGCCGAAAAGCCTTGTTTTTGAGCCGATTACGCTTGAGGAAATTATTATTTGCATGAACAAGGGGGTAAGCTTATATGAATAAGGCGCTGTCCTTTGTCCGTTTGGATTATATTACGGTTAAGCCGTATCTCACACTAAAAAACCTTTTTATCTTTTTGGCCGTAGCTGTCATAATGGTTATTAATAGTGGCTCAAGCGCGTCGGCTATTGGTATACTTATGGTGTATGCCGCCCTATATGTGAGCTATCCCTTCGCGGTGGGTGAAAAAAATGGTATAGACGCCTTATATACAACGCTTTCCATCAAACGGAATACGGTGGTTTTAGGCAGATATTTATTTGCTCTTACAGTTGATGTGTGCTCCGGATTGTTGGCTTATGTCTTTTCCTTTGTTATAATGCTTATGCTGCGAAAAGAGTTTAACGCCGGGGAAGCTTTCCTGGTCACGCTTATTATGCTTTTGGTTTTCAGCGTCGTCCAGGCTATTCAGCTTCCGATTTATTTTAAGCTTGGTTACGCGAAGGCTAAGTTTATAGCGTATCTGCCGTTTTTTTGCCTGCCCTTGGCGACTGTCGCAGCTACTAGTTTATTGAGGAACGTTCTATCGGTAAATCAAATAACCGTACTTCTTGAGTGGTTAGTGGCAAATACGTTTATTATGGTTTTGCTAGGCATAGCTTTGTGGTTGGCGATTGTGATCATATCATTTTTAATGTCGCTTAAATATTATAATAAACGAGAGTTATGAGCATGCCTTAAAATGTACATAAGTGCAGAGTTAAACGGGTTAATTCAACTAACGGCAATCTTTTATTTATGGAGGTGATATATTATGTTCCCGGAAATGAGAAGAAAAGATCGAGCATTAACAAAGGAAGAAGCTTATGGAATACTGGAAAAAGCTGAGTACGGGGTATTATCAACGATGGGCGTAAATGGTTTTCCCTATGGCGTACCGCTAAACTACGTTGTCATGGAAGAAAAAATCTATTTTCATTGTGCTTTGGACGTAGGCAGCAAAATAGAGAACATAAGGAAAAATGCCAATGTATGCTTTACTGCCGTTGGATATACCGAACCTCTGCCAGAAAAATTCGGGACGGTATATGAAAGCGTTACGGCCTTTGGGCTGGCAAAAGAGGTTGATACTGCTTTAAAAAGAGCCGCCTTATACAAGCTCATTGAAAAATATTCTGCCGACTATATTGACGCGGGCTTGCGCTATATTGATAAGCTAATAGAAGAAGTAGCGGTTTATGAAATAAGTATTAAACAAATAACCGGAAAAGCGAATAAGAAAGTAACAAAGCGTAATCTGGACTATTTAGGTCATAAAGAGCAGTTTTAACCTGTAACAACATGTAAAGGGAGAAGGGAAAATGAAGACAGTAAATACTGAACATATCCAAAAAGTAATTGAAGTACATAACAGCGGGCCGTTTCTTAAATTGTTATCAATCAAAATCCTTGAGCTTGATGTAGGCCGTTCCTTACTAGAGGTCTGTATTGATGAAAAGCATTACAATCCATTCGGCTCAATACATGGCGGGGCATACTCGTCCGCATTGGATACAGCTTGTTATTGGGCGGCATATTGTGAGCTGGATGAAAACACCGGCTATACGACAAGCAGTCTGAAAGTAGACAGCCTTGCCATGATACAAAAAGGCCGAATGCTTATTGAAGGCCGAACAATAAAAATAGGTAAAAGCACCTGCTTGACAGAAGCAAGAGCAGAAGATGAAAACGGCAAATTACTTGCTTATGCCACATCCAACTTATTGGTACTGGACGGCCGGCAATCCATTAAGCATGCGTTTGAAGTAATGGGGTATCAGGATTTGCCCCCTAAGTTTATAGAAATATCTTAGGAATGAAATTCGTCACAGGACGGCAAAATTTTTGGCCTATGCAATAGCCATCCGCCTCGTCATTGCGGGCTCGACCCGCAATGACGGAAGGGCCGTTCCAGGCAGTCAAATTTATTAACGATTATGCTTCACCAAGCATGTCACGATA
>Ga0153952_1000792_pt1 | contig 11319 bp, 10 predicted proteins | sample TSNJ036MetaG_FD_104746 | JGI IMG/M metagenome (GOLD analysis project Ga0153952, IMG submission 104746) | Attine ant fungus gardens microbial communities from New Jersey, USA - TSNJ036 MetaG | ecosystem: Host-associated > Fungi > Mycelium > Unclassified | place: USA: New Jersey, Wharton State... | reverse complement strand
TTTAACAGAGATTTCATTCTCTTTAGCAATTCTGTCATTATTTTGGACGAGTTTATTTTTTATCTCAATTAATTGCTTTATTTCGTCGCCTTTAATATTGCTTCCGATTTTCGATAGTCTAGCAATGGTTAAATCTATATTTCTGATCTGATTGTTGTTATTGACAATCTGAATTACTTGCGACAATTTATAAGTATCGTCTGAAATATCGTCATCAAAATACCTGATTAGATCATTAAAAAGAAATTTTCTATCAGTATCTTCATAGCCCTCAAATGGATCATAACCAATAATATCAATTGCAATTTGTTTATTTTCACGATCAACTTTTGACCATTGTATCTCTTTGTTTTCTTGAATCTTTTGAGAGCCCTGCAATCCGTTATCACCAAGTAATGATAATAAAAAAGTGGTGAAACTCTTACCTTTATATTGAATTCCGTTCAATTTTGCTTTATAATTACCAAAACTGAAATTACTATTATCCTTTAAAGCTTCATATAGTGTTTCAGAAAAGAAAACATCAATGTAGTGGCATAGGACAATTAGTGCAATTTTAGAATCTTCATATTTACCACACATTTCAGTGTAGAGATCATCAGCACAATTACAACATATATTGCTATATCCATCATTTGCATCATATAGGGGAGAGGTTTTAGACAAAAAGAATCGTGTCTTAGGGTCTTGAGTTATTTTCCCGCATTTTGTACATTTATATATTTTTGGTAATTTGTCAAAGTCGATAGTTGGCTCTGAAATGTTTTTCTTAGTGGTTTTCTTATTATCTATATAACCTCACTCCTTTCTTGAAAAATAAAAAAGAGCGTTACTACACGCTCTTTATGGTATAAACATCGCATAGAATAGGAAATTGATGCTATTAATTACAATAAAAAAAAAGACCTTGCTACAGGTCTTTTCATATCGCTTATTTTGCCTCTATAAACCATCGTTCTATTGGTTCGCCTTCTTCAAGATACATATATCGAATCTTATTGTATATCTCTTTTTCATCATTTGAGATTCTAACTTTATATCGTTGACCAAACCCGCCAACTTTAAGACTGGCAGCTCGACATACATCTAATACTTCATCAATCTCAAATTTAGTTCCATCTGTCCAAGTAAAACTCAAAGGTGTTAATTTTCCAAGTGCATTACGATATTCAATTACATCCACATACACTTTTTCCAACTAGATCACCTCTATCCTTTGAAAAATGCAACTGTTTGTGCAGAGTCTTCTCGGCGTGGATCAAGATCAGATAAATGAGGATCAGCAATCATTATTCCTCGCTGAACAGCAAAGTGTCCAAATCGTCTTCTAATATCCTGCATTGCTACTTCTAAGTCTTCTTGTTTTTGCTCTAATTGAACTTCTGGTAACAGTGATAGTTGAGGATATTCAGAAGATAATAAATTGCAAGCCCGGACACCGATGCTGCGAAGTGGCATAGTATCTGTCCAATTATCAAGAATAAGATTTGTGGCTGTATTTCCAATTCTTTGTGCTGTGCAGCTAGGAAATGGAAGTTTCACTTGTCTTTCAAAACTCATAAGATTACTGTAGCGAATATATACCTGAACTACTTGACATTTAAAGTTCTTCTCTCTCATCCGTTCAGCAACGCTCTCAGCTAATATCATTGTAGTGACACGAATCTCGTCTGGTGTAATTAAATCTCTAGGGGCAGTGGTCGAATTTCCTACAGATTTTATCTCTCTTTTATATCCGGTTACAGAAACAGGGTCATCATCAATCCCATTTGCATACTGCCATACCCCAATGCCATTTTTACCAAGCCTTCGTTTAATAAAGTCAGGAGAAGTATTTGCAAGTTGACCTATTGTACTAATACCCATATCCCATAATTTTTTAGTAGTAGCCCTGCCCACAAATAATAAATCAGATGCAGGGAGAGGCCACACGACTTCTTTAAAATTATCTTTAGATATAATATTAGTAAAATCAGGCTTACGCATATCACTTCCTAATTTCGCCATTGACTTATTGAAGGATACACCGATAGAAACAGTAACCCCCAATTCCTTAAATATTTTTTTACGAATTTCATCAGCGGCTATAGCACCACTTCCAAATAAGTGGTCAGTACCCGTCAAGTCAATCCAGTTTTCGTCAAGACCATACGGCTCAACACACGGAGAATAATCAGAATATATTTCTCTGGTAGCTTTGGAGTGGCGAATATACCTATCCATATGTGGTTCTACAATGACAAGTTCTTTACATTTCTGTTGAGCTTGCCAAACTGCATCACCAGTCTTTATTCCAAATTTCTTTGCTTCTGGTGTGCTGGCTAAAACAATTCCATGACGATTTTCTACCGAACCGCAAACCGATACCGGTTTTCCACGCAAAGAGGGGTTGTATAAGCATTCCACTGATGCATAAAAACTATTGAGGTCAGAATGTAATATAGTACGTTCCATGCAAAACATCCGTTCTATAGTTTATAGCTAGAGTATAGCACTAGAACGTGTGTTTGTAAAGAGGTATCTTTTGGCGAATTATGTGATGTTAATAATCCTCTACAAATTCAATCCTACGATCAGCAAGGTAGGTAAACCCACAGACAAGCAGAAAGTCCTTATAAAGCTGAATAAGCACTCCCAATTCACTTTCTCCAATATAGTCAGGCTCAACGGTTTTCTGTAGTCTGGTCACGCCCTCATATTCGTCTTCATATGTAAAATCTATGGTAATATAATTATTAGGGTCTTTTGTCATTATATAATTTCTCCTTTACACTTTCACAGTTGTATATATCACATCTGTAAGCCCATCGTCTTTATCATAAATGAAAGACTTACATTGTCTTTTTGAATTATACCCTTTATCATTGGCCCATTTACTCTTGGCACTAATAGTAGGCAGTCTTTGAATCCTCATATTGTTTTCTTCCATTAACAATTGCTCTGAATGAAGATGTTGTAATAGCACTTCCGTAAACCCAATATCAGACCAATATTCTCTAGCTTCATCTGCAATTAATTTAGGTAAATTCTTTACATCTCCATCATGAGCGAAAACAAAAAGAGTGTTACCAAATTTAACGTACTTGCGGGGCAGGGGAGTGGTGTCTACATTAACGCGACAATCATTTCTAAACCATGCTTGAATATGTTTAGACAACTTCCAAGACGAAACCAAGTCATGATTTGCGGCGATATAAATTACATCTACTGGTGCAATATCCGCAAGTATATCAATAGCCTTAATAGTCATAGCATAAGCCCTTTCACAAGCGTCAAACATATGTGTATCAACATCTTGCGGAGTACCTTTTGTGGTATTATTCTGGAGATTGTCCGTATTTAGAAAATCTCCTCCAATAGTGAAAATAATTTTATTGAATTTGTAAGACTGCGTTCTGCTCAACACATCATTAATTACATAAAAAAAGAGCCTTTCAGCTATATCACAATTATATTCATTTCCCGTAGTCAACATGGTTGCACTTAAATTCAAATGCAAATCCGCTATATCTATAAGAAGGAGCTTATCACCAGTAAGATAATCATTACTTATTTGAATTGTGGGTTTATGATATTTTCTGTCAAGGTCATTAAAGAATCGCTCAATATCCTCATTGCTAATTTCAAACGGTTTTGGTCGAACAGTAATTTTTGAAGAATATAGTATTCGCATATTATCTGCTCCGCCCTGATTCCACTTACTATTCTTAGCTGATACAAGTTCAAATAGTCGCGGATCATAATTATGTAACTTTAGCAAGTATTCTGGATTTCTTAAATGACTTTCATCTTCAATATAAAACTGAGATTCAGATGTTTCAGATTTGTCAGAATTAATAGTAGTGGTTTGTTTAACACTTATAGGAGCAGATGCCTCGTCCAGACTAGGTGTTATATTCCAGTTAGCGTCAATAAGCTCTCCGAGAAGCTTATATCCCTTAGATACTGTATCGACATGCTCAGTATAACCATAATGCTCATGTCTAAAATCAGCAATCTCTTTCCATCCTATATCACTACCATTATGCTTTTCAACGAGAATATTATATTGTTTTTGTAGGAATTCGTTTTGTGTTATGATTCACACCACCTAAACAATGTCAACGCCATGTGACAAAGTAATTTTTGTTTCAAGACCATTAAAATCCTGAATTAGATCAGTCAAATCCATTGGTGTTTCTACATCTTCAACTTCGATGGTAATTTTACCGTCTGATACATCCACGATTCCTTGAATGTTTAACGTGATTTTCTTATTTACCTTACTTGCCATTAACTAAATTCCACCTTTATTATTAAATTCTCTGATAAGTCTAAGTATTGTGGGGGTTTCAGGAGCATAACGCTTTTTGCGTTTGCCTTTTGATTTGTCTTTGCTTGTGGTTGTGATATATGTAGTAGGGGAGTGAGTTTTAATGTGCGCGGCCTGTTCCTTGGTTACGGGTATCACTTAATTCATCCTTTTCAAAAATTATAATTTCATATAAAAATAGGGGAGTGGTTAAACTCCCCTATAGAAACAACAAAACAACTGTTATGTGTAAATTTTGCTTGGTGTTCCCCAAATGTCTCTTTTTCAAAAATCCTAGAAATCCGCATTACAATCAAATGGAATCATTGTTTGTTTTATTTGTAATATACAACAACAATATATAATATCGTGATAGTTAAGCCAATTTCTTTAGTTTTCTATTTGCGAACACTTTTGTCTATTCCTTCTCATTCTTTGTGCTTCTTGTTTTCTTCTATGTACTTTATAACATTCATCACAATATTTATTTGAATTTGATTTTTTAATAAATCGTCGGCCACATACTTCACATTGTCCACTATTGTCGGTTATGTTGTTTTTTAGATTCTCAAGAATTACATCGCCAAAGCTCTGCCACAATGTTTCCTTGAATTGTGTTGGACTATCTTTATACAAATACTTAACCAGAACATCAGACACATAAAACTTATCACTAATAATTTCCAACAATCCATCTCTAACTAACTTGAAATAATAAGCATATTTATCATCCTTATCACCAGCATTGTAATTACTTATTTGATAAAAATTCTTTGTATTCAATTCACGGTATTTTTCTATTATCTGTAAATCAATTTCTACAGACGGATTACTCATAAGCATCTTATAATTAAATTTTCCTAGATTCTTAGCTGTAAATTGAACACGTTTATTTACGATAACATTATCAAGTCTGTTGACAACCGAATTGTTTTTAGACGCTATCTGATTTTTTGTCTTTCCCTTAGCATATCTAAAAAAGTATGGAACCTTACTTTTTGAAACTTGTGCAATTTCACTTTTAATATGAGAGGGGAGAGTGGGCTTATATAGGGTTTTGGCATAATCTATAGTAAAATTGGTCTGAGCTACCAATATCTTGATTAAGTCTATATTTGGCTCACTGCTATTCCATATTTTTGTTATGTCGTTGCTTATACCTCCTATATTTCCACCACTGTATGCCGCAATCAATCCCTTATGAATTTCCTCTTTAGTTACAATTACTGGTTCTGCTTTACCCATCTCATAATAGAGTGGAACAAAATCCTTAGAATCTCTTTCAGCCACAGCTACTATTGTTCGGTCTGCACAGACTAAAGATTTATCACCATCAACGTCAAATTGAAGAATTTTACTAATGAGGTCATGAACACTTACATATAAAGCATCTGTAGTAAACCAATAGGATTTTTTCTCATTAACTATATTGTTTCTAACTGCGTGTTCATTTGAAAGATGTGGAGATCGTAGACAGTCAAGTTTATCGTATTCCGAATATATTTTACAGAATATATCTCCGTCATTCAACAATCCTTTGGGATGTTCCTCTCCTAAAAATAAGTATTCACATATAGCGTATGTATCAGGAACAATAAATAAATACCGACCTTCAATGTAAATACGTCCCCCTCTAGCCTGTTTTACAATACTCTTTTTAATCTGCTTGATTATTTCCTTTGAGTATATATCGTTCAATAATTCGGGGTATAGCACTAGTGCTTGTTGATAATATGTCTTGTTTTCCGCTCTATCATTAGCACCAAATACATCAAGCATTGTACGGCGATCAGTAGCTATATTTATTATCCTATCATTTGTTGTTTGACAGATTGTTGCTAATTCTTCATCTGTCATGCTCGTAAGAGTTTGCAACATCTGATAGTTGAATTTGGCTCTTGAAATATTATCTTCTTCCTGATTACATATACCAGCCATACAATGATGCTGTTTGTATAAAGATTTGTATTCATCCCAATCTTTATAGTATTTATACATTTTAAACTGGCTCTTAAAAAATAATACTTTTACATTGTCCTCAATAATATCATATGTTTCGCCGTAAATATCTTTAATTTTAGGATTAGCGTTGTTTTCTATAATAAACCTCTTAAAGTCACATACAGCCAACATCCCTTTAATCCAAGGCAATCTAACCATAAAGTTCTTTTTGTTTATAGTCGGTAATACTATTCCACAACCGTCTGTATGGCAAATAGGAACATCTATTATTTTTCTTGTAATAGAAAAATCAGATTCATCTATATAGTCAACCAAGCCTGTGACATTGGTTTCTAAATCATCTACAACAATACATTCATCGATGTTAAAGCCCTTCCATATGTCCGTAGCGCTGTTACACAATGCTAAGTAGGCCAAATACTTATTGACATTAACCCCACCCATAGCATTAATCCTATCCAACGTAAGCCCACACATTAACGATAATTCATACTGCTTTAATACAGACTCTTTTATAAACACTGTCTTTTTTGTTCTAATCTGACCGGCTGAAGCTGTAAAAACGACATATTTATTGTCATTGAGCATAAAATCATCTAAAACCAAATCTTCAAGAATGTCATAGTAATATGTACGAACAATGATTAACTCATCATATAAATTATCTGGAAGAAATTGTGGCGTTCGAGTAAGTGTTGATTCAAAAATAGAAATCACATTATACTTATTAAGCTTTTTAGGATTCAAATGCCTTATTTCTTTATTATTGCGAAAACACTCATATAGTTTTTCTTTTTGATTATTTATCTCAACATTAATATTTTGAATCCATTGAGGGTGAACTTTTTCTATTCTATCTTTTCTCTTAGGAGACTTTATTTTGCTTTTAAGCTTATTGAGTCTGTTTATGTATCGACTTATATTAAGTTCCTCTGTAGTATAGAATGCACTTGTATCTACTGAATAGATATGTACTTGCGTGTCAAGGCTAATATCTATTCACCGTCCCTTAGACGTTGCTGAATAGTTCTCTGATCTAATACTTGAGTCCTATAAAAACTGGTCTTTGTCCATGCTATATGTAATCTTCGCTTATCGCTCGAACTATCATATCCATCCAAATACTCTTGTTCTGCGCCAGACTCACAAGCTTCGCAATAGCTCTCATCATATTCTGACAATTCATCAAGTGGGACAAAATCGTCTCTCCAGTTATTTTGCTGTTCGTATGTATTCTTCCTCAATTAAATTTTCACCTTTCATTTTTTATACAATTCATCCTTTCTATCATTAGGTTGATATTGTTTATTTAATTTCTAATACTGTGTACTATAAATCGAGTGCGATTTTCCATTCTAATGTATTCCTTGAGTAATTCCACTACTCATATCCAAAACGCAAAATTGATACTGATTTTTATTACTGTATAATAAATTTCTATATCTTTGTATTTCTAGCTGCTTGCAGCCTATCACGAGCTGCTTGTTTTTGTTCTTCCGATAAATTCATCTTCTTGGGAGGGGATACCTTCATCCACTTGATAGGAAGTTCTACAACCATACTTTCAATTGCGCCATCATCACTATCTGGATCAATATTCTCATGCTTAATTATCACATCATCTGGATATTCCTCCTTCCATTTACGAATTTTACGCATCCATTTTAATTCACCTGTATCAAATGTAATTGTCTTGTCACCTCTTATGTATCCAGCATGAGTCTCTTGAAAATCTCCTTGCATTAGTAACACTCCATTTCGTTGTTTATTTGTTTAATTTATAATATAAATCGTCCATATTATCTTCTTCACCAGATACAGTTACACTAACCTTAGTCTTCTTGCCTCTCAAAGCCGGTGGGTCAAAAGATGTAGTATTATGAAATGTCTTGATTTTATCTAAGGCCCTTTCAATTTCCTGCCCCCAACCTTCTTGATTTAGTACATATATGTTAGGTACGTTGATCCTCACAATACCTTCACTATGTTTTGTCACATAGCTACCCACCACATGACGTTTGAGAAGGCCAAGCTTTAAATATTCCTTGAGACACTTATTTACGGTTTCTTTGGCAACGCCTACATCAGTCACAGTATTGCTAATAGTTCCCCAAAACGCAGAGGGATTGTCTTTAGCATCTTTGAACTCATTACCATTGTCATCTAGGTTGCGATTTCTCATGAATGACTTTATATAGAGGTAAACTGCAAATAGTTTGGATTTATCTATTTTGGCAGGGGATTGTAGAAGATCATCTATTTCTTTTGCGGTGATAATGGTATAGTCCTTATGTACTTCAAAATTATCTAAGACTTTTATATCAATACACGCATCAGGTTTTAATGTATTTATATCACGCTCTGGCTCAATCATCTCATTGTCAATTAAGAACTGTAATTGATTTTTAAATTGAGCCAAACTACCACATGGGCTTCTACTGAATCTATACCCACTACTCTCTATGAGCTTTAATAATGATAAACATGAAACATTCTCATAGAATCTCCTTCTATCCAAACATATAATTGTAAGTATCAGTTTGTCGTCAAACTCTTTGGATTTGATAAATTGATTTGGAATCTTGGCAAAGTAACCACCTGTCATTTTCTTTCTGCCCAACAAAATCCTCCTTGTATTTTAAGATTGAAATATTTGTGGAATCCTATTTTATTCACCAATTAGTGATATTAAATATCAATATACAACTATCTCTATTTTTCGATTGTAAATATAGAATAGGAAGCGTATCAACAGTAACTAATATAATAAGATATACTCATTCGCTCCGCGAACTTCACAGAGTTTTTTCTGGTGAGTTTTACGTTGTGTTTGAGTCATATTTGTAGTTTGTATTATTTGTTGTTTGCAACTGCAATTTCATATCCTCCATTCTTGTTGGTTTTGTGATTTATTATTTGTTTTAATTTATATCCCACAGTTTTCTATGAAATCACTCATAATTTTTCTATGCTGTTTAACATATCTCATGGTGATCTCTGGTCTACTATGATTTAAACGTTCTTGTACCATATACAATACAGTATTGTTATCTGGATTCTTTTGTATTGCTTGTGAAGCTCCTGTTTTTCTTAGGGTATGAGTTCCTATAGAATAATCAAGTCCTAGAGCTTCTTCAGCTTTCTTCATAATTCTCCATGCTGCATTTCTTGTTAAGGGTTCTTTAGTTCTGTAATTTTGGAACAAATAGTCTTCAGCATCCCAATTATCTTTAGTATTGAGTAGATTAACAATTGCTTCTTTAGCAGGAGTATTAATGACTACTTCTGTAATTTTACTTGTTTTCTGCTCATGGATCACAAATGAGTCTACCATATTACCCTCTTGGTCAAAGAGATGGTGTATTTGGAATTTAACTAGATCAGATATTCTTAGCCATACATTGATACCAACAATGAATAGGGTATAATCTCTGAGGTTGTTTGCAGAATATCTTTCTTCTTTGGTTAGGAAGTATTCTTTGGCTCTTTCAATGTCTTCTGCTGTAAGTGGATTTACTGCATGATTGATTTTCTCTTTCTCTGGAAGATTGGATAGGTTGTTGATGTTTGTTTTGAGTTTGGGTAGGGTAGAAGTAGAGGTTTCATTTTGTTTGTTAAAATCTACTGTAATAACCATAGAATTAGGGGTGTAGGATTGATTTTCAGGGTGTGTCTGATAGTTTACCTGTGTCATAGCAAAGCCTCCTCAAATGTGCCTTAAAATTGGCGTGAGAGTGTGTTGTGGTTTGTGATCTGTATTTACTTGTTTTATTTATAGTAAACAGATGGTGAATTTTTGACCAGTCTGAGAAAGTGGCTTTATCTCTATACTTATTATACTCTGTTTTGGTAAAATTGTCAAGTGGTTTACGGGGAAACTTTATAATTTTATTTCTACTATACAAAGTATAACATGGATTTGGTAATTATGCAAGAGGCTTGAGATTATTTTTAGCTGCTTGATTGTTGATATGAAAAGTACGTATCGGTAAATTTGGTGTTTTGGATTGGGTTTATAGGTGGAAATTGCTTTAGATATGGGATTTATTTGGTGTTATTGTGTCGGGCGATAGGTGTTTTGGTTGTATGTTTTGAGTGCTGGATTTGTGTGATTTTATGTTAGTCGGTGGAAATGGTTTTGTTATGGGGAATTTTGAGGATTGAGGGTACTGATTGTGGTGTTAATGGTTTGTTTTGAGTTGATTTTGGTTGCTCAATTTTGTAGATATTGGCTTTGTTATGGGATTCTACCGAAGAGGGGTTTCGATAGAAATGGTGTAATTTTGGTGTGATTTTCTTGGTTTGTTGATTTTTTCGATGTCGATATTTATGGTTATGAGTGAGAAATACCTACTAGGGGCTTTCCAGCATATGGAAATAATATCAAAAATGTAAAGTACCCCCCCGGCTATGCTCAAGGCAACAAATATCGGCTTTGATCCGGTCTGTTTTTGGCTTGTTTATGCGGTTCAATGCACTCTTATGTCCAAAACGTTGCGACGAGAATTGAGATAATAAGCGTAACATATGTTACAAATATCATGGTGATAGATACCATTGTGATATGCAATCATACAATGCCGGTGCTTTGATCCGGTCATCCATTGTTTATCCTTATGTATATGTTATATGCTCAATTCGTCTCGTTTTATCCCTTGATGTACTACGACAGACATAGTAATATTATTAAAGTGGTGAATACATATCATTATTACCCTAATATTGACACCTCAATCCCTAAATACATACATAATCACAGCTAAATATATAGCCAAGTGGGGAATCATATTCAATCATGCTTTATCCTATTTGCATCTATATAGCACTCATATCCAATACATTCAAAGTGGTGAATACATCTCAAAATACACTTATAATTCACCACACATTCCCTAAAATCAATCAAATATCACACATATTACACTATCAAATGGTGCAACAAATCAACCCACAAACCACTCCAATTCCGTCAATACCCACAAAATCACCTCAAATATTCACATCACACAAATTATTTATTTAATTTGCAATACAACATATAGTACCAAACCCCAAAATATACACAC
>Ga0153952_1000789_pt1 | contig 11329 bp, 8 predicted proteins | sample TSNJ036MetaG_FD_104746 | JGI IMG/M metagenome (GOLD analysis project Ga0153952, IMG submission 104746) | Attine ant fungus gardens microbial communities from New Jersey, USA - TSNJ036 MetaG | ecosystem: Host-associated > Fungi > Mycelium > Unclassified | place: USA: New Jersey, Wharton State... | reverse complement strand
TTTCTCTCAGCTTAACACCAAATGTCTGCGTAAACTCCTTACTGGCATAGACGATTCTCTGCTGTCCGTCGAGCAAAAGAAAGTGATGGGCGATCGACAGATGGCTCAGCAGGGAAAGTTCAGCGACAATTCCGCTTACGCCGCCGACAAAGCAGTTGCCGCCCCAGATATTTGCCTCAATATACAGGCAGTAGTTGGCATAGGCATAGGTCGTGTCATTAAAATGTTCTTTTGGGATGATAATCATAAGATAGCTGTCGGTTTCCTCGCCGTCATAATAGGCTTTTTTCTTTCTGCAGGCCATGGTCACATATCCGGTTAGAAAATCGTTGTAATGCTCATATCCGTAAAGCGTCACGACTTCCCCGTGGTTTTTATGCTGGCAAATGTTGATGGCGGTGGTACCTATGCTCTGCTCGGAAAAGTCTGTGCCAAAGCGGATGCCGTTTTCGCGCATGACATCTAAAAGAGATTGCTGACCCCTGATGTTGTAGCAGTTCAGATTGGCATCAAGCCGGAGTAAAATCATATGAAACGTAATCAGCGCGGCTACCCCCATATTCACAAAATCCTGGTTGTAGTCGTAAACCCATTCGGACAAGGGAGAAATATTTTTAAGAGTTTTTTCCTTTTGAACGACCGGTTTCTGTCCTGGCAACACACCAAAGGATTTTGCTCTAATCCAACTTTGAAGCACGCATTTCTGCAAAATGACATTGGTTGAGGGCATTTCATTTCGAAAAAGGAAGTCGTGCCGCGCCTTCTTCACTTTTCCCTGATTCTGTTCCGTAAACATACGATCTTCCCTCCTAAATGAATCGTGATTAACAGGATGGATTTCTCTTTCGGCCGTCTGTACGGACATGATCTGCGAAAACAAACTGAAGCTTTATAACCTCCGCATATTATTTAAACACATTTCGGCTATTACGTCAACTCTCGAACTCTCGAAAGGGTGTAGATACATTTAGCTGGTAACTGGAAATATATGGTTAGCAGGAATGTCTTGGAGCAACTTCAATATAGGCCGTTCAACTTCTTGTATCCACAAGCCACTTTTGTATTTAGCCCTCAGAGTTAAGAGATATTGAGCGGTCTGTACATTCCAGCGCATACCTGCTTGTTTAAGTCTCTGTTGAAGGACGCTTTTATTCCCGCTCTCAATTGCGCCGCTTCCTATAAAATACCCCTCATCCAAGTAACTGACATAATCAATGTTTGGGATATTGTTGGTGATGTAACCATAAAGGTCAACTGGACAATTAGACGGTTTCTTTCTGTTATCTAGGTCGTTTAAAACATCTTGCCATCTACTCTTCTTGAGCATAGCACAAGTTTCGTTTGCCCAGTCCGCGTATTGCTGTGGTTCCGATCCATAGAGATGTTTTGCGTATGTGTTCACATTTTCACACAAGTGATAAAAATCAAGGATTTGTTGTGAATCCGGAAATAATTCTTCTCGCATGTTGCGTATCCATGTTGCTCCGTCACTGATAAGAATCGTCTTTTCGTATTGCCCATATCCGTTTTTAAGGGCGCAAGAAAGCAAATGCTTTTTGAAATCAGACGCGCTGCCAATGTAGGCGACATATTCTCTTTTATTGATTTGGCGCTGTTCTTCGCCTTTTTTGTTCGTCCAAGTATATATGTTGTCAGACGAAAATACGATTCCCAATTTATTTTCGCGCCATGAAGAACCCTCTTCGTCTTTACTTCTTGTGTTAAGGGTTGCACCATCCGTTTCAATATAAAGAACACCTTTCTTTTTCCGGTTGGGAAATCGCAATTTCCCACTGTTGAGCTTGTCGAACGCAGAATTCGCCTGCTTGCAGTCTTCATGGAAGATGATACTTCCTATGTAATTTGCTACCTGTCGTATTGTATCGTCATTTATTTTTACCTGATGAGCGCGCAAGAGCGCATCTTCGGCTTCTTGATATGAACCTTGGTTCTGTGCCCAATAAGCTACGTTCACCATAACTTCCGGAGTCATCTTGAATGGAAGGTTTGATAAATGAAGATAATCATCCAAGGGGACAACCACATTAACACCCTCTTGTTTGCGGAGCATGTCGGCATCAGCTTTAGTCTTCGGACGGAGGGCATACCGATTAATGCTTAACCATCCATTCACGGTAAGGACGGAGCGGCTATAACGTTTATTCGTCCGTAAAACTACTCCTTTGTCCCGATATTCCGTTTTTTTTTGCGTATTATTTCCGACTCATCAATGCCGGCAAGCAGCTCAGACAACATATCTGAATACAAAAGGCTGGTGTTTCCCCGAAGTTCTGACCAAAGACGCTCAATATCGGAAATAGTAAGAAAATTTTCCGGGTCTGATGTGCCTGATATGATTCTTTGGCGGAATTCGTCCACAATACGTATAAGTTCGTCGCTGTACTCGCGCATGCTATTCTCCTCCATCGTTAGCCCTCGCTTTCAATGGAATTATACCAAATATACATCGTGGAGTAAATATGTTCTACATCCTTTTTTTATCTACACCCCTCTCGAAAAGAAAACGCAGAGCTGACGCATGAACGCATGAAAAACTATATTTATCGGAAAAACCCGCATGTTCCAAGTCGAGCAGAATAGTTTCCAAGCTTCTGGAATCCGGCGTATTTCCGGGAAAAGTCCTGTAGAATACGGGCACATGGCTGCTAAGGGTATATACGACAACTTCTATTGTTTGCTCAAAGGGAAGCCGTTCTTTGTTCTTATCCCAGCGGATATCCGTCAGGGAGTTTTCTTTGTTCATCGGAATACCCTTTGCGGGGCGCGCTTGCTGTTCACATGCTAAACTACGCAAAAGCCATCCGCCTCGTCATAGCGGGCGTACCCCCTTGTCTCGACCTGCAATCTCCTCTCTGCATAGTCATCAGCGGCAACTTGGTAAAAAGAGTTCGGGAAAATAAAATTGCTACGACAAAAGATATTTTGCTTACCAATGCTTGCAATAACGGAAGGGGTGTGCGGGGGGGATTGCGGGTCGAGCCCGCAATGACGGAAACTGAAAACCCATCCGGTTTATTCGTAATAACCTACCTAATATCAACAGCAAAACGCCGCCGGCTGGGTTGAATCCAGCCGGCGGCATTTCTTTAGAAGCTTATTATTTATAGATCATAATACATTTCAAATTCAACAGGTTGGGGAAGCTGGTTATACTTTGCCGTATCGGCGCGCTTGTTTTCGATCCAGATATCGATCAGCCGCTGGGGGAAAACGCCTCCGGCTGTCAGGAAATCGTGATCGGCTTCAAGAGCGTCAAGAGCTTCGTCAAGGGAGCGCGGCAGCTGGCGTATCTTCTTTTGCTCCTCCTTCGACAGATTGTACAGGTTGAAGTCGTAAGGGCCGTACCCTTCCTTTTGTGGATCGATTTTCTTCTGTATACCGTCAAGTCCCGCCATAAGAATGGCGGAATAAGCATAATACGGGTTGCATGTACCATCAGGCGAACGCAGCTCAAACCGTTTGTCCTGAGGTTCTTTAGCATAAGCGGGAATGCGAATAACGCTGCTGCGGTTTGAAGTAGCGTAACCAATTGTTACTGGCGCTTCATAGCCAGGTACAAGGCGTTTATAGGAGTTGGTGCTCGGATTCGTAAAAGCGCACAATGCTCTGGCGTGGGTCAAAATACCTCCAATAAAATGCAGAGCTGTGCCGCTAAGCTGAGAATAACCGTTTTCGTTATAAAAGAGCGGTTCGCCGTCCTTGAAAAGATGCATATGTACATGCATGCCATTGCCTGCCTCCGCAAAGATGGGCTTTGGCATAAAGGTCGCCGTTTTACCTTCCTTTACGGCGGCATTTTTTATCAGATATTTTGTCATCATGGTCTTATCGGCCATTTCCAGCATAGAGCCGAATTCCACTTCAATTTCCAACTGGCCGGGACCGCCAACCTCATGGTGATGATACTTGACCAAAATGCCCTGCTTTTCCATAAGCATGGTTACACGGGAGCGGAAGCTGCTTAACTTATCTAAGGGAGGGGCCATATGGTAGCCGCCCTTTTTAGCCATCTTGTAACCCAGATTGTATCCCTCGGCGCCGGTATTCCATTCGGCCTGGTCAGAGTCAACATAATATTTAGCCCCATTAGGGTTTACCGAATAGCTGACATGATCAAACACATGAAACTCAAATTCGGGACCGATTCGCATTTCATCCGCAACGCCTGATTTTTTCATATATTCCTGGGCATGATACGCGACATTGCGCGGGTCTTGGTCAAAACGGCGGTTTTCAGGCAGATCGATAACAAATACATCGCCTATCATCGATAGCGTAGGCACCTCGGCAAATTCATCCATATAAGCGCTGGATAAATCGGGAACAAACACCATGTCACTTTTTTCTACCGGGGCAAAGCCATAATTTGATCCATCAAAACCGATACCGTTTTTAAGCGTATGCTCTGTCAGCCTTTCCGCCGGAATAGTAAGATGCCTCCAGCGTCCGTTTAGATCGATCATCATGAAATCGATCATTTTTATCCCATTCTCTTTGCAAAAATTCTTTGTCTGATAAAGATCCTTAAACATGTCGATTCTCCTGTTTTTATAGTATCGCTCAATTATATAGTCTTACGTCTTGTCTTACAATAAAATATTACAAAAAATATTTTATAAATATGTATAAGATTTTGAGGTTCTATAAAAAAGTCTATCCTTCATGATTTTTTTGACAGGTTGCGGAACCTTTTTACACGCGTCTATTGATGCTGAAACAATATCACTAATCTTGTATTTGTTTTTTTGTATATCGCTTACAGCCATCTTTGTCTCGACTTCCTTTTTTGAAGTACGAATCAGTGATTCCATAAAGCGGGGAAAGGACTCAATATATTCATTTTTGATTCCGTAATTTACATCTACCACCAGGTAATTTTCGAAGTTAAGTATATTATGCCCGCCCGGATTACTTTGAAGAATAATCAGCTCAATATCTCCGCTATACCTCCATTTAAGGCGGCTTTCTAACCTTGTCTTGAAATCAACGAAGGCACGGTCACTGTAATACCAGTCAACGCCGTCAATCCCTCTTACAGTATGATAATCACGAAAGGACTGTTCGTACTTGTCATTGGAATAACCAACAGCATATATAGAGCAGTATTTTCTGGAGTTATAATGTAGATAGTTGAATTCAGCAATCACCTTTTCCGCGCCTGGCAGACTTGGCCTTACGAACAGTAAAACAATTATATGCTTTTCATTCAAGCTCTTTTCGTTTTTTTCAATTTCTTCATAAGTATTAACAGCAAACACTATAATCACGCTTTCGTAATCAAGTCCATTCCGTATTACTCCAAGGTAGCATTGTCAATTATATAACTAATAACCTTTTGAAAAAGTACAATTTGTTTTAAATAAGGCAAACCATATTTTTCTTCGTATTGAGAATAGTCGTTAAAATAACCCACCATATCATCTTCGCTAACCGAAATATCAGCGTCTTCCGCTACTGCTTGGGCGACAAGAGTATATTTCGCGCTTTGTAAATAGCTGTCACGATTACTCTCTATCAATTCGTCCACACTGGATACACCCATAACGCTTATAAATTCCTCAAATTCCATGCTGTAATATTCCGCGCCATCCCGATAATACTGCAGCATAGCTTTTTCCTGGTATTCCGTTAATTTATCGGGTACCGAGCTAATGGTCACCTCATTGGTCATGTATTCACTGATAAATGGTTGGATAGCCGTCTCTTTAAGCTCTGCTGATATATCTTCTTTCATTTCAGCAACGGTTTTCCAACCATAGGAAGCGGTAAGATTTGTCTCAACAAAATCATCTGTCAGCTCCGGCTGTTCCGTTTCTACGATATAGTTGATAGTCGTAACAAATACGGCTTCCTTTCCTTGAAGGCTTTCATTCTGGTAGACGTCCGGAAAGGTGACTTCCACATTTAAGGTTTCCCCGGGCATATGTCCAATCAGCTGCTCTAAAAAATCATCAATATAGCTTGTTACCCCAATTGTAACATCCGTACCCGCCCCCGAAGTGGAGCCGCCGTCAAACTCAACGCCGTCTGTGCTTCCGACATAATCAATGTTTACTGTGTCGCCGTCAACAACCGCGCGATTTGTGACTTGTTCTTTGGTTGAATAATAAGTCAGTATATTGTCTATCTCAGCTTGGAGCTTATCTTCTGAAATTTGGTGTAAGTCACTGGGAATCGTCAATGCCTTATAATCAAAAATCTCAACATAATCAAGAGCTGTTATGCCCTCAAAAAAGCCGTTTTCATCAATACCCTCGCTGTAAGAAAATGCTGTGTTATCAGCGGAGGTATCATTTACAGGCTCCTCTGACGGATTATCAGTGCCGGCGGTCTCTGTAGGGTTAGCACTGGCGGCAGCGTCTGCCGAATTATCATTTTTGGAACCGCAGCCGGCCAGAGGGACAAGCAGCATGGTAATTACAAGCATAAAGCATAGGAAGTTCTTATAACTCTTCATTTTTATTCTCCTCTATTAATTAATTTTCCATGATCGGTATTTCAATATAGCGACATATTACCTTACTATGCGTATTGAAGTCAACTCACATTTACAATTGCACACATTTACAATTACGAACGCAACAAGACATATATCAGTATCTGTTAAGGGGGACACTTGTACACTTTTACTTTATATCACATACACTAAATTAGGGGGGTGATAGTTATTGACCTAGAAAGATTAATTTCCAGGCTAAAGCAGCCGTCTGTTTTATTAAGCTTGGTATCTCAGGGAATATCTATATTTATTCTCATGGGATTTAACTTAAATGAAGATCTTATTAAGTCTTTAGCCGCAATCATCTGTTCCATACTTGTAACGCTGGGTATACTATCAAATCCTGACACCAAAAATAAAGGATATGGAGATGATATACTGTTTTGTATATGTGACGGTAAGAATGCGCAGCACGTTAGAGTTAATGGGCATTTGATTTGCCAAAAATGTGGCAATATACATCCAGATGCCAATTAAAAAGAAGCTGCTGCGAAATTATTAACGGCAATTCGCAGCAGCTTCTTTCAATTATAAAATATTACTATTACAGATCTTTAAGCGCTCCGCTTTGTTCATTGAATTCATTTATCAATTCATCAACAGCCTCCGCCTGCTTCTGTACGCTCTCCCACGTATCCTCCGCGTTATACCAAAGCTCGTTTAACTCTTCTACGCCGCGGCCCTGTTGTTCAACCCAGGTATAATACTTCAGATTATGAACGCGTTTTCTCTCGGTATATGTCAGCTCTATAAGGTTATCGGTACCTACGGCCCGCAAATGAGCCGCGTAATCTACGGCGGCATGTAAAGGCTTGTATTCGCCTAACTCATCGTTAAGCTCCTTGAGCCTTGAAGCATACATATCCATCGAATCCGTCAGAACGGTAGCCACAACATCATGACTGGTAAGCTCATAATACTTGGCAAATTTAATGGCGATAAGCATGTTCGCTATGCCGGAAATACCCATCAGCGCCAGATTTTCCACATCCTCGGCTTCCAATCCGCAGTCCTTCATCAGATACTCCTTACCGGCAGGCTCATTGAACAAGCGTAATAACGACATGGCGTCGTTATCGTCAATTGCGACGGCCATATCAGTATTTTTTACATTGTGTATCCAGGGGATGTGCTTGTCGCCGATACCTTCAATTCTGTGGGCTCCGAAGCCGTTGTTCAGAATGGTTGGGCATTGCAGAGCCTCTCCCACGGCTATTCTGGCTTTTGGATAATTAGCCTTCACATAGTCGCCGCTGGCCAGAGTCCCTGCTGAGCCGGAGGTAAAGCAAACCCCGGCGAAGTTATCCCGTTCGCTCTTTTTCAGGCTTTCAAATGCCTCGGCCAAAGCACGGCCCGTCACATTAAAATGCCACATATAGTTACCCATTTCTTCAAACTGGTTGAAGATCATAACGTTGTCTCTAGTATTGCGAAGCTCCCAGGTCTTATCAAATATTTCTTTTACGTTGCTTTCAGTACCGGGGGTTGCAATTATCTCGCCTGCAATGCTGGAAAGCCAGTCAAAGCGTTCCCGGCTCATGCCCTCCGGCAATATCGCGACGGAGTCGCAGGCCAGCAGCTTGGAGTTAAAGGCGCCGCCCCGGCAATAGTTACCTGTAGAAGGCCAGACTGCTTTATGGTACGTGGTATCGAACTGGCCCGTCACCAATCTGGGAGCCAGACAGCCGAAGGACGCTCCAACCTTATGGCAGCCGGTCGGGAACCACTTGCCCACCATACATATTATTCTGGCGTCAACTCCTGTAAGAGCCTTCGGCAGCTCAATATAATTCGGTTTGCCGTAAAGCCCGCCGGAAGCCTTCGGTTCATTTTTCCATGAGATGCGAAACAGATTTATTGGGTCTACATCCCATAAGCCTACGTTTTTAAGCTTTGCCATTACCTTTTCAGGAATCTGCCCAGGGTCGTACATCTGCTTAAGTGTTGGGATTATTACATTGTTTTCCTTCGCCTTGCGGATGTTATTCTCCAAAGCTTGTTTGTTGATTGTTAAGTCGATCAAATTGTATTCCTCCTCTTATAATAAGTATCCTTCAACGGCAGAGAATGACGGAACTTCCCGTCAAGGCGGTAATATGCGTGAGCCGCCGCCGGACTGGTGGGAATAAGGCAAAGCTCCCCAACACCTTTGGCGCCGTAAGCATAAGGCAGCTTTTCTCTGTCAACATCAGTAAACAGAACCTCAATAGGCGGCGCGTCAGGGGCGCGCATAATACCCAGAGTACCAAGCTTGCCCTTAGGGTAGCCTCCTTCAATAGGGAAGCTCTCCGTCAACGCGAAGCCAAGGCCCATTATGACGCCGCCTTCTATCTGTCCTTCCACGGACCTTGGGTTTACCGGCGTGCCTACGTCATAAGCCGCGACTACCTTCTCCACCTTGCCATCCTCATCCAACAATACCACCTGAGTAGCATAACTGTAGGATACATGACTTACAGGAAATTCTTTTGGCGATCCCATGGGGTCGGTCTCGGCAAAATATTCGTCGTAATATTCCTGTCCTTCCAAATCCTCAAGAGTTTTTCCTTCGAGAGCTTCCTTTAGCTTAACGGAGGCCCTGCGGGTTGCCTCGCCGGTTACCACGGTTTGCCGGGAAGCTGTGCTTGTGCCAGAATCCGGCGTGCGCACCGTATCAGGAGTCTCATGTATGATGAGGGCCGGGTCTAAGCCTAATGTTTCATATACTATTTGAGTGCAGACAGTAGCGATTCCCTGGCCCATACAGGCGGCGGAGGTTCTTATGCGAACCTTGCCGTTTAGTACCTCCAGTGTGCACCGGCCTATATCCTTAAGGCCAACGCCCTTGCCGCTGTTTTTAAAACCGCAGGCTATACCTGCCCGTGGATGGGCTTCATATATTTCCTTAACAGCCTCCAAGGTCTCGGCCATTGCGCAGTTAGGATCCGCGATCTGCCCGTTCGGCAGTACCTGTCCGGGACGGATAGCGTTCTTATACCTGATTTCCCAGGGCGAGATGCCTACCTTTTCGGCTAAAAGATTTATATTGCTTTCCATAGCGAAACAGCTTTGAGTCACGCCAAACCCGCGGTAAGCGCCGGCTACTACGTTATTTGTGTAAACGGCCATGCCCAGTATGTCGATATTTTGGAAATTGTACGGACCTGCCGCATGGGTGCACGCCCGTTGCAGCACGGGGCCTCCCAGTGAAGCATAAGCTCCGGTATCGGCGATCAAAAGCGCCTTCATTGCGGTAAGCCTGCCTTCTTCATCACAGGCAGTGGTAAATTCCATCTCCATAGCATGGCGTTTAGTATGGCAATTAATGCTTTCCTGCCGGGAGAACTTAACCTTGACAGGCAGCTTTGTATGCCAGGCCATCAAGGCGGCGTGGTGCTGTACGCTCATATCCTCCTTGCCGCCGAAGCCTCCTCCTACCAGCATAGAGGTAACGCGGATATTCTCCTTCGGAATGCCCAGCATGGTTGATACTTCCCTTTGCTCGTCGTATACGGACTGCCCTCCGGTATATAACTGCAGCCCGTCTGCTCCCACCGGCAACGCTACGGCGCATTCCGGCTCCATAAAGGCATGGTCGTTAAAGGGAGTATAATATTTTTTTGTAACCACATATTTAGAATTGCGTATAGCCTCGTCGGCGTCGCCTCTCTTCAAATATTCCTTGCTCATTATGTTTCCCTTGGAATGAATAAGGGGCGCGTCGGCTTTTAACGCGTCGGTTGGACATGTTACCGGCTTAAGCTCGGTATAATCGACCTCAATGAGGCTTAATATTTCATCCAGGCTTTCCTTCCGGCGGCTTCCTGCCAATGCTATAGCGTCGCCTATATAACGAGTCTCATGTCCCTCCGGTATCATCACATCCCAATCCAAAACAATATGTCCGATTTTATTATTCGGCACATCCTTTGCCGTCAATATCCTGACACAGTCCGGGTGCCGCTCCGCTTGGCTTATGTCAATTTTATTTACCATTGCCCGAGGATATTTTGAACGCAGAGCCTTAGCATATATCATACCTTCAAAAACAAGATCGTCTGCGAAAATTCCTTTGCCCATTATCTTATCCCCGGCATCAACCCGTTTAAAGGGGTGAGACAATGACGCAGCCGCTTGACGTGCCGGTATAGGCAGGTTCTCTCTTAAATATCTGGCTGCGTTAAGTATGGCCTCCTCAATTTTCACGTAACCGGTGCATCGGCAGATATTAGGCTGTATAGCCTTCTTAACCTCCTGACGGGTGGGGTTTGGGTTTGCGTCAATAAGAGCCTTGGCGGAGATGACCATACCTGGTATGCAGAAGCCGCACTGTACTGCCCCTGCCTCCGCGAAGCATTCCACATATACGGCCTTCTCCCTTTCGCTTAAGCCCTCCACGGTTATTATGTCTTTCCCTTCCAGTTGAGAAAGCTTGCGGGTACATGCTTTTACGGCCTTTCCATCTACTATGACCATGCATGTGCCGCAGGCTCCTTCGCTGCATCCGTCTTTGACCGATGTTAATCTCATGTCGTCCCGCAAAAAAGCAAGAAGTTTTTTGTCGCAGGCAGCCTCAACAGGCTGGCCGTTTAAAAAAATTTTCATTTCACTTCCTCCTTCATCAAAAAGCGATTCGGAAGCTAGACGGTTGCCCCCGGCAACCAGCTTCCTCCTTCATCAAAAAGCGATTCGGAAGCTAAACGGTTGCCATCGGCAACCAGCTTCATCCTTTCGTATAAATTATTATATCAAACTACGACATATCTAACAAACATTTTTTATCAAAAAAAAATATTTTTTTACGTCATCGGAAATTGTGGAGAACAAATT
>Ga0153952_1000784_pt1 | contig 11346 bp, 12 predicted proteins | sample TSNJ036MetaG_FD_104746 | JGI IMG/M metagenome (GOLD analysis project Ga0153952, IMG submission 104746) | Attine ant fungus gardens microbial communities from New Jersey, USA - TSNJ036 MetaG | ecosystem: Host-associated > Fungi > Mycelium > Unclassified | place: USA: New Jersey, Wharton State... | reverse complement strand
TGCCATTGCAAAACCGATTCCGTAAGATGCACCGGTGATCAGGGCAACTTTGCCTTCCAGGGAATAATTCTTCATGTAGTCCATAATCAAATTCTCCTTTTCTTCTTTTTACTCGTATACAAAACTATATGATTGTATACAATCTATTTGTTATGTATACAATAACATATTTTTACCAGAATAGCAATAGTCAATTTCAACAAAATCACATTTTCCTTTTTGGACATAATATAATAGTAAAGAGCGGGAAAAAGAAAAAATCCGGTATTTGCTGTTCACAAATACCGGTAAATAATTATCACAAGTTTTATTGACCCTGCATCCGGTCAAAGGCTGGATTAAAGGCATAGAAATTACGGCTGTTCAGGTTATCCTGGGTGATTCGCAACGCTTCGCCGAACCGTACAGGATGGATACAAATAATTATATCCGCCACTGAATCTTAATGTCATTATCGGCGGTTTGAATGACTATGATCATTTTGTCTACCGTTTGGCGACGATCCTCAAAGCTTAAGTCCTCCCAACAGTCCAGGTGATATTGTATTTCATCATAATCTATCTTCTGACAAAGTTTCAGTTCGGAAATTCGTTTTGTCAGTTCCTGTTTTTTCTTATCAAGCTCCTTAACTCGACTGCTGATATATTGATACATGACATCATCTGCAGAGACAAGACGTTCCATCAAGGATTCAATTTCTGTTTCGATCCGCATATATTCAATATTTAAAGTGGTCAGTTCCGGGTTGCTTTCGCCAGTCTTGTGGTTGTGGAGTTTTCTGAACCGCTCCATTTTTTTTACCATTTCCTCATAGATTACTTCTTCAAAAACGTCGGAATAAATGGTTCCTGGCCCAATGCAGGCACGTGAATTCATTTTGTGCGAACAAAGGAAATACCGCGCCTTACGAGTTGCATAATGCTTATCTACTAAAGCGTAACCGCAATGTGCACATTTAACTTTCCCGGCCAGCCAGGTATTCTTAGCTTTTTGATAAGGACGAACCTGTTTTGCTGCAAGACATTTGGCCCGGCACTTTAGCCAAAGGTCTGCTGGGATAATCCCCTCATGCGGTGCTAAAACCAGATGGTTGCCTTCCAGGTTCATCTGTTTTCGACCAGGGGCCTCCTTGCCTTTGTAGTAGTAACAGCCATTTGTCCCGATAAAATCTGAAGGGTCATTGGATAGAATGGCTCCCTGTGCATGATAAAATTCGTAGACCGACAGGTCAGCACGCACATAAATAGGATTTCTCAGTACATCAGCCAATCTTGTACGGCCCCAGGGCTTTCCATCCTTAAGAATATTATGCTGCTCGAAATACCGGATAATATCCCCATAAGAACATTCAGACTTTGCATAAAGCTCATATATCAGTTTTACCTGTTCAGCTTCCTCTGGGTAAACTTCATACATGGAGGACTTGACATTCCCGATGGTGGCCGGGATCAACCGGAAACCATATGGCACTCTTCCACCCATATATAAACTTTTTTGGCTGCGGGAAAAATAAGCATCTGTCACACGTTTTTGAATGGTTTCCCGTTCCAGTTGGGCAAACACGATACATATATTAAGCATCGCTCGCCCCATTGGTGATGAAGTATCAAACTTTTCACTTGTGGATACAAACTCTACATGATATTGTTCAAATCGCTCCATCATGGTAGAGAAGTCAAGGATTGAACGGCTGATACGGTCAAGTTTGTACACTACTACCTTGTTAATCAGACCATTCCCCATATCTGTCATCATCTGCTGAAAGGCTGGTCGCTCCGTGTTTTTGCCGCTGTATCCCCGGTCGGTATAAGTCTGAAATGTTTCACCTCTTGTTTCATATTTGCAAAATTCTATTTGACTTTCAATGGATATGCTGTCTGCCCGATCCACTGATTGTCTTGCGTAAACTGCAATCATGATTTGCTCTCCTCCTTGTCCGCTTGGATAGAAAAAGAGCTGCTGACATGTACATCATACCGCAGCAGCTCTTACTTAGCTATTCTTTTTGAGTGTATTTCTTTATATTTAATAAAAATGTCATACAACTCCTGCTCAATCTTTTGGTGTTGCTGGAGTTCTTCCTGTTCAGTTAAAATCGGACTCATGTTATTAATAGTAATATCAATGTTTCGCTTGTGGACTGTGTGGGTTTCTGTTGTATATTCTAAGTGGCGTAAGAGTATAGAATCACCTCCGTCGATTCAATTGCTAATACAATGTATTCGCATATTTGATTGTCCTATGACACATGGTTAAAGCTTCATTTCATATCCACTGTGGTCATCTTCTTTTTGCTCTGGAGCTAACTTACGTTCTTTTGCTTTTGGTGGCTGCAGGTTAGTTGCTCCATTGATTATGGGAGCAGTATTTGCAGACCGTTCCACAGCTGCTCCCAACTGAACCAGATTGTTAATAAGCATAGCAGAATGAGAATAACCAAAAGACACATTGGTGACCAGTGAATTGGCAACTGTTTGATTTTCAGCAGAGAAAAGGAAGGCTCTTTCTGCCTCCCATCCGGTAATAATGTCTGTTGAATCTGGGTTAGTTGTATCTTGATCTGAGTCAGTTGTTCCTGTGTCGGCAATGAATTCAACTGAGTCTGCATGCTGCGGCACTGGGATCTTATCGCTTTGATCCTGCTGGGATATGATTAAGGAGAATAGTTCGTCCAGATCCTCTGACTTCAGCAGATACGCATTGGATAGTGGGGGCGATATTGGCAGCTGGTCTTGCGGTGGTAAATTGCGCATTTTGAGTTCTTCCAGTGATAATTTGGTTCCTGATTCGTAATTCAAATTCCATCATCTCCTTTAGATATTTTTCTTCATGCAGACGGTCGTCACGGCATTTTTTGCCGCTGGGAGTGGTATAAGTGATATTCTTTCGGCTATCTGTCCACTTGACTGAATACCCTTTGGATTCCATCATATTAATCAGCATTTCTTTACTGGTAGCGTATCTCATACAAGTGTCAATCGTATTGATAAGCTGCATTTTCCAGCTCTCACTCCTGACTGCCGAATGATATTCTCCAGCGGTTACAGGCTGGGTTCGAGACGCTTTGGGCTGGCAGATTGAGAGGCCATATTCCCGACATAAGTTATCAGACTTTTGACGCAGTTGTTGAATTGCATTAGCTGGTTGATGTAGCTTCTTCCCAGTTTCAAAGCTGACACTGTTAATGATAGAGTGAGAATGAATGTGCTCACAGTCAACATGAGTGGCGACCAGCACTTCGAACTCCTTGTAGTGTTCAGCAAGTTTAAGTGCTATTTCGTGAGCTGTTTGTGGAGTGATATTCTCGCTTGGCGGAAAAGCCTGAACAAAATGGTAATACATCCTCTGGCTATCTTTACGATACTGGAGCTTGGTATTGATAAACTCCTGATAGACAGAAGCAGGCGAACAGTTTACTCCCGTAACCAATTTTCTGCCTTCAAATAATGTCTTTTCTTCCTTTTGGGTATAGTCCAACACTGATTTCATTCCTACACGATTTTGACTTTTCTTTCTGTTAATAAAGTTAACTGTTGCCATGATTCCTCCTGCTGCGTTCTAAGATTTTCTGGAGATTCTGATTGATTGAAGTAAATGCTTGCGTTGCTTCTTCCAGATAAACCGTGTTAATTGCGCCCATGTTGGCCAGAGTGGTAATACGATTCAGGTTGCGTCCAATCGCTTTCTGCTCTTTCAGAACAGCATCCAGTTCATTTATTACAATAATTGATTTTCCAAGGCAAACGGCAGTTACGTAATCGGTAAGGTTTTTATTTGATTGACTGGCCTTTTGATGGATTTTGTCCCAATGATCCTGTGTTACCTTGATACTGAGCCTGCGGTTTTTAGTATTTGTGTGGTTCATGCGATGTTCCTCCGTTTTTAAGTGGGTGCAGGGCTTCTGCCCGCCCAGCTGCATCGGCTGTCGGAGGCAACGCCACCGACAAGCCGAATGCGATGCTGGCTCTCTCGCTAAAGCGAGAGAAAATAAAAATTAGTGACTGAATATAGAAGAATAAAGGACTATCCGGCTCTTGCTACGGGCTGATTTGGGGCAACAAATGCCCCACAAGCCCTTTTCTTTGGCATAGAGGGATAATCCTCTAACTCTTGCGTAAATGCCAGGAAAAGGCATTTTTGCCGGTTTCCATATGTGACGATTGTGACGATAATGACGATACATTTGGTAGCAGGTGGTTTTATTGATTTCTCTAACTACCAAGAACACCGTCATCATCGTCATCACCGTCATTATCAGAAAAAGAAAGATGGATTTCTCGTTTAGCACCTGTACGTGTCTTGTTGTAGTGAATTCCTTTTTCAGCCAGCTGCGCTTGATACTGTTGTAATTTTCTTGTCAACACATTACCTTTGACTACCATTCCACAGTCAGCCTTAAGCAGTGCAACGAGTTCAGATGCAGTACCGTGAAATGACTTTTTCTTTTGCAAAAAACTTAACAGCAAAGGAATCATTGAATCGTGGTTAAACTGTTCTTGCTCCGGTGTATCACTTGAAACGTAATTCCAAACCATACTCTCTTTATCAAAATGAACAGTAAGCACTTGCTCTTCTACATCCCTGCCACGAATGTGTAGTTTAGCAGTTCCATTCCCCTCCGGATTACGTATCAGGACATAGCTACCATCTGCCGCTCCCAATAAACCAGTAGAACCGGAAACCATCGAATGTGGATCATTATCAAATTGCTTTCGCAGGTGTTGTACGACAACCATCGCGATAGAATATTTATCAGCCACCAGTTTTAATTGCCCGATGTCTTTATAATCACTGGCATAAGGATTGGCATCATTAACACTGCCACGTACTTTCTGCAAAGTATCAATGATTACCAGCACAGTATCCGGATGGTCTTTGATAAAGTTTTCAATTTGGTTAGTGAGACCATCAGACAGGTTCTTAACCGTTGTTGCAAAGTACAGGCATGGTGGCGGTTCATCAGTCAATTCACCAAGTCGTGCCTGCAGTCGGTTTTCACTATCTTCGAGACATAAATACAAGACTACTCCCTGTTTGGTGTTACGGTTCCAATAGGTCTTGCCGGAAGCCACACACAGACATAGCGAAAGCAACAGCCATGATTTTCCTGCTTTGGCTTTCCCTGCAAGGATTTGCAAGCCTTGCGGAAGAAAATCGTCCACAATAAATTGGATCTCTTGGATTTCCTTGTTCATCAAGGTTTTTGCGTCAATAGTTTGCAGCTTTTCAATTTCCATTTCAGCCCTCCCGTAAATATTGGATTGATTTTTTAATAATAATCGGATACAATATAGTTATGGAGAAAAATGGAGCTGACATATAAAATCGGATTACACTCAAAATTTCAATCGGATACAAAGGGGATACTATGTTTCAACAATTTGATTTTTACATCCACGATGAATATATTGAGGTGGATGGTATTGATTTTTTACTTGGGGAATTGACCTGTGATATTCTGAACATCTCTGTAAATGATTTCAAAGAGATTTGGAAGCTGGCTGAACAACTGGAACATGATAAAGACGGAGTAATTGTTGCACAGTTACATGTTCATTTAATGAAGTATCGGCTGTTTCAATTAATTAATAAGAAGGATAAGTTTGGCAGTGTTCAGCAATATCAACAAATCGTCAGTGATATTTATTCTTTTAATCAAACTATGTTTTGGTTTGTAGACCGGTATATTATGCATCTGAAAAAGCTGGATGCAGAAAACTATGCTGCCGCATTATTTGACTTCTATCAAAATCCGAGTATTGACAAGATGATGGTGAACCATTTTAGAGATGGTGTTCATGCATTTACCTTGTTTGATAGCGTTAAAGTGCAGTATGAGCCAAGAGAAACACCTGGTCATTTAAACACTTACGCTATCTACGAAGTCTATTCTGTAAATTATCTTCAGGCATTTTTAAAGATGGATTTTATGAAAGCAATTATGGCCGGGCATATCTTTCGCCGCTGTAAAAATTGCAAACGTTTTTTTCTGTTAACCCATGGATATAAGACTGCTTACTGTGACCGTCCCCTGGCAGACAATCCGAAACGTACCTGCCGCCAGCAGGGGGCAAAAAATATTGCAAAAGAAAAAGCACAGAATAATCCGGTAATTCAAAGTTATTGCAGAGCTTACCGGAGGATCACTGCAGATAAGAACAGAGAAAATATTAATGAGGAACAATGGAAATTAGCAAAGAGGAAGTTGGCAGACCTTAGGGATATGGCTGTCAGCGGCAGGATGCGGGATGCAGAGGCGGAAGCAGAAATGCAATCAGAGACATTATACAAGTCGCTTGGCATTGACAGAAAAAACAAACGGTAGGAGGCTTGGATGGAGGATCTGTTTCAAACCTATGGCAGGCTGATTGCTTCCTGCGCAGATAAGTTGTGCCGCCGTTATCAATGCCCACAGTTTAAAGAGGATTTGACATCCGTTGGTAATATCGTTTTGCTGGAAAAGGCACAAACTTTTTCTTCTGAACTTGGGGTGTCTATGATAACATATCTCTATCCTTTTTTGATGGGGGCTATGCGCCGTGAAATAGAAAAGAATCTCTATCCGATTTCTTTGCCAAAGGATGAATTTGAAGCTCAAGACCATCGATGGCATTTGGCTTTTTCATCTCTAGACACACGTAGTGATCTGGAAAGGATTGAGTCTGTCGCATCAGTAGAACACCAAGTTTTACAGACAATTTATCTGGAATGCCTGGAAAAAGAGTTTGAAAATCTCTCTTTTAAAGAACGGTAGATTTTAGGCAGCTTCTTTGGAGTATATGGCTATTACAAGCAAACTGCCACGGAGATTGCAGAAGAATTTCAGATGACAGAAAATGCTTTGCTTAAAGCGAAGAACAGGGCTATACAAAAACTCCAACAAGCCTGTCATAATGGTAAGTTAGGTATATGGATGTTGGCTGTTGCTGCCATTCATAAAGCTGGGTGTGAATACACTTTGGATTATGGTTATTCGCTGCCACAGCACCCCTGGTACATGAAAGAATAGAAAAAGGCTGGTAATTTACATGGAGTCCGCATGTAAATTGCCAGCTTTTGCATCTGTTGATAGTGTTAACGCTTATAAATCCGGCAGAACTTGAATCGCGAACAGTATTGTGCTTATTTTGAACACAACCAAGTTATTTTTTCTCCACCGAAACCCATATTTCTCCAATGGAATGCCCTGCCATGCTGTAGTGCATTTCGAATTATACATCTGTAAGAGTTTCAAACATTATTCTGGAACCAAGCCTAAAACCATCTATAAAAACCTGTGTCATTTCCACACGACAGTCTATAGTTAATCGTCCCATTAATGCCTCAAACTCATACCTTAAATCTTCATCAAACTGCGACAAAAAAATTTCTTCTCGCCCCAGAGCTTCCTTAATATTTTTCTCATAAGATTCAATAGTGACACGGAAGCTTTGTTCGGGGGAAATGGTTCCTTTGTAAAGCTGCTCTAAGATATTTCCCATCGGCTTCTCTGGTAGTGTAGCGCTCATATCAAATTCATTTCCTGCTCCTAACGGATTTTGAAATAATAGCCATGCAAACCTAAAAGCATTTCGAAAGGTCATTTCTTCACCTACTCCGAGGTAATATAAAATTTGTTTCTCAAGTTCAGTTGAATTTTCTTTTGTTAAAATATCAGATAGCCAATCTATATTGATTGGTTCTTCCGTTGTTGCATTATTCATTTCCTTGTACATTTCGTATAATTGTATCAATGAATCCATTTTCCAGTGTACCTCTGCATTCTTGACAGTGATGAAAAAGTTCCCAGGCATAGACAAATCCAAATTCAAACATCTTGGAATCATTCTTAGTGGCATACTCATTAAACTGAGCATCTATTCGTAAAAAATCTTCCGCTGCTATCTTCCCCCTTAGCCATGACAAATCAAATTTGATTTTAGAAAATTCTTTCATATATTGGTCAGTGAAAACAAATGATTTACAAACTTGATCAATTACATATGATATCAATTTTAAGACCTCCTTTCATTAAATTTTTCGAGCCTTTACGTCTCATTGATGTGAATATACCAAAATAAGATGATATAGTCAATATACGTCTTATTGATGTAGGGGAAAAAATGAAAACAATAAAATTCTATGATAAAAAGAACATTGTTGCTGAAAGAGTTTCAAGCGCCAGAATTGCGGCAAGCTTGTCGCAACAAGAACTGGCGTCAAAACTTCAAACATTGGGTGTCAGTATTGACCAGCAGGCAATTAGTAAAATCGAAAGAACTTTGAGGGTGGTTACGGATTATGAAGTACTGTGTTTAGCAAAGGCATTAAATGTTGATGTCAATTTTTTGCTTGGTGATTACGAAGATAATATATGAAAAACAAAGCCTAAAGCAGTTGTAAATAGGCAGAAAGAATGGACAACTTAAGATACAGCGAAAGGAGTTTCCCATGGCAAAAGTGCCTGTAAAAGAAACAATTCATGCAAAAGGATTTGATATCGGAATTTATACAACAGACTTTCAAAATGAATATATTTCTTTGACCGATATAGCAAGATACAAAAGTGACGAACCAAATGATGTAATTAGGAATTGGCTTCGTAGCCGTGACACAATTGAGTTTTTAGGATTATGGGAAAGTCTGCACAATTCAGATTTTAAACCCGTCGAATTCGACGGGTTTAGAAATCAAGCTGGATTAAATGCGTTTACACTCTCTCCGTCAAAATGGATTGAGGGTGTCAATGCAATTGGCATTGTCAGCAAATCCGGACGTTATGGTGGTACTTATGCGCATTCGGATATTGCTTTTGAGTTTGCATCATGGATTTCGGCAGAGTTTAAGCTGTATATTATAAAGGATTATAAGAGATTAAAATCGGATGAGAACAGCCACCTTTCGTTGAATTGGAATTTAAATCGGGAAATTTCTAAGCTGAATTATCGAATACATACAGATGCAATTAAGGCAAATCTGATTCCTCCGGATTTGACGCCGGAACAGATTTCGTATACATATGCCAATGAGGCTGATATGTTGAATGTGGCTTTGTTTGGAAAAACGGCGAAACAATGGCGAAATGAAAACCCGGACAGCAAAGGAAATATCAGGGACGATGCAACAATTAATCAGTTGCTTGTGTTGGCAAATATGGAAAGCTATAATGCGATTTTAATTGAGCAGGGGAAGCGGCAATCGGAGCGGTTGATAATTCTTCATGCTTTGGCGGTGAAGCAATTACAGACGATAGCTGCCCTTAACACTTCTAAACTACCCCAAATAGAAATTTATAAGTAGAAAAATTGAGGAATGGTGAAAGTATGGCAACATTTAAAGATCGAGCTGTTTTTGAATATTGCGAGAAGTTATATTATCAATTGGACCAACAGGACAACGGATATTATCCTCAAAGACATGATAAAATAGTATTTCAAAAAGCAGCCCAAAAGTTTGCAATAAGCGTAGATGAGGTTGATAGAATTTTTGATTCATATACTAAACTTGCAGGGAAAATAGAAATAATGAAAATTAATAGGCTTCCAAAAGCAAAGCGCCAAGCAGCAATGATGAGACAAATGCAAAATATCATGCTTAATAACAAAGATTTACCATTCTCTGAAATTGAAGGCGAGCCGACAGAACCTTTGCCTTTAATTATGGATATGATTGAAGAAGAATTCAAAGATGCTATATCAAAAATTGCTCAGGCCGGATGGACTATTCCACTTTCGATTAATATTGAACGCTTAGATGAGCTAAGGAATTGTTCTGCATCGCAAGAAAAAACAGATAATTTCTTTGAAGAATTCTATTCAGATGTTGAATTGGATACACTGCACATTACAATAAGCAATTCAATAAGTAACACAGGACAAAAAACGAGGTTTGATGAATGCTATGTGATCTTCAAGCAAGGTTTATATTCAGCTTGTGTAACAACGTTAATGACAGTTTTAGAAGGAGTTATTTCTTCTTTTGGCGATGATCCCAAGGACGTTAGAATAATGAGAATATGTGATTTTCACGCAGATGAAGAACGAAAAAACGGTAATAAAATCAAAAGTCTTTGCTGGCAATCTATATATGAATATACTAAATTGCTTTTTGAGAAAAGTGACTTTTCAAAAGATGAGCCAGGGTCAGTGAATAGACATTGGCTTGTGCATGGGCGAACAAGTCAAATAGGAGAAAAAATGGATTGTATTAGAATTTTGAATGCTCTATATACGCTTTCTAATTTAAAATAAGCAACTAATCCGCCTGGACCTGTCGTATTAGCAAGTACCACAGGTCCACAATTATAAAAAAGATACTATTCATCGCTATCTGTCGGAGATAAACTATTAAACAACTTAAATGCATGCTCATCTAAATTGATTATTGTAGCATCCTTTTCAGATAATTTTTCAATAGATTTCTTTAGTTCTTCATTATTCAAGGTTATTCCCACAATAACTTGAGCGGATTCTTTCAAATCAAGTACACTTTGAATTAAACTCTCCATATCAGAAGTAACAATACTGTGTTGTGCTGGCTCATCAAAGATAATTAATCCAGGATGATTTCCTGCGCTTTCGAGGGATGTTTGAAGCAGAGCCATTGTAAACGACCAGATGATTCTAATATTATCACTGGCAGATGAATCAAATTTCATATCAAATCCATCAATTGATGGAAGGCATGTTTCAATAGGAATATCAACCGCATCAATATTAGGAGCACTTTTATATTTATATTTGTGAAGATTAGCAATAAAGTTATTTTTTAGTGATGAGATAACTTTAATGTCTGATTCTGAATCTACATTCTTCGGAAGTTTTGCATACTCGTCTTTATATTTCTTCCAACGATCAGAAAGTTCGCCAATCTCCTTAAGTTGAAGAGTTATAAAAGATTGAAGCTGTTCATAACCTCTGAATTTTGTTTCTATTTCAACGAGCTTTTGCACAATAGACTCAGACCATTCGGTTTCAGTAGAGTAAATATCGGAACGTATTGTTTGCGCAAGGCGGCGAAGTGTAATCAGCCGTGACTGCAAATCATTCTTAACAAGCGAAAGCTGCTCTACATTTGTTTTGTGGCTATCACGAGTAAATTCAAGAACACTTCTTTGTCCTTCAAGGTGACGAATATTCTCTTCGATACCCATGATGGGAATGTCTTTTCCTATGTGTAAAAGTGAATCCTCAATTTGTTGATTGCAAGTTGGGCAAACATTTTTAGAAGATTTGCAGCCTATAGTGGTTACGCTCAAAGAGTAGGGAGCCAATTCAGAGAAGCAAATTGATGGCTGACGCTTAATAAAAGTATACCATTGAGACTTCACGAGGAGAGGGGATTGGCAGAGGATTCCGGGGGTTTTGG
>Ga0153952_1000782_pt1 | contig 11354 bp, 17 predicted proteins | sample TSNJ036MetaG_FD_104746 | JGI IMG/M metagenome (GOLD analysis project Ga0153952, IMG submission 104746) | Attine ant fungus gardens microbial communities from New Jersey, USA - TSNJ036 MetaG | ecosystem: Host-associated > Fungi > Mycelium > Unclassified | place: USA: New Jersey, Wharton State... | reverse complement strand
CGTGCCGGGCGGGGCGGGGCTGATCATTCTGGATGAGCGCGGGGGGGTATTATTCTCCTCCTGCGCGGCTCCGCTATTCTGCTGCGCTGTTGCATTACGGACATGCGCAGGGGTATAATCAGGACCATGTGGTCACAGTGACCACTTGGTCCACCCCAGAGGAAACATGTCATGGCAACCCGGCCCGTCAAGTCGGCGTCAGTCGCCAATCAGAACTGGGCCAACGCGATGGCGAGCCCCAACACCCAGTCCAAGTACACGCAGGGTGTCCAGGCCGTTACGCAGTCGCCCAATGCGGCGGCTGCCTCGCCCTCGGCGACCGCAAAGTACGCCACGGCGACCGCCAATGCGGTCTCGTCAGGGCGACTCGCCGCGGCCAACAATTCCGTCTCGCTCTCGACCTGGCAGCAAGCCGCCACGGCCGGCGCCACGGCCCTGGCCACCGGCGCGGCCAAGGGAAAGGCCAGACAACTGGCCGCGGCGACGAAGCTGCAAGGCGCGTGGCAGGCCGCGCGCGATGCGGCCAACGCGATCCCCTCGGACGGCACTCTCGCGACTGCCGCCCAGAAGGTCATGGCCAGCATGCAGGCCATGCGCGCGGCAGTCGGCAAGCCCACGAGCTAAAGGAGGTGACCAATGGGTCACACGATTCTTCCCAGCGAACTGGCCACCGGTGGCGCCGTCGTCGACACCGGCATGACGGCCGTCACCGACGCCGAGTTCACCACCCGCAATTCCCACTTCATCTTCACCGAGGATTACAGGCTCAGGTGCTGCGTCGGGATGGGCGCCACGATCACGAGGTTGAACTTCTTCGTCCCGACCTGGAATGCCTACACCTTGCAAAATGTCTGGCCCCTCATGCTGAGCTCGGCCAACATCACCAGTCCGCCGCGGACTGCGTGGTTCAACGGGTCGCTGCCGATCATCCCTCAGAACGAGGAGATCCAGCTCAACGTCACGGACGGCGCGTCGGAGAACGCGGCCGCGTTCATGATCATCCAGACGCCGAACCTGAGCATGAACCTGCCCGCGGGCCAGCAGACCATCAATGTCCGCGCGACCTGTGCCATCACTCAGGTCGCCAACGCGTGGGCGGGCCCAGGGGCACTCACCTTCCAGCAAAACTTGCGCGGTGGGGTCTACTCGATCATTGGCGGACAGGTCGTCGGCAGCGGAACTGCTGCCTGGCGCCTCATCTTCCCCCGCTCGCGCTTCTACATGGGGCGGCGACTCCGCCCTGGCTGGATCGCGCAGCAGGCCATCGGAGACCTGCCCGACCCCTTGATGCAGGGCAACGAATTCGTTTTCGGCGAGTGGGGCCGGTTCCATACCTTCGAGCCGCCGCAACTGGAGGTCTACTCGATCGCGGGCACGTCCGCGATCACGCACGAGCTGCGCCTCTGGATGGTCTACCTCGGCCAGGACGAGCCCAGCCTCCTCGACTCCTGGGTCGCGCAGGGGTGGACGTGATGCCCGCCCCCATCGACCAGCTCGACGCGCTCCCTCCGTGGGACGCGGCGACCTACTTTCAGACGATCACGGAGGGGTCGTTCAAGATCCCATTGGCTGGCTTCGGCCAGCTCGTGGCCGGCGACCCCAACCGGGTCGCGCTCATCGTGCATGCGATCGCCGGAGGGTGTACAATGAGTCTAGCCGGCAAGACGCCGGCGACTGGGGGGCTCGTGATCAGTAGCTCATTGCCCCCCCAGATACTCCTTTTCTCCGAGACCGGCCCGCTGTGCCAGCAGACATGGTTCGTCGTCGGGGCCGCCAACCAGGTAGTGACCTACTACGCGATCGCGCTGAGAACGTACCCCTCGGCGCCGATCTACAAGCGGGGGAAGTTACGTGGGCCGAGCCAGTAGGCAGCAGGTCAATGTCAACGTGACCGGGGGCGACACCCTGCTGGTCGGACCGAACCTCAAGCGGATCGGGCTCATTATCGGGAGCCCCAAGGTGAGCGACGTGTGGCTCAACTTCGTCGGCGCCGGCCAGGTCGGCGCCGGGATCGTGCTCCACCCCGGCACCGTGCCGCTCGTCCTCTACCAGGCACTCCTCGGTGACGCCCTGGTCGAGGAAATCCACGCCATCTCGGCCGGTCAGGCCGAGATCATCGGCGTGCTGGAGTTCCTTCGTTGACCGCTCTGGTCCGGCCCGAGTTCGGGCCTACTCACTCGGAGCCGGGAATGAACGGCCGCAACCCCTACTTTTGCATCACCATCGTCGCCGTCCTCGGCGCCGTCGCCGTGGCCGGCACGGTCGGGGTCGTGTGGGTCTCCGTCCTCGGGCGAGAGCCCACCCAGGCACTCGTCGGGGTGACGAGTACCGCCATCGGCGCGCTCGGTGGCGCGCTGGCAGTGAGCCCACTCGCGTGGGCGCACCGAGAAAAGGAGCCCAAAGGTGGCTAATCTCCAGAACCAGTTCTGTCCCCTGGGAGACGAGGCTTGTGCGTTGCTCAACCAGACCTTACAGAGTTGTAGCGATCTGTCCTGTTACCTGGAGAAGCTCGCTGCGGTCGGTCTGGACGTATCGGACTGGCAAGCCCGCAACGCAAGTCAGCAGGCGCTGGCCGCTGGGCTCAAGCAGGTCCACTTCCCAGGGCAGCCCTGATGCCATTCACGTACCCATTGCCGAATCCTGACACCTCGCCCGACGCGGTCGAGAACGTCCTCGCGCAGCAGCAGGATTTGCTCTCGCGCGTCGTGGGACATGTCTCCGGTGCCGTCGGGTCGGTGCTCGACGCCCAGCAGCAGGCACTGGTCCCGCTCCAGGCGCGGACCGCGCGCGCGACGGCGACGCGCCTGAAGCAGCAGCAGGGAAAACTGACGCAGGTGCTCCAGACCGTCCAGGACGGCGTGGAGCAAAAACTCGCCGGCCAGGCCAACATGGTCAACGCCGTGGCCGCACAGGCGGCGCTCCAGCCGGCGCGCGAAGTGGTTAAACCGCGCGAGGGCAAAAAGGTACACGAGTCACCATTTGGGCCGCGCGGTGGCATCCACCCACTCGGCGCGGTGGTCCCTCCGCGCGGCGCCGGCGCGCAGGCGACCGGTGCAGTCCCTCCACCCGGCCCGCCGCAGCACATGCCGTGGTGGCTCATCTGCGTCTCGCCGGGCGCGCAGCCCGACATTATCCAGGCAGCGACCTCGCCGGCCGGCGCGGTCGGCGGGCCGTACCCGAGCCTCACGGCGGCGTCGACCGCCCAGGCAGTGCAGCTGTGCCTCCCGCCGATGCCGCCGATCGGTGGCCCACCAGGAGGAGGCGGGCCCCCGCCTCCTCCGCCACCGCCACCGCCACCGCCACCGCCTCCTCCGCCTCCACCTCCGCCTCCACCTCCGCCACCTCCACCCGGAGGAGGCGGCGGCCCACCGAACGCAGCGGCCGGATGGTACGTGATCTGCACCGCCACCACCGGGCCGAGCGCCCCGTTTTACCTCATCGGTGGCGAGCCGCCACCGGTGGTCGAGCCCGGTGACGAGCTACTGGGGCCGTACCTCCTCCCGTCCGACGCCGCGACCGCCGGCGCGAATTCGTGCCCCGAGCCACCGCCGCCGCCGGAGCAGTACTGGGCCGCGTACTGCGTGGGCGCGGCCGGAACCAAGCAGCTCAAAATCCTCAATGCAGGACAGGACCCGCCAGACCTCGGGCCGGGCTTCACGCTCGTCTGGACGTTCTGGGACGCGGCCGAGGCCGGCGCGTGGCTCAATGACCCCACCGCGCCGCCGACCTGCGTCACCGCGGCGCTGACGTGCCCATGGCAAATCACTGACCCGATCCCGCAGCTGGGCTCCGCGGCGTGGTGCGCCACCATGCCGCAGATCACGGTGGCGCTCGCGCAGGTTGGCCAGCAGGTGTGGGCGCTGCTGACCGGCGCGATGAAAAGCCTTGTCACTGAACTGGACCAGCAGGCGCGCGCGGGAGTGACCGTCGACTGGTCTACACCTAACGGGATAGCTAATGGGCTCATTGGCCTGCTCGCCGGCGTGGGCTACCCGGTCGTCGCGACCGCCTCCCAGCTACTCGACTGCTGGGGGAAACTCGCGCAGCAGCAGTCGGGTTGTGACGCGGACACCATGCTCGGTTTGGTCGTGGTGCGCGGCCTCTTGCGCCTCCTCGAAAAACTGCGACTGGGCACGGACGCATGGGTGTGGGCCACTCTGGACATCCGGATTGACCTGCCCGCGCTGACGCGCGCGGTCGACTGGATAATGGAGTCCGTGTGTCCATCAATCGTGCCTGACGCCGCGCGCGCGCGTCAGGCGTGGCTGGCCGGGTACGTCGACGAGCCGACGTACCAGTGCTACTCGCTGGGTCACGGGCGCGACCCCGTGCTCTGGGAGCCCTACTACGCCGCGGCCGGTCATGCGCTCAGCGCGCCCGAGGTGATCCTCGCCAGCCGTCTCGCCGGCGGTGACGCGAGCGACCAGGACGAGGCGCTCCGTGCGCGCGGCTGGGAGCGCGAGCCCGACCGCGCGCTCGTGCAGCAGCTCTACGATCGGCAGCCCGCGCCGTCGACGTGGCTCGCGTGGGCCGCGGCGGACGTGCTCGACCCGGCCTACGTGAGCCAGTTCGCGCTCGACCAGGGCTTCTCGGATTTCTGGAGTGGCGCAGGAGGTATATCCTGTTCTGCGCAGGGGTACACCCAGCAAGAGGCGTACTACGAGTGGTGCCGCCAGGCGCAGCTACCCGGCACGGGCCAGCTGCAGCAGTACCTGTGGCGCCTGCGTGGGCGCACTCCCGGTGACCCGGACTACATCGACGCGTCGATCGTCCAGCGGCTGCTCGTCGCCGCCAATCTGCCGGCCGCACCGGTGGCCTGGGCGATGTCCACGCTGTGGCGCCCGCTCAGTCCCGGAGACGTCAGCCTGCTCAAACGACTCGGACGCGCGACGTGGGTGAGGACGCGCGACGCCATGGAGGACAGCGGACTCAGCCATGCCGACGCGGACCAGATGGCCCGCGCCCAGGACGTGATGGACGAGCGCGCGGCAGCGGCAGCCCGCGGCGGGTGGACGCTCCGCGCGGTGTCCATGGCCGTGTGGCTCAATGGCATGGACATGCAGACGGCCCTCGCCCTGGTGGACGCGCAGGGGTTCGTCCAGCAGGACGTCCTTGACGCGGTCGCGGTGCTCGCGGCCCAGTACGCCGAGAGAACGGCACTCAGGTCGCAGCAGCGGGCACGGATGCGGGTCGCGGCCGCGGCTGTGACGGCGTATCAGGTGGGCACTGTCGGTCAGGCGCCGGCCACCCAGGCGCTCATGTCGGCCGGCTACGATGCCCCCAGCGCTGCCGCGGTGCTGTCGGCCACGGACACGGCCGTGGCCACGGCCAACGGGAAGGCCATGATCATGGCCCTGAAAAAAGGATATATGGGGGGGGAAATGTCCTCCACTCAGGCCCTCCAGTACCTCACGACCGGCGGCATCGACCCGACGCGCGCGGCCCAGTACGTCGCGACCTGGCAGGCCCTCCAGCTTGCCGACCGGCCCACGATCCCGGTGTCTCAGTTGGGCGCGCTCGTCTCACAGGGCTTGATCAGCCTCCCGGCCGCGCGGCAAAGGCTGGTGAATTTGGGGTGGTCGAACCCCGACCTGTCGCTGAAGGTGGCGTCGTGGAGCGCGGCCCTGGCCAAGGCCGCCGCTGCCGCGCAAGCCAAGGGCGCGAGCGCGCAGAAGGCGGCCGTCAAACAGGCGCAGTCCGTCATTAAAAGCGCCCTCGCGCATCTCATGAAAATCGAGCCGGTCAGCGTCATCAAGCAGTGGTACATGGAGGGCATCATGACCGCGGCGCAGGTGTCGGCTCGCATGTCGCAGTATGGATATGATGCGACGGCGATCCGGCTCTACCTCCAGTCGTGGGACTGGCAACTGTCCCGCAAGGCGGCCCCGGCCGGCACGCCAGGCCCCACCAATCCATTGTCACCCCAGAAGCAGATCCCCGTTAGTCGGATTCGCGCGTGGTATCTGGACGGCATCGTCGACGTATCGTGGGTGGAGGCACGTCTGGTATCCTATGGGTACGACACCAGCACGATTGGGCTGCTGGTGCATCAATGGGACGAGCAGGTGCAGTACCGTGCCGCTAAATCCAAGCCTCCCGCTCCAGTCTAGTCCCACGTTGGTGGCCGGACTGGAGCAAGACGCCGACCGCTGGTATGCGGCGGCCATCGCGATGTCTCAACTCACCGGGCAGTGTGTCCCGGTCCTTCTGTGTGCGGCGGGGCAATGCACACAGATCGGCAGTGTGTGCCCGGATGGAGGATGGACCAGTGCGTCGTAATCTTTGGGTCGCGGCACTCGTTGGAGTGGTCACTGTGACCACTTGGTTTGCCGCCCGCGCCGCCGTGGGCCCGACCGCGGGCGGGGACGGCACGTACTCGCTGTCGACCGCGCGGATCGACAAGACCGGCGCCATGGTGGTGCAGGAGTCCGGGGGCGCGTACGGTGAGGCGAGCCTGCGCGGGCTCACGTTCGTCGCGGCGGAACAGGGGACTGGCGTTGCGCCGGGCACGGCGCTGGGGACCACGGCCTGCTACGTGCTCTACAATCCGGCCGGGAACACGTTCCGATACCGGATCCAGAAAGTCCGTGTAGGGTACATTTCCGGCACGCTGGGCGCCGGGACGCTCTACCACTGCGCGCTCAAGACCTCCACCCAGACCGCGCCGTCCGGCGGCACAGCGCTCACGACGCTGTGCCTGGACGTCGGCAATGGGTCTGTCGGCACCGGGCTCGCGCGTGTGGGCGCGACAGTGGTGCAGCCCGTGGCGATTGGACCGCTATGTTCATTCCAGGCGTCGTTGGCGACGACTGCCGCCGACCCCTGGCAGATCGTGGAGGACGTGCGTGCTGAGATAGTGATTGAGCCGGGGTGTACGTACCAGCTTCAGGGCGTCACCGCGGCTGGGACGTCGCCGCTCGTGAGCCCGTCCGTAACGTGGACGGAGGAGCCGATCAAATAGTGACGTGGACGGGCGCGAAAGCGCAGGCTAAAATGGCGGTGTGGACAGGTCTCACGCGCAGTACACGGCCCCGGCGAGGATCACGCCGGGGCCGGTGTATTTAGAACGGCGGCTGGGGTGCCGGATCGTCCGGCACCGCGAATTGCCGGATCGTGATGGGACGGGTCTCCTCGCCCATCGCGAGCGCACCCACGATGGCCGTGAGCGCGTCGACGGAGAGCACCCGGCACAGCTCGAGGGGGATGGGGTTCCCCGGGAGCTCGACCGCAATGGTCCAGTACGTCATGCATCCTCCTGTGCGTGCGGGCACGGAGAGTATTTGCTCGGCTCCACCGGCTCGTACGGGCCGGGGCCGGGGGTGTAGCGGCCGACGACGTGGCCGGTCCAGTCGCGGAGCGAGAGCTCGAGACCGAGGACGCGGCTCCCGAGGTCGGCGGCCATGCGCATGGCCGCGTCCTCGGTGTCGGCGGTGATGCGGCGCGCCAGGATCGGCGCGCCGAAACCAAGATGAATGTAGATGCGGTAGGTCACTTTACCTCCTCTCCGGTGCTGAGACCGCACTCGGGGTCGAGCCGGTCCTGGGTATTTTTCCACTCCACCCAGTAGAGGCGCCCCGGAGTGCCGGGCGCCATGTGGCGGTTGGCCCAGCGGCACGCACTGCGTGCCGCACTCTCGTCCTCGTACATGTTGACGCGGACGGCCATGCCGTCCGCGCCGTCCCGGCAGTACAGCACCCACCCCTTCCTCCGCCTGTCACGGCTGGGGGGGCGCGGCCCCCCCGCGCGGGCCCTCTTTTTCACCATTGCATCACCTCATGTGGATAGGTTTCCCCGCCTGCGCCACGCTGGCGGAGGCGGTAAGGCGCCTCTCTCTGATAGCGCCGCACAGTGTGGCCAGCCACGGGCGCATGGCCGGCTACCAGCGCCTGGCCGAACGTGAGCCGGTACTGGTAGTGGTTCGGCGCCGAGGTGATCACCTCGGCGCCGCGCGGCAGGCCGGCGCACACGCGCCGGCCACCGAACGTGTAGTCCTTCACGCCGTTGAGGACCGCGCACGACGCGCGGTCCACGACACGCCACTGCCCCATGGCATCCTCCGGGCCGGACTGGGTCGCGCGCAGGTCGTCCCACGCGCTCTCGGGCATGATGAGCGAGTCGGTGTCGCAGTACATCACGCGGTCCCACCCCACGGCGCGGATCGCCGCCAGGAGCCTGACGCGCGCCGCCGACAGCACCCAGGCCGCCGCAGCCGGGACAGCGTCGTAGGACCAGTCCCCGCGACGCTGTTCGGTCACGTGGCCATTGAGTGATCTGACCTTCACGAGTGGCTGGCCCGGGCGGCCCAGCCACCACTGGAGCCACCGTCCACGCGCCATGACGTCGGGCGCGTGGGCCCACTCGAAGTCGGACTGGCCCAGTTTTCCGGGGAGGCAGACCATCATGGCCTTTATCCACTGGCTGAGCGCGCCGCTGCCGGCGCGCTCAGCCTCCTGGCGCGCGTCGTGGAGCGCGAGTGCGTACGCCGCGAGCGCGGGCTCGGTACGGTAGCGCACCCACCGGCCGACATGGCGCACACGGTCGTGCGCGAACGCATCGGCGAGCTCCGGGCCGGCGAGGACGGTGCGCACCCGGCCGACCGGGTAGATCACCCCGCCGGGCGTGGCCGAGGGGTACGCCGGCTCGGTGGTCTCCACGCAAACTTCCGCAAGACATGCGGCCGGTCCGCCCACGCCTTCGCGCACGGCGTGCAGCGACCCTTCACCCCGCGAATGTAGCACACAAGGCACATGCACGACGGTGCAGACATGTGGGTACATGCTCCTTACGTCGACTTGTACGAGCGGCTCGGCCACGCGGCCGAGCCGAAAACACTCGCAGCGCCCGCCGGCGTACGCGGCGCGCTCCATGGCCAGTACCTCGCGGTCCGAGTGCGCCGTGACGGCGTGCGTCATGTACGCACGCCGCCAGGTGTACATGGACTGCGAGCCCACGGTGGTCTTGAGCCCGCCCCACCCGTGGGCTTCGAGCGCGCCCACGATGCGCCGCATCGTGTCGTGCAACCACACCGCGAGCTCGGCCGCGCCGGCCCCCCACGGGCCGGCGCGGACACCGAAATTGCGCACGTCGACGACCTGGACTATTCCAGGTCGTCCGGGCGCGCGGAGCCGGACGACGGTGGGTGGGTCCTCGAGTGCGCACGGTCCGGTGCCGTCCACATGGCCCTCTCGGCGAGGAGCACCGAGTCGAGAAGCTCGACGTCGATCACCCCGCACTCGAGGCACGCGGAGTGCACCTCCCTGCTCGGGAGCCGCACCATGTAGAGCGGCACGTGGCACCGAGCGCAGCACAGCACTCTGACCGCCGCCGCTGGGACCTGATCTTGAGGACTGTCCATCGATGTACACCTCACCGCTCTCAATTCTCGTCCACGCGCCGAGCAGGGAGAGCACCCGCACGGCCTGGTGTGCCACCACCCACGTGATGCCACCACGTTTCATGCCCCACACCATCGCGCGCCACCAGCGCGCGGTGTCAGTTCCCTCGCAGTACCAGTGCCGGTCTGGGCCACCGGTCACGGTCGCGTACCCCGCACCGGCCCAGCCGGTGAGGCGCTCCGTCACCACGCCGGGGTACGCCGCGGTCGACTCCGGCACCGCGTCGACCGCGAGCCCTACCAGTCGACTGGGCTGCGCGTCGCCCTTCACCGCGGTGATAATGTGCTCCTTACGGTGTCTCATTACTCCCTCATACGGCATAAACACCCGGCAGCACGTAATAGTCGTCGAAGCTGGCATTGTAGTCGGCGGCGAGCTCGCGAGCTCGCCGCAGGAACTCGGCCTGCATGGCCGCCACCGTCATGGTGGTGTCGATCTGGACGTCGACGACGTGGTGGCGCTGCACGCCGGCGACGTCGGTCATGGTGACCGAGACCGGGACCATGATCTGCCCGGTGTGTGCGAGCACACCGGTGAGTACCGTCGACACCAGGTAGTTGCGCGGCGCGAAGATAAGCGCCTGCTGGGCGCGGCGGAACTGGTACGCCTGGCCCAGCGCGCGCCTCCAGTCGCGCACGCTGGTATTGCCCCAGACGGCGGCGTAGCCGGCCGTCTGGCGCAGCCCCGTCCACGACGCGACGGGGTGCGCCAGGATCCACTGGGTGAGCGGGTTCACGATCTCCGGCTCGCCACGCAATGTGTCTGCGCGTACTCCTCGTGGCGCGCGCAGAGGTCCTCGCCACACGCCCACGCATCCTCGCGCGACAGACACCACACGTAGAACGTGTCGTACTGTCCGTCCAGCCGCCGGATGGTGATCCGGTAGCGACCGGCACCGTGCCGGTCGCCGTGGTTGCCCTCCCTGAGCCTACATGACCTTGACGTCATGATAAATTCTCCCACTGGAGACTGCCCGGCGCTGCGTGATTTGCACGGCGACGGGCGTGGTGAGTTTACCGCGCCGGATCGCTTCGACGATCCGGCCAATCCGCTCGATCGCTACCGCGCTCGAGGTACCGAACGTCCGGCCCTCCGGGTCGACGAGGACGAGCCACGGGTACCACCGTGTCTCGCCCGTCTCGGGGTCCATCTCCTCCCTCGGGAGGAGGAGAAAATGCTCCATCTCGATCATCACGGAGCCATCGGGGCCAAAGACGATGTCCGTGGACCCGAGGCAGTTGATGAGCGTCTTCCACCCCGACATCGTGTCGGGGAGGGAGGTGGGCCACTGGTGCTGAGGCGTGTACCGCCCCACCGTCCACGTCTCGCCGGCACTTTCGGCCGGCGTGAGGGGCCCGCCGGAGGGCTCACTCATGCGGCACCTCCCCGCCGTTCTCATCACGCTCCTGGTCGGCGTGCCTTCGCACGCCGAGCGCCATGGCGTCGTCGACGCAGCGCATGATGTACATCATGCGCTGCATGGCCCACGGGCCGGGCACGCACCCGGCCTCGATGACGGCCATGACGGCCGCCATGTCTGACGTGATCGCGACCAGGTACTGCTCGAGCTGGTCCTGCATGTACTCCGCCGTGGTGCGTTCACTCTCCATCTCCCACCTCCTCTGCGGCCTCGGCCCCCCACTCGGTGGGCCGCACGACCGCGTTGTACGTCGCGATCATGGCCCACCGCATCGCGACCGAGTCGTTGACCCGGACGGCCGACCCCCACTCCGCCTCAAGAAACTCCTTGATGACGTCGAGGACCGTCGCCTCGCCGTCGGTGAGTTTCACCGCTACCGTTCGTCCCATCGCTCCACCTCCAAATGTGTCGATACCCGTCATCATCATATCACACCCGTGCATCTCTGTCCACCCCAGTTCACCGCTTCTCACCCCACCCCCTTGCCTTGCCTTGCCCCCAAAGAATGCTCACACGTTCACATGTTCACATGCACAGAT
>Ga0153952_1000781_pt1 | contig 11370 bp, 13 predicted proteins | sample TSNJ036MetaG_FD_104746 | JGI IMG/M metagenome (GOLD analysis project Ga0153952, IMG submission 104746) | Attine ant fungus gardens microbial communities from New Jersey, USA - TSNJ036 MetaG | ecosystem: Host-associated > Fungi > Mycelium > Unclassified | place: USA: New Jersey, Wharton State... | reverse complement strand
TGCATTAGACCGGTATATGTGTCAATATCCGGGACAGTGAGAGCATGAGGACTGACATCAAAGATATGTGCCATTTCCTTTACAAGGTCGCTTTTCGGTACTCTGGCTTCCGCTTCATATTGTGCCATACGAACATCAGAGGTCTTTCCAAGAAAACCGAGCATTTCACCCAGTTGTTTTTGCTTTAACCCTTTTCTGGTACGAAAGAACTTGATACGCTTGCCAATTGCCATAATAAAACCTCCGTTTATACTTTGTTGATTTAGTCCGTTATGCCAGTTTGACTCCGCTGCGCTTAATCTCACTGCGGCTGAACACCGTATGCAGCTAATAAAAATCTGTTCATTGTGTGTAAGAACTTATGTCCAGTTATTATCATCTGCGCATGACTAAACAGTTAAACAAATTTGTTGAACCTAGTATAGCATGTGTAAATAGAAATAGCAAGAATAACTTAAATAAAAAAAGTTAATATTTTCTTGCAAACCACTTGACTTAACGGAATTTATTTAGTATTATACATATAGACTTAAATAAAAAGAGTTAAGTTAAAGTGAATGACCGTCTAATCAGTCACGATTTCGGGGAAACAGGCTATGACCTCTATGAGTGAGCCTGTCAAGAAAAGGAATACGGCACAGCGCCACGCAAGGTTGCCTGCCGAAACTGTGAGGGGAGAGCGGCAAAAAAGAGTGAGAAAGGAGGGGATGCATATATGACAGAAAAATCATTTATGACGGTAGATGAGGTAGCTGCGGAATTACGAGTATCAAAATCCAAAGCCTATCAGATTGTACGGGAATTAAATGTAGAATTGCAGAAACAAGGCTATTTAACGGTAATGGGACGTGTGAATACGATGTTTTTTCACAAGAAAGTATGTTATAGCGAATAAGAAGGAGGACAGAAAAAATGGCAGTTTACAAAGATAATGACACAGGAACATGGCGGGTATTATATCGCTTTACCAATTGGAAAGGAGAGCGAAAACAGACACAGAAACGAGGATTTGCTACAAAACGGGAAGCCCAAGCATGGGAACATGAAGCAATGCTAAAGCAGGGTGCAAAGTTGGATATGACATTTGGCAGCTTCTTTGAGGTCTATGAAGCCGATAAGAAGCAACGGGTGAAAGAAAGCACTTGGGAATCTAAAGGTCACGTAATACGGACAAAGATTTTGCCGTATTTCGGAAACCGGAAGATAGCAGAAATAGAAGCAAAGGATGTGATTGCTTGGCAGAACGAATTAATGGCATACCGGGATAAAAGGGGAAAGTCGTATTCAGCCGATTATCTGAAAACGATACACGCACAGCTTACGGCGATTTTCAATCATGCTGTGAACTTTTATAATTTACCCTATAATCCTGCACGCCGAGCCGGAACAATAGGGACGGAAATCCTAAAGGAAATGGATTTCTGGACGAAAGACGAGTATTTAAAGTTCGCCGAAGCCATGATGGATAAGCCACGTTCCTATTATGCTTTTGAAATGCTTTACTGGTGCGGGATTCGCTCTGGTGAGCTATTAGCCCTTACCCCTGCTGATTTCGACTTTGAGACGCAGACGGTGACAATTAACAGGACGTTCCATCGCTCAAAAGGTAGGGATATCATTACAAGTCCTAAAACGGCAAAGAGTAACCGGATAGTCAAGATGCCGCCATTTCTTTGTGAGGAAATACAGGAGTATATCCATTTGCTTTACAACATCAAGCCAACAGAACGATTGTTTACAGTCACAAAGTCTTATCTTATCCACGAGATGGACAGAGGGGCAAAACAGGCAGGAGTAAAGCGGATAAGGGTTCACGATATCCGGCATAGCCATGTATCGCTGCTGATTAACATGGGCTTTTCGGTGTTGGCGATAGGCAGCCGGGTCGGACATGAAGCAGAGAAAATCACTTATCGTTATGCTCACCTGTTTCCCACGGTGCAGACAGAGATGGCAGAAAAATTGGAGATGGAACGAATGATAAAGGAGGATACAGATGGAAAGGGTGCTTGATTATAAAGGGAGATGGCGAAGCCATACGGTGGCATTTCGTGCATCTGACGAGGAAGCGAAGCTGTTGAATAATTTAGTGGCACTATCCGGTCTTACAAAGCAGGATTATGTTATCCGGCGGCTGTTATGCCGGGATGTGGTAGTACAAGGAAATCCCAGAGTGTATAAGGCTTTGAAAAATCAGATGGCAGATATCTATGAGGAACTAAAACGCTTGGAAGTATGCAGCGGCGATAATGACGAATTGCTCTATACCTTACAGGTTATAGCAATCACTTTGGATGGACTGAAAGGAGATGAATGATGGCGAATAAAAAAACGACTGCTCCGGTATCATCTGTTGGCGCAGATGGGGAACAGCCGAATAATAAAAATACTAGTGAGATTATAACAAATTCGCAGACACAAATCAATGTACAAGCCACAAAAAGCCCGGAGAAATCCGGGCAGAGTAAGCTTGATACCATATCTATGATAGAACTATATGATACGGTTTATCCACCGAGGACACCTATTGTCGATGGATTTTTGTATGGCGGCACTTACCTCTTTGTCGGTGCGCCAAAGGTGGGAAAGTCGTTCTTTATGGCACAACTCGCCTATCATGTGGCACTGGGACTGCCATTATGGGATTACCCGGTTCACCAGAGTACAGCGCTTTATCTGGCGTTGGAAGATACTAAGGAAAGGCTTCAGAAACGACTTTCTCGGATGTTCGGCGTGGAGGGCAGCGATAAGCTGCATTTTGCAACACAGGCAGAGACACTGAATGAGGGGTTAGTACATCAGTTAGAGGGGTTTATGCAAGCGAACCCAGACGTAAGATTGATTATTATTGATACACTCCAAAAGATACGGGCAGCAGGTGGAGACAGATTCAGTTACTCTAATGACTATGAAATTGTAACAAAGCTGAAAGCATTTAGTGATAAGTATGGCATTTGTCTGTTAGTGGTTCATCATACCCGTAAATTGGAATCTGAGGACAGCTTTGATATGATTTCCGGCACGAATGGTCTGCTGGGTGCGGCTGATGGTGCATTCATTATGCAGAAGAAAAAGCGTACTGACAATACAGCGATTATGAACATTGTGGGGCGTGACCAACAGGATCAGGAGCTGACCGTTGATTTTGACCAGGAGCGGTGTATCTGGAAGTTAACGAAGGCAGAAAAAGAACTCTGGAAAATGCCGCCAGACCCAATGCTGGAAGCAGTAGCAGAATTGCTTACGGCAGATATGCCAAAGTGGAGCGGAAGCCCCTCTGAATTACTTGAAAAACTACCGCAACTGGATATGCCGGTGAATGCATTGACAAGGCGGCTGAATGTCAGTGTAGAACAGCTTTATAACGATTACAATATCCGTTATGAAAGCAAGCGCACCCATAGCGGACGATTGGCGATTCTGGAACGAATAGACAAATAAGCGTGACGATATGTGACGGTTGTGACGGTATATTCGGGTGTAGTCCCGGTAGTAAAAATATCGTCACTATCGACACCACCGTCACGGAAAGGATAGATTGAATGAAGAATGTACAAATACCCTATGAACTGTTTGCAGCACTTTTGCGGTATCACCTGATGTCAGATGGTGACTATGCAGATGAAATATATAAAGGGCTAGAGCAGAAGTTAGATTCAATGGTGCGCCATGAACTTTATGCAAGATATAAAACCGCACCGACAGCAGAAGAACGGGAAACTGCCCGAAAAGAGTATCTGGATAGGAAAGGTGTACCAGACAGCTTCCGATGGAATGTTTCTCGTTGATGGCAATAGACAGGGGCGTGTCACGCTCCTGTGAATATCATACAAGGAAGAATGGAGGAATTTGATGATTATACAACCAGAATGGGGAAGCCGGAATGTGAACGAATATTTTTACGAAAGTGAGGCCCGGAGGATTGAGATACTCAATGAGATTTTCGGAGACGTGGAATTGAGCCGGGCTGAAATGCAGACATTGGTGTGGTTGGCAGGATGGGAAGAAAGTACCGTGAATAACGTAGTTTCCGCTATTCGCAAGGTGACAGCAAAATAGCCGAAACTGCTGTCACAGCCATAGCCCCCGGCAGGGCGCAAGGGCGCTTTTGATACGTAGTGTCAAAAGTGCTTTTGCGTTACTTTTGGAAAAAGTAACAAAACTTGCACCGTGTCCGGTGCAGAAGAAATAAGGAGGAATGTCAACTGGAAAGAACGATTAGCGGAATGATGGGGAAGGGTTCGGTGAATCACAATACCCGAACCTTTAGTGCTAAAAATGTAGATGAAGAACGGAGTAAAGACAATGTGCAATTCTATCATACAGATATAAAAGAAGTCTACCATCAAATTTTCGATGAAGCTTTAGAGCGTTATAATGAAAAGCAGGACAGGAATGATCGGAAGATTGAAAATTACTATGAGAAGATACGCCGTGGAAAGCAAGAAAAGTTATTTCACGAAGTGATTTTTCAGATAGGGAATAAAGATGATATGAATGCCCGGAGTGACGATGGGAAGCTGGCAAAGGAAATCTTAACTGAATTTATTGAACGATTTCAAGATAGAAATCCGAATCTGCGTGTGTTTTCGGCGCATTTGCATATGGATGAAGAAACTCCCCATTTGCACATTGACTTTGTCCCCTTTATCCGAAATAGCAAGCGTGGACTTGATACCAGAGTGTCTCTTAAAGGAGCGTTGAAGGAGCAGGGATTCAAAGGCGGCACCAGAGGGGCAACGGAATGGAATCAATGGATAGAGTCGGAGAAGCGGGTGTTATCAAAGGTTATGGAACGGCATGGTGTGCAGTGGAAGCAGTTAGGTACGCATAATAAGCATCTTTCGGTTCTGGACTTTGAGAAGCAGGAGCGGCAGAAAGAAGTTGCAGAATTGGCACTTACAAGTGATCTGCTGAAAGAACAGACGGGAATCCTGTCGGATGATAAAGATAAACTGATATCCGGTAATCAGGAATTAAAGCAGAAACAGCAGAAATTGCAGGAGGAAATCGAAAGAAAGGTCACTTCTAAAAATGTCATAGAGCGAAATGTTCGCGCTTATGATGAAGATAATAAATGGCAGTTGCCGGAACCTAGTGTTTTGATGAGTGCCAATAGCTATAGAGATAAAAAGATTTTGCCATTTGTGGCAAAGCTGAAAGAAGTGATTAAGAACCTGACAGTAAAGTGTGTCAATCTCATGGAAGAAGTAGGTCGATTAATGGACAAAATTACAAAACAGGAAATGCAGATTAACCGCTTAACTAATAGAGTTATGGAGCAGAAAGATAGTATAGAGAAATTAAAGGAAAAAGGGGTTGATTTGGAACGAATTGAGCGCTTTGTGGGCAAAGAAGAGGTTCGGGCGATGATAGAGCAGACTAAGGAGAAAGAGCGGCTAGATAAGATATATAAGCGTTCCAATCGGTCGCATGGTATAAGCAGGTAAGAATGGATGTGATTGATGGAATGACAATAGTTATATGCAATGATTATTGAAAACTTGACTTTGCGACGTCGGTAAGTTATAATATTACCGACCCCACAAAGTGAGGTGATGTAATGGGGAATAAAAAAATGGGTCGCCCTACGGACAAACCCAAAGACATATCGTTGAAAGTACGCCTTGATAAAGAAACTGCCGAAAAGCTGGACAAATGTGTTCAGGCATTAAATGTTTCAAAGGCAGAAGTTATTCGGCGTGGTGTCCATAAGGTACATGACGACCTCGACTGAAAACTATAGGAAGCGGCGCACTCCCGGAAAGAAGAAACGCCACTTCCCGCTTACAGTCACCCAAAGGCAGACCGCATAAATATTATACACTGTGCAGTTCAGCCTTTCAAGGACATATTAAACTATTTATGAAAAGCTAAAAATGAAAGGATGGATGATGTGATTATGAATCTAAATAAAGAGTTTGACCTTTTCATTGATGAATTGCTGACTCGTGCGGTCGAAGAGTTTAAGTCAACAGAGCAGTATAATCTACTCAAAGAAAAGTTAGAAATAATGGATCGTGATTGTGAAACAATGTTTGCAAAAAATGAGAAAGAGTTTGCTACAGAATGTTTTGAACTTATTTTGCATGTAGATAGTCAAGAGGAGCAATATGTGTACCGTAAAGGCTTACAAGATTGCGTTTGGCTGTTAAAGACTTTGGGGGTGTTGGTATGAATTATACTTCTGAAATCTTTAATCGGATAAATCTTCAACATATTAGAGAATTTTTGTTACATGGAACGGAATGTCTTAAAGTAAGCGATAAATCTTATGAAGAGAGAATCGCAGTATCGCATGATAAAGTTATTAAACGACTAGAAACTGAATTTCCTGACATAAAAGAATGTGAAACTGTAGTGAGTGAAGTTTATGGCTATGCGACTGCAATCGAGGAAGTCTATATGGAAATAGGCATACAGTGTGGGATGATTCTCGCAATACAGTTTTTTCAGAGTATATTTTAGAGAGTATTTTGGAGATAAGAGCTATGTTGATTTTCGGCATGGCTTTCCTCTTTATTTCATCAAGGGCTAAAAAAGTGAGACGTTTACCGTAGAAAATGAAAATGTTAACATTCAGGAGGTGGTTATAGTGATCAAAAATACGTTAGTTAGTAATAATGTACAGAAAATTAAAATAGATAATACCAATATACCCAAAGTGTTTTGGAAATACTTTGATTTATTTCGCCGTGGCAGACTGTCGCTATCTGACTTTTCCGCTTTATCAGAACTATCGGAACAAGAGATAGTGAGAGCTCTTTCCAGCTTGCAAACATGTGATCACGATGATTGAATTTTATTTAATTTTCTGTTATTATTAAGATAGTATATTTACTATGGAGGAAAAGCTTATGCACATTGAAGATTATATAGAGAGTGACCTTTTGGATAGGTTTGAATTTTATAATTATAACCATGCAGTTGAAATTATTACACAGGCATTTCCGGAAGAATGGGCAGATATTGTAGAATGTTTGAAGAAATTAGAGATTACCACGGACGATCTTAGAGAAGCTGGAGGGAACGAAACAAATATACCTAAAAAATTCGATGATGTTCTTTATCCTAAAGGTTGGAGAGAGATTAGAATTTCTGGAGATTTACATATTAAATTTTTCCCGAGGCAAGCTGAGCAACGAGGGCGATTTTCTTCTACTCCATTTGATGAACGAATAATGCAGGGCTATATTGATGGGCACAATATTGATTTCCTGAAAGGGCGTATTGCTTTTGATTTGGAATGGAATAGCAAAGATCAGACTTTTGATAGGGATTTATTAGCATTCAGAACATATTATGACTGTGACATCGTAAGTGCGGGTATTATAATTACAAGATCAGAGGAGTTGAATGATGTATTTCGTACAGTATACGATTTTGATAAACGAATTTCCGATTACCGTGCGATTATGCGAAAATACGGTGCAAGCACTACATGGATGGGGAAATTACTTTATCGTTTAGAATCTAGGCGAAACGGTGGTTGCCCAGTATTAGCAATAGGCATTAAGAAAAGTTGTATTTCAGATTGGAAGGAAGGATATACTGATGAACATAACCCAGGAAACATCAAATAATTTACTCCGCTTTTGTAATGATAAAAAATACTCAACGATATACGCAGATCCTCCGTGGCGATTCCAAAATCGCACTGGAAAGGTTGCACCTGAAAATAAAAAATTAAATCGTTATGAAACCATGTCTTTAGAAGATATTATGGCTATGCCAGTAGAGCAAATTGCAGCAGAAAAAAGTCATTTATATTTGTGGGTGCCCAATGCATTATTGCCTGAAGGACTAGAAGTAATGAAGGCGTGGGGATTTGAGTATAAAGGAAACATTGTCTGGGAAAAAATACGGAAAGATGGAGGACCAGATGGGCGTGGTGTTGGTTTTTATTTTCGCAATGTGACGGAATTACTTCTTTTTGGGATTCGTGGTAACAATAATAGAACTTTGGCTCCTGCACGTTCACAGGTAAATCTTATTCGTACTCAAAAGCGGGAACACTCCCGTAAGCCTGATGAAATTCTTCCTATTATTGAAAACTGCTCATCAGGGCCATTTATAGAGTTGTTTGCACGAGGTGATCGTGTAGGTTGGGATATGTGGGGAAACCAGGCTGATGCCGACTATGAGCCAACTTGGAATACTTATAAAAACCATACAACAAAACAAGTGGCGATAGGTGTTAAGCAAGGATAATCATTTACTGCAGAATGAGCCTTCCTAAAATAGGTGGCAACATTTTGGCAACAAAAAATCAGTAAGTCAAAATAATATATGTAATAGAAGTAAAAAACGGCCTTAAAATGCAATAAAACTAAACAAATGCATTTAATAACACCAATGGACAGGCCGAGTTTGAGTAGCGGATAAATTAATTGTAGTGTATAATTATGGCAGGTAGTCTCCTAGATTACCTGCTTTACTTATATTATTCATATTCAGTATGTTTTGTGGAAATTAATAGAGCCAACAACGCTGATAGGTTTTGCAACAGTGTATTAGGAAGTGGCATAATTGAATCAGGGAGATTTAGAATGAATAATAAAGAAAAATTAGTCGAAGAACTCCAACAAAAAATAAGAAACCTTGAATCCAGAGTGCAGTATCTTCAACAGATTCTTGATGATGCTCGGATTCCCTACGATAATAACGGAGTCTTGGGCATTACAGAAGAAGTAGTTGCTGAAGAGGATCAAGGTGATCGTATTATTCATGAAACAATCACACAAAATCATGCGAAGTTTTTTTATTCTATGTTTAAAGGAAGAAGGGACGTTTATAGCAAACGTGCAGGTAAGCCTAATGCTAAAACAGGTAAGACAGGGTACTATACCCAATGCTGGAATTTTTGGAAAGATGGAGTGTGCCTAAAAAAGACCGGAAAGCAGATAAAATGTGGAGATTGTTCTAATCAGAGCTACAGACAATTAAAAGGAGATGTAGTCATCAATCATTTAAAAGGAGAGAGAGAAGATTGTGCAGATGTGATTGGGTTATATCCCATGCATCTGGATGAAACCTGTAATTTTCTTGTGTTTGATTTTGATAATCATGATGATAAAACATCTGGTGATGACTTTGCCAATACAGATGATGAGTGGATTGATGAGGTTAATGCAATGCGTACCATTTGTATTGAAAATCATGTAGATGTACTGGTAGAGCGCTCACGTTCTGGTGAAGGTGCGCATATATGGATGTTTTTTGAAGAACCAATACCGGCAGCAGTGGCAAGGAAATTTGGAACTGCCTTACTTACTAAAGGAGCAGAGTCTGTTAACCTGAAAAGTTTCAAATCATATGACCGAATGTTACCAGCCCAAGATCGTATGCCGGAAGGTGGCTTGGGTAATCTAATTGCCTTGCCTTTACAGGGGCAGGCTTTAAAGAAGGGGAACAGTGCATTTATTGATGTGAGCTGGAATGCCTTTCCTAATCAGTGGGAAATACTTCGTTCAATTAACAAGCTATCCAAGCTCTTTATTAAAGAAAAAATAAAAGAGTGGGGTGTCGATGGAGTTCTTGGGATACTTGCAGAAGATATGAGTGGTGATAGTAAGGTGAAGAATGAAGAAGAATCAAAGCCATGGGAAAAGAAGATGCAACAATTTAATGCGTCAGATATAGATGGAACATTAAAATTCACATTAGCGAATCAGATATTTATAGAGACAGATAATATAAGAAATCGTATGCAGAATCAGATTCGAAGAATGGCAGCATTTAGAAATCCGGAGTATTATAAAAAACAAGCCATGGGATTTTCTACCCAGGGAATATCCCAGATTATTTCCTGCAGTCGAGATATCGCGAATTACATTTGTATGCCACGTGGATGCGAAGAAAAGTTTTTAGAACGACTGAATAACTCAGGTATTCAATATAAACTGGAAGATTGCCGTCAGGATGGCAAGAAGATATCTGTGGAGTTTAAGGGGGAGTTATATCCGGAGCAGAAAAAAGCTGTGGCTAAAATGTTGAAATATGATACAGGGGTTCTTGGAGCGGCAACTGCTTTTGGGAAAACTGCTGTTGGGGCATTTCTTGTATCAGAACGGAAAGTAAATACATTGGTATTGGTCCATAATAGAGAGATTATGAAAAACTGGGTGGATGACTTTGGGAAATTTCTAGAGATTGACGAGGCCCCGCCTGAATATAAAACTCCGAAAGGAAATGTGAGGAGAAGAAAGAACGTGATTGGCCGGATGTATGCAGGGCATAATTCGGTTACGGGCATAATTGATATTGTTATGATTTCATCACTGGGCAAGAAGGGTGAGATTAATCAACTTGTAAAAGAATATGGTATGGTCATCATGGATGAATGCCATCACGCAGGAGCACAGACATCTGAAGAAGTATTGAATGGAGTGAATGCAAAATATATGTATGGCCTAACGGCAACGCCAAAGCGTGATGATGGACAGGAGCAAAAAATATTCATGCAATTTGGTACGATCCGTTATCGCTATACGGCTAAAGATAGAGCAAAAGAGCAGGGAATAGAACATTTTGTATATCCAAGATTTACAAGATTGGTACATGTAAACGGTGAAAAACTAAAGATTAATGAAGCGTATAAAGAGGTAATCACCAGCAATGTTCGAAATAATCAGATTGTTGATGATGTGATAATGAGCTTAGCAAATGGTAGAACCCCTTTGGTACTTACGAAAGTAAAGGATCATGCAGCATATCTTTATGAGCAGTTGAAGACTAAGGCAGACCATGTTTTCTTATTACAGGGTGGAAGGAGTAACAAAGAGCGTGATAAAATAAGGTCACAGATGCAGGCTGTCCCAGAAAGTGAAACTATGATACTTGTGGCAATTGGCCAGTATATTGGTGAGGGTTTTAATTATCCTAGGCTTGATACAATGATGCTTACAATGCCAGTCGCTTGGTCAGGAAATGTGGAACAGTTTGCAGGACGTTTGCATCGGGATTATGAAGGAAAAAAGGATGTTATTATTTACGACTATGTAGATTCCCATATTAATGTATTGAGAAAGATGTACCCCAAAAGACTTCGCACATATAAAGAGATAGGTTATGAGTTATGTACGGGTCTAACATCAGAAAAGCAAGATGCGAACGCAATTTTTGATAGTGACTCCTATTTAAATATATATGAAAAGGATTTACTGGAAGCAAATAAAGAAATAATTATTTCAAGTCCAGGAATCAATGCAGCCAAAGTAAAAAGGGTCATTAATTTGATTAAAAGACCACAGGAATCTGGTGTAGATATTACAGTAATAACACTTGAACCTGAAAGCTATACTAGCAATAAAGTTGAGCAAACAAGACAGTTGATAGAACAATTGCTTTCTGTTGGAATAAGAGTAAAGT
>Ga0153952_1000779_pt1 | contig 11391 bp, 12 predicted proteins | sample TSNJ036MetaG_FD_104746 | JGI IMG/M metagenome (GOLD analysis project Ga0153952, IMG submission 104746) | Attine ant fungus gardens microbial communities from New Jersey, USA - TSNJ036 MetaG | ecosystem: Host-associated > Fungi > Mycelium > Unclassified | place: USA: New Jersey, Wharton State... | reverse complement strand
GTAGTTCGGATATTGTATATCGGGCTTCCCCCTCCTCTTTAAGATTTGCTATTAGCCAGGAGGTTAACCTAAAGGCTTCGCCTGGAAGGCGAGGGTTTTAACCCCATTATACAGACAATAATCCACATACCCGTTACTATAATACTCCGTCGTACACTGGAACCAGTCACCTCCATCCACCGAAACCCTCAATATCGTTTCAGGTTCGACCCGAATAGGATACAGCCAACTGACAAGATAACCTGTGCGCCAGTACGTGACGGCGCGCAGGTCTACTTCATCCGCAGGCAACACATGCACGCCAAGTATGTAGAATTTTCGCTCGTCGAGGGCCACGCAGCTTGGCAGATCCAAAACGATAGGATAATACACGCCCGCCGTGTCTGTATCAATCGCGTCCAAATCCAGCGTAAGCGGGCAATAGAACTCGTCTCCGTTATCGGTTTGTATGGAAGCCCTGCCCGCCAAATCGGAAAAATAATCCGGTAGCGCGTCCCGCTCCGTGCCAAGCGGGATCAAAAAACGGGTAAGGCCGGTTTTTGTATAATCGCAATACTCCACCGTTTCTGTCGGCGGGCCGTCCGGGTCGTATACGATCACCGGGCTTTGCACGGTCAATGGCTCGTCTTGAAAGGCATATCCCTTCGGCAGCAAAATGTCGCCGGTAATCATGCGGCGTCCCGACGTGATGCTGTCAAACTCGTCGTAGCGCCAGCCGATCTCGCATTCGACCGCCCTGAACCTTTCATATTGCGCCCATGCGGTGGCTGCCAATGTAAGCGTCTTCACATCGCCACCGATTTCCAAAAAGCACGCGTTTTCAGGATTATCAAGATTCGCCTCATATACTTCTATTATATTGGTTTGCACTGTGTCCCCGTCGCCGAGACTGAATCCCAGAGGAAAGACATCCTCCGGTGTCGGCTCGGATTCAGGTTCCATACCGCCTTCCGATTCCTCTCCCGTAGCATCCGATGTATCGTCAAAAATTTCCCCATCGAGACCGGTCGAAACACCAATCTGCGCAGTGCCCGCTCTCGTTTCCAAATCCGAGGCGTAAGCAGTCTGCGCCGGAAACCATAAGGCCGCCGCCAGTATCATGGCTGCGGTCGTGACCGCCATGATCCGCCTGTTCATTTCCCCGCCTCCCCTACAATCAAATACCGGCTGTTTTTGTCGGGCTTGTTTTCCTTACGCTTTTTTCTTTGCCTGCCACCATGCGCTTTCTGTATGCTTTTTTGTGTTTTTTTCCGTGCGGTTTCTGAGAGGACTCGTTTCAGGGCTGTTTTTGCAACAGCCCCTTTTTATAGGGGGGCGCAAAGGCTTCAAGGGTACAGGGTGTAAGGGCTTCATTGGAGCGCAAGAGCTTTTCCCCTGTTGTTAGCGTCTGAATGGGACATTGCCGCCGCAAGGCGGTTTCCTTTTTGCCCTTGTAGCTGTTACCATAAAAACATAATGATTTCCGTGGCCGCTGATGGGCTGTGTTTCGCTGATATTCCAACTTACCAGCTTAAAAAGCTAGGTCGCTTGTCGCCCGTGGATTATCGCAATCGTTATATGCATTGCATATAACGATTCAATAGTGTGCCCGGCATGGGCACAGTCTTAACGGTTAAAGTCCGGAACACGGCCGGCAGCGGCAAGTGTTAGCCAAAGCCAAGGGTGTCCACCGCGAGGTGGAATCTGAAAGAAGGCGGAGGCAAAACCCTGCTCCGACGAACAGAAATCACATTAGGCGGTACATGGGGGTAAGGTTGCTATTGAAACCAACGCCTAATTTCCGCAGCAAAAGCATGGCCGTCCAACCGGCCTTGGGGATTCCGCAATAAGTGAACAGGCCGCATACGCCAAAATAGGTTAAATCATCATAAGGTAGCCGTTCCTCAATAAAATCAGTCAGCAGCCAGTATCCAAATGCCTCCACACGGTCATAATTCTCGCAGATGCTTTGATCAGCCAGGCCGCCTTATAGCAGGTGTCATTGGCCTCATCCCGCTGCCACACGGAGGCGTTCCATTCCTCGAACAAAATTTCTTTCTCCGTCAACTGATGCCGCGCTAAAATACGTTGGGTTTTTCGCAGCAGATTGGCGCTGTAATGGATATCCGCGCTGAAACAGCCGCACCAAGCTCAACGACTCGGATATCTGGAGCTGAGGTGGATATCTCCATAAGGTGGGTAGAGATTTCTTTGACCGCCTTGGCCCCTGTATGGGAGCCGGGGTTTTTATTCATCCGAAACGACCAGCCCTTTAAGTAGCGCCACAATGTACAGTTTTGTTTTTTCCGCCAGATCAAAGTTGCCCCGCATCATGCACCAATCCACCCAAAGCCCGCGGAAAATCGCTTGGGACATGTCGCCAATGACCTCAGCGGATAAATGGGCGGAGATCAAGTGCTTTTCCTGGCCCTCGCGAATGAACTGGCAAAGCCGGATATAAAAGGGGCGGTTGCGAGAAAAGACATTCAGTTCCGGCTTTTTCAGGTAAATCGACAGGGAATACATGGTCACATCCACGCCTTTGTCGATGATGTGCTCGGCCTGCCCCACAAAAAGGTAGATGAATTTTTCTTCAAAGGTTTCAAAATCGTCCAGCTTGCCGAAGAGCCTTTCGGTCATCGCATCCAGGCTTGCGGCCGACAGGTGCAGTATTTCGTCTTTGGAGGAGAAATAGTGATAGAACGTACCTGTGGAAACATGGGCCGCCTCGCATATATCCCGGATGGAGATATTCTCTAGCCCGTACAGGTTCATCATTTGCAGTGCCACTTGATGGATCCTGTTCTTTGTCTCTAATGCCTGTTTTTTTCGCGCCGTTATTTTTTTCTTTTTCTCAAGCATAAAAAATGTTCCGTCCTTGTAAAATATTATTATTTGATTATAACTTGATCTTGACAAGGTTGTCAACAAAGGGTATAATTTTATTAAACAAGTTCAACGAACATGTTATTATTGTGGAAAGGTGTTTGTCATGTCAAATTACACACATCTCTTTTCGCCTGTCCGCATCGGTTCGGTGGAAGTGAAAAACCGCATCGCCATGATGCCCATGGGGTTTTTTTCCCCGCGCCTGATGAATGACGACGGCAGTTACACCCGCGACGGCGCCGATTACTATATTGAGCGGGCAAAAGGCGGAACCGGGCTGATTATCACGGGGTTGGTGCCGATTATCCCGCTGCACAAGGGATTCCCCTGAATTTTGAACAACCCGGACAGCTACATCAAAAACCAGCGCTACCTCACGGACGGAATCCATCAATACAATGCCAAGGTGTTTATCCAGCTCACCGCCATGGCGGGCCGTTCAAGCCCCAGCGGTCGCGACCCCTCCTCCTGCGAAATTCAAAATGTCTGGGACCCCACCAAGAAAAACCCTGCCATGACCAAAGAAGATATCCGGCAATATGTGCAAAATTTTGCCCAGGGGGCACGTACGGCCCAACAGGCCGGGGCGGATGGTGTGGAAATTCACGCCGTTCATGAGGGGTACCTGTTGGACCAGTTTGTAATTGCCTCCATGAACCACCGCACGGACGAGTATGGCGGCTGCCTGAAAAACCGCCTGCGGTTCCCTGTGGAGATTGTGCGCGCCATCAAGGATGCGTGCGGGGCGGACTTTCCGGTTTCCCTGCGCTACGGTGTCAAGAGCTACATGAAAGGCTTCAACCGGGGCATATTGCCCGGAGAGGAATTCAAGGAATTCGGCCGCGACCTTGAGGAGAGCATCGTCATCGCCCGTAAGTTGCAGGAGGCCGGATACGACCTGCTCAACTGCGACAACGGCACCTACGACTCCTGGTTCTGGCCTCACCCGCCCACTTACATGCCAAAAGCCTGCAACCTGGATGACGTCGCCCGCATCAAGGCGCAGGTGGATATCCCGGTGATTTGCGCCGGCCGAATGGACGACCCCGACGTCGCCGAAGAGGCGATCGCTGCGGGGCGCATCGACATAATGGGGATGCGCCGCCCCCTGTTAGCCGACCCGGAAATGCCGAACAAGTTCGCCGACGGGCGCCTTGCGGATATCCGCCCCTGCATATACTGCCATCAGGGTTGCCTTGGCCGCATCTTCTAGGGAAAGGACATCAGTTGCGCCATCAATCCCGCCTGTGGCCGGGAACGGGAATACACCCTGTTACCGGCGCCTGCAAAAAAGAGTGTTCTCGTTATTGGCGGTGGAATTGCAGGGATGGAGGCTGCCCGGGTGTGCGCCCTGCGGGGGCATCGGGTGGTGCTGTGTGAGAAAACCGGTCAACTGGGCGGAGTGTTCACCGCCGCAGCCGCCCCCGACTTCAAGGATGACGATAAGCGACTGCTGGCCTAGTATAAAAAGCAGATGGAGGACTTGGGCGTAGAGATCCGGTTGAACACCAGTGTGGACCGGGATATGGCCTCCAATGGCTACGACGAGGTTTTTGTCTGTACCGGCGCCACCGAGCGGACCCTGAATATTCCCGGGTTGGATGAATCCAATTCATCTTACGCCATCGATGCCTTCTCCAAAGGCGCCCAAGGCGGCATCCCCGGAACAGACATCCTGATCATCGGCGGCGGTCTCACCGGATGCGAACTGGCCTATGAGTTGAGTAAGCAGGGCAAGCGGGTTACTATTGTTGAGCTTGCGGATACTATCCTGAATGTTTTTGGGCTGTCGGCGGCCAACTACAACATGCTGATGGAGCTTCTGGATCACCATCGGGTGCGGGTGATCAAAAGCGCGTCGGTTAAGCGCGTAGAAAACGGCGTCGCCCATGTGGAGCAGACGATAAAGAACCTTCCCAACATTGCCAACCGCGCTAAAATGATTTTTGCCCTGGGACCCCAAGGCACGGTCAAAACGATCAAGGTAAAGGCGGACCACACCGTCATCTCGGTGGGCTATCACAGTAACAGCGGGCTCACCGCCACCAGCGGCGAGAGCACCGCAGAGGAAAACCCGCTGGAGATGCACGCGGATGCAAACATGCGGATGGATGGGATCAAGGATATGTTTCCACGGCTGAGGGTGAGCCCATCGGACATGGGAACGATAAACATTCCCAACACATTGTTGATGGTTCCAATGGTAACAAAAACCACCGCAGCACAGGCAAACACGCAAGCGTAGTCTTTTTTCATACGGCAGCTTCCTCCCGTTTTTTGTCTTTGCCGGACTCAGCGGAGCTTGTAGACGGAAATCATCATCTTGATGTAAAATTTTGTCCGTTCGATCAGGTCAAAAGCGCCGCTTTGGATACACCAATCCAGCCACAGCCCGCGGAAAGACGCAACGCAAATATCGCATATCTCCTCCGCCGAGTCACCGCACAGCTCTCCGCTATCCAAGAACTTTTGGGTCAATTCGCAAATGTTCTGTAAAAGGCCCGGTCCCTGGTAAAAAAGCTGCACTCCGGGTAGCGCACCTGGACAAGCAGGGATTGAATGGTCAACTCCACACCGCCGTTGACCACATGCCTTGCATATGTGGTAAACATATGCTGCATCTGCTCATCCGCACTCATGTCCGGTTTCAGGCGCATATACGCCCTGTTGGCCACCCGATCCAGAACGCCGGTCGTGTCACTGATCAGGTGCCCTTTGGTGGGAAAGTAGTGATAAAAGGTACCGATGGAAACCCCCGCCTTTTCGCAGATGTCCCGCACGGTCACTTCCTCGTACCCGATCAGTTCGAACATTTCCAGTCCCATAGCCGCTATCCTGCGCTTTGTCTCAATCGCTTGCATATCCCTTTTGGTTAACGCTTCTGTTTTCATGGTTAACTCCCCATTGCAGTTTTCGGTGCTATACGATCCCCATATTCGCCAGGAAACAGGCAATGATCGTTGTGATGAGCGGGGTGACCACGGTCAACCAGAAGGTGTGCCTGTAGGCGGCTTTTTGGGTTAAGCGCGTCACCGCGATGGTGTTGATGCTGGTTCCGCTGGTGGGGAGGGAATCCAGACCGCCGCAGGACATGGAGGTGATGCGGTGCAGAACCTCCGGATTGATGCCGGTTGCCATAAAGCGATCTGAGAGGTTCTCCAGCGTGATGCCGAGGCCGCCGGCCGCCGACCCGGTCACCCCGGAGGCGATGTTGGTGGCCACTACCACTTGAAACAGCGCCGGTCCACCCATACTTTGCAGTGCATCCAGGATTGTGGAGTAGCCGATGGCGGAGGAAACCACGCCGCCGAAGCCAACAACAATGGAGACATTCAGCATGGCGGTCATGGCGTTTACTCCTCCTTCATTGAGGCTTTTCCAGGGCTTGCCCAACTCCTTGTAGAAGATGATGTAGTTCACGATCAGCGCGGCAATCAGCGACGCCACGGCATGTATGCCGATCACGTTCATCAGCACCAGCAGCACGATGGAGGGGATCAGGCAGACAATAAAGGGCTTGTCGGTATGGATCGCCTCGTAGGTGCCCATGTACTTGTTGATCTCTTCCCCGGTGGGCAAAAAGCCCTCGCCCTTCCTTTTGGCCTTTCCCACCGCGTAAATCACATAGAAGATGCACAAAGCCGTGGCAATAGCCGACGCAATAAGGCTGAGCACCGGGGCGGCCATTGTGGTGGTGCGATAATACGTGGTGGGCATGATGTTGTGGATGGACGGCGTGCCCGGCAGGGTGGTCAGGGTGAGAACCCCAGAGCCAAATCCGCAACAGGTATAGAAGTGCCAGGGGATATCTAGCTTTTCAAAGAAACCCTTGGCAATCGGCATCACAGTAAACACAATGACATATCCGCTCACGCCACCATAACAGAGGATGGTGTAAATGATAATCAGCGCAAAAACGCCGAGAACCGCCTTGTTCTTGGTGCTTTTTTCCGCCATTTTCGCAATGTTTACTGCAATGCGGTTTGCGGCACCGCAGTCACCCATCATCTTTCCAAACATGGAACTAAACATGAATACCAGAAAGTTTGATCGGATAAAGTTCGCCATGGATGTCATGAACGGCCCGGTCAATCCCTCAATAAAATTTTCGCCGGAAAAGGCCATGACGATGAACGCGGCAAAAGGCGCCAAAATCAAAACAGGAACGCCCCTGAAAATGAGAAACATGAAAATTGCTACGGCACAAAGGATTCCGATTATGCTCACGACACCTGGAGACACTGTTATTCACACCTTTCTATCCATCTTCTCCGGCGGCGTCGCCACACCGCCGGAGAATTGCAACATTGATATTGCCGTCGCATTTACAGGGATATATTGTCCTTTTGATGCATTTTTTTGGCGATGGACATGGTCGCGATTACCATGGCGATCAGCACTGCCATAACACCGGCCAGAATCAGCCAGAAAGTATCATAGGACTGGGTCGCGTCGTACAGCATGCCGATAGGCGTGATGACAACGGAGGCGCAGACAATCGCCAGCATGTAGATGGGGGAGAAAATTTTGCCGTACTCCTTCATCCCCACCACCGAGCGCACGATGTTAGATATCTGCACGCTGGATACAGCCCTGCCGGCGCCGATGAAGAAGACGATGACGGCGAAGGCAAGGAAGATTGGGGCATTGACCACCACCATGCCGATGCAGGCCAGGAACACCATGCCCAGGTAAATCACGGTGGTGTTTCTCGTCCCCAGTTTGCTGTTGACAAAACCGATGCCGAACTGACCGATACCGGTTCCCAACTGGTAGATGCCGGAAACACCCCCCGCCAACAGAAGGCCGAACCCTTTTTCGCTGATGGCCGCAGGGATGTGGGCGAACAGGGCAGAAAGGGTGCCCGAGAACAGCGACACAAGAATGAGTAGGATGAAGACGGGCTTGCGGGCAATCTCCTTTTGTGTATAACCCACAAGCTCATTCGCCACATCGGCTTGCTCTGCCTGCTTGGCCTCCAGCTTCTCAACACCGTAGGGGCGCAGGCCCATTTCCGCCGGATTGTAGCGCAGGATAAACAGGGACACGCCACCCATGGCAATCATGCTCAACACACCCTGGAATAGGTACGCGCTCCGCCAGCCGCTACTCTCCATGATGCCGCCGAGGATAGGGGAGAATATGGCCGCTCCGATCCCGGTGGTGGACACGGCAATTCCCAAGAAGCGCTCAGGCTTTGCAAACCATTGGGGGATGATCAGCTGTAGGGTAGCGTAGATGCCGATGCCGGCCAGGACGCCAAAAAAGAAGCCGGCTACATAGAACTGCCACAACTGGGTGAAAGTGGATTGCAGGATGCTCAATCCGCCAAATGCGATGGAAACGATGGTGAAATAGATTTTACAGTTGACCTTGGGCAGTATCCGCCCGGCCATGCTGGTGATCAGCCCGCCGGTTACGCCGCGGATGGTGGTCATCAGTGAAAACTGCGCGTTGGTGAATCCCAAATCCTCACATATCGGCCTGAGGAACTGGCCGGTAGGGGACAATACCAGACCATAGGAACAGAAGTTGTAAATGCAAAGCCCGAAGAAAATTGCCCACGCCCAATGAAATTTGGGTTGCGCCCTGTTTTCGGCCAAAGTGCTCATTATATTTCCTCCTCAGTCATTTATTGACTAACCCTTAGTATCCATCCGGCCCCGGCAAAACGGCGGCGCTCCCGCCGACCGCTCCTGCGTCGAGAACCGGCGGAGCACCGTTTGGGAACCAGTGTGGATAACAGCCAGACTAACAGCGTTCGTAGATCACGGCCATCCCCTGCCCGCCGCCGATGCACATGGTCACCAGGCCAAGGGTGTAATCCTTGCGAAGCATCTCGTAGAGCAGCTTCACCGTTAACACCGCTCCGGTGCCACCTAGAGGGTGGCCCAGCGCGATTGCGCCGCCGTTGGGATTGGTCTTTTCCGGGTCCAGCTTCAGGTCCCTCAGGCAGGGCACAAACTGCGCCGCAAAGGCCTCGTTCATCTCGATGCAGTCCATGTCGTCTGCCGTAAGCCCGGCGCGCTTGAGGGCCTTCTCAGTTGCGGGAACCGGCCCATAGCCCATGATGTTGGGGTCCACACCGGCCACGGCAAAGGTCCGGATACGCGCCAAGGGAGTAAACCCCATGGATTTAGCTTTCTCCTCGGACATCAGCACTACCGCGCCGGCACCGTCGGAGCGCGGGCAGGCGTTCCCGGCGGTGGTCAATCCACCCTCAAACAAAGGCTTCAACTTAGCCAGACCCTCCATGGTTGTGTTGGGTCGCGGGCACTCATCGGTATCCACTTCTTTTGTTTCGCCCTTGATCTTGACGGTGATGGGTACGATTTCCTCTTTGAACCTGCCCTCCTCAACCGCTTTTGCCGCCCGCTTCTGGGAGATCAGCGCCCATTCGTCGCAATCGGTGCGGGTGACGCCCTTCCGTTCGCCCAGGATATCGGCGGTCTTGGGCATCGGCGGGTTGCCGATTTCGTCGGTGGACAGCCGGGAGGGGATAAACTTGGGTGGCGCCCAGTCGTACCCGGGGCCCTTCGCCAACTGGTAAGGGGTCAGGGTCATGTGTTCCACGCCGCCGGCGACAAAGACATCGCCGTAACCGCATTGGATGTTTAGGGCGGCGTTGACAATGGCCTGTGTGCCGGAGCCGCACTGCCGGTCGATGGTGGTGGCGCCCGCTTCAATGGGGATGCCTGCCATCAGGGCGGCGATCCGCGCATGGTTGCCGTGAGGGCCGTAAATATTACCGAACACCACATCTTCAATTTCCTTTGGGTCAACTTTCGCGCGGGCCACCGCCTCTTTGATGACGGCTGCGGCCAGATTTTCGGACGGTACGCCGGTCCACTGTCCCACATGCTTCCCCACCGCGGTGCGCACCGCGGAAATAATCACTGCGTTTTTCAACCTAACTATCTCCTATCCTCATCAAATATGACGACCGTACTTGTCGAAGAACTCCATACCGCTGTTGATGGCCAGCTCAATCCCCACGCCGTTTCCGCCGGCTTCGGCGCTTGCAAAGTACAAGCCCTCCAGCGGGGACTTAATGGCCGGGCGGTTTTCGCCCATCTGGGTGCTGGACTGCCCTACGCCGATGATGCAGCCGTCCTCTCCGGCATAGTTCTTCATGAAGTCGATGCTCATGAAGTCGGTCCACATGATGTGCTTGCGGATATCCGGAATATAGCCCTTTTGCTCCAGGGTGTCGATGATTTTATCATTGATCCCCTCCAGGATGGCCGGATGGACATCAACCGGCATGGACGCCGCTACCGAAACCAACTGTTTGCCCTTGGGCGCTACCGTATCTGAAAAGTTGGAGGGCACCACAATGAAGAGGTTAAGCGAATTAGGCATGATGCCCTTTTTCAGCTTGTCGAAATATTCCGACTGCCGGACACCGTCCTGGCCGAAGGAGGAGAGCATCTTAATGTCGGTGACAGGCTGGTCCAGCGCAATGCGCAGGGTGGGGCAGCCCAGGGAGTATTCCAGGGAGGCAATCCGCTCGACATATTCTTTCGGGAAGTGCTCGGCGCCCACCAGTTCTGCCACAACGGTCTTGATGCCGGCGTTGGTCAGCACGATGTCCGCCCGCTTTTCCTGTCCGCCCACCAGAATACCCACCGCGCGGCCATTCTCCACCAGGATCTTCTCCACCGGGCTCTCCAGATGGAGCAGGCCGCCGTACTTCTTGATGCCCTCCAGGTAGGCGTTGGTGATGGCGATACAGCCGCCTTCAGGATAACCGGACGCTCGCGCCGCAGCCTCCCAAGTCATGCAGCGGATGAATTCGCCCGCCGAAATCGTCCAGGAAGGCAGGGCGCAGTAGACGGAGCCGATTCGACTGACACAGGTATGGGCCATGTCGTTTTGGGTGTAGCGGTTAAGCAGCGCCTTGGAGGTGACGCCCTCCAACTCCTCAATTTCCTTCTCCGTGTAGGATTTGCAATCCTGCATGAACCGCATCACGCCGTCGAAATCCTCGTCGGGGATCATCCCCTTTAAGTCGTGGGGGAAACGGAATGTGTTGCCTTCAAAGCTGACCACCGGGCGGACACTGGTAAACTGCACTGCATTTTCGATGCCTGCGCGGGCCAAACACTCCCCCACCGGGCCCTTGGCACCCCGGGAGATAACGTGAACCCCAAAATCCAGCTTGAAGCCGTCTTTCTCATAAGAGCTTAGGCGTCCGCCGGGGATGTTATTCTTCTCGTAAATATCTACCTGATACCCCGCGTGGGCCATCAGCAGCCCTGCTGCCAGCCCACCGATACCGGAGCCGACGATGATGATCTTCTTACCCATTTGCTTTGCCACTCTCCTTTCGTTAATATGCCGTTTAGGCAATTGCGAAACTCAAAACGCCGCATAATAAAACGGAATAATGAGCAAAAAAAACGATATAACTCCTCACCAAAACATGGTAAAATTAAGTTGTCAATTAAAGTCGCACATGCCAAGGAGAGGAGTTATAAACCAGTGAAAAAACCGAAACAGCTTTCATTATCAGATATCTAT
>Ga0153952_1000772_pt1 | contig 11425 bp, 16 predicted proteins | sample TSNJ036MetaG_FD_104746 | JGI IMG/M metagenome (GOLD analysis project Ga0153952, IMG submission 104746) | Attine ant fungus gardens microbial communities from New Jersey, USA - TSNJ036 MetaG | ecosystem: Host-associated > Fungi > Mycelium > Unclassified | place: USA: New Jersey, Wharton State... | reverse complement strand
CATAATGCCAAAGATGATGAAGTCCTTTACCCTATATCCGTTGAACGGTAAAAGAAAAATATATAAAGAAAAGCCGCCGAAATGGCGGCTTTTTCGTTGTAATCACGGTGATTATGTTATACTTTTTCGCCGTATACTCTTTCAAAAAGGCTAATTTGCGGTGGGTTTATTACTTCATCAATCCGCGCCCATGTCTGCAAACGCTCGGTAATATCCTTTTTCAATCGTATAGAAAACTCTAATTTTGCGTATCTGCGCCCCTCTTTGATAATTTCATATGTAACAATAAGGTCGGAAAGGTCATTCATTTCTCGTAATGCTATGTCAAGCACTTTTCTTTTAAAATCGGGGAAACGCTCGTAATTTTCGGCAGAAAGTATACGCTTCAATTCATCTATCTCAAATATTATTTTTTTGCGCTGGTACTCATAGCTTTTTAGCAATTCATATAGCCTTATGCTGTATTGGCTTTTCATTGCAAGAATATATAATAACTCATATTGAGTGAAAAAATTCTGTAACTGCAAAAGGTATGGCTTCATATCATCATCAAGCCGAAGTTTGATAGTACCAGATTTCTTATTTATCCATGCCTTATTTATCCAGCGTATAAGGGTTTCTGTGCCATTTTCAAGGGTTACCCATGCGCTCTTATCGGACAATGCTTTTACCTTGTCTTTTATGTCCTTGTAGTTTTTGCCGCTTGTGCTATCCATTCCGCAAACCTTGCAAAACTCAGAGATACTAAAATCCAACGTACTAAAATCTTCTTCATCTGGCTTTATTTTGCTTATCATATACAAAATTATTTTTTGCTCTTGCATAGTAAGCTGAAAACGGGTTTTTTGAATAAGGTTATTCGACTTAACAACCTTGTAATCGCGTAATTGCGTCATTTTTCGTTCTAATTCGCGGGTTTCGTCTTTAATAATCGCCAAAGATATACCCCCCTTTCTGGATAATAAATCCATTATAAATATTAAATGTGACTTTGTCAACACCTAAGTCACATTATGTGAGGTGGATTAAGCAGGGTCACATTATAAAATGCCGCCGTTTGTTTGATTTCCTCGCGTGCGTGCGCCCGCGCATACGCATTATAATTTTTCCCTTTACCGTTAAAAAGCCGCCCACGGCGGCGTATAAAAAACGTATTTATAACATATTTATTTATATTTTTTATTATTTAAGATATTTAGGACATGCCGAAAAGCCTGTATTTATGAGGATTTGCAGACTTGAACTGTGACTTTTGGTGCGATTAAAGATGACTTTTGGTGCGGCGAACTGTGACCTTTGGTGCGATTAAAGGTGACTTTTGGTGCGGCGAACTGTGACCTTTGGTGCGAAATGTGGATAACTTAAACTGTGACCTTTGGTGCGAATATTTTTAGAAAAATGATTGCAACGGTTTTGAAAATTACACTTGACAACTTATGTACAAAATCATGCGCTGGCGATATTTGGCGAAAGGTGACTTTTGGTGCGACACTCACACCGCAAGCCAAAAGTATCAATCCTTTCAGTGGGTGAAGCTGATCGGCGCAGCCATCAGCGAGGGCAATGCCCTTTTTGCTCTGAAATATAGCATTTACTTCTTGAAGTTAAAAATTTTTACTTCAAGAGATAGAGGCGTACAATTCTTGAATTGTAAAAAGTACAATTCAGAAAATCGAATGATAAAGGGGAAAATGTTTACGAGGGTTGCGCTCGGTACGCTAACCCTCGTATATGCCCCTATGAGCGTATTAGCACCCGTTAGTGCGTTTGTATTGCCTTGCGTGAGGTTTTATATGCCTGTCCTGTTAAAACGGCTCTACGGGGCAAATATTGCGGCTACTCCTTAACCACATGGGGGCGGCGTATAATTTTTGCTATTTCCTCTGCGGTAATTTCCCCTCGCTTCTCTTTTTCCATAAGGATTTTGTATTCCTCTGTCGGCTCTATGCCCTCAATCACAATATCGCTCAACAAGTATTTGTTTGGAACTTCGCTTTCTGGTATGCACTCGGAAATAGGGGTATTAAGCCCCTCGATAATACTATCGTTTGTTTCGAGGATAGAAGAAATATAAACCGTTTCATTTTCCAGACGGGTCAATATTTCTCTTACTTGCATGTTCTTATCTCTGGCGTTTTCATACTCTATCCTAATTCCAACGCCCTCTTTTTGCTTGATATAATCTACACTAAAATCATCTGGTAAGCCTTGTATTTGGCTGATTTCAGTTAGTGCCTTTTTAATGCTGTCGTGATACTCTCCCCACCATTCCTGTACGGTTACATTTGCAGGTACATCTTCAAAATAACTGAAAATGTCTGACATTAAAATTCCCCCTTACTCAAATAAATCGGCGTGTGTTCCTGTACGGGCAAAGTAGATTTCTTCAGCTTGCTTGTCGATTTTATAAATCAGTAACCAATCCGGCTCTATATGGCACTCTGTATAGCCTTTGTAATTGCCCTGTAGCTGGTGTTCCCTGTGCTTCGGCTGTAATGGCACTTCGTTTTCAAGGTCGAGCATGACCGCCGTTAGGTTTGGTATTTTATATCCGCGCTTCTGGCATAGCTTGTAATCCCTGCGGAATTGGGTTGCATAAATAGGATTTAACATCTACTCCCCCATTTCCGCTATGAAGTCCTCGACGCGCTGCGGTTGCTTCGGTAGTTTGCCGCTTCTCATATCCTCTATTTCCTGCATAGCCGCAAGTGTCGCGGCGTTAGGCTGATTTAAGGATATTTCAAAGGGTATTTTCCCCTGCCGTACAGTCTGCCGCATGAAGATGTTTAACGCTGTTGTCAAATTCATTCCAAATTCTGCGTATAGGCTTTCTGCCTGTTCCTTTAGGTCTTTATCCATACGGATGGTTACATTCGTTGTTTCGTTTGCCATTATAAAAAACTCCTTTCACATACGGACTTTCAAGCCCTGTAATCCAATATTGCGGTCAATGCCGACTAAATACCAATCCTCGCCCTTTTCAATGCGTGTCGGCTCCCAGCGGTCATTTACCAGCACATCAAAGCACTCACCGCAATGCAAGCCGCCGTAATATTCTTCAAGCCCGAAACGAATGTCAATGCGTTCCTGCTGGAAGTCATAAACTAAAATACCCTCTTTTGTTGCTCTCATGGTTTCCACTCCTTTCACTTTCAGTATATCCAGTATAACATAAAAATATGTGCAATGCAAGTATTTTGCACATATTTTTATGTTGTAATGTTCCTCGCTTCTTTAGACTGCAACGTGTTTAAAATGTACGTTTCACGCCTTTTATAATCTCTGGTAGGTTTACCAGCAGACCGCCCACGCTCGACAATATAAGCCATATAGAGAAGATATTAAGCGGTACAAGGCTTTTTATCGGCTCGTATAGGTAAAGGCATACATACAGTAATGAAATGGCAATAGCACCGCTTAAAATCGCTTTCAGTACACCATCATCATATTGTTTTTTGATTGATTGCAGTAAATCCCCTATCTTTGGAAACATATACTGGCAGAAGATATATAAGGCGGCGGCAAGGAGAAGTGACACGACACCAGCTATCACATAGCACCAGGCCGCCGACAAGCTCCACTTATCGCCCATGAGCTGGGCGGCTCCCATAAATGTATCTTTGAACCATAGCACGATTGCTTTAATGTTTGCCCAACGGTCGGTAAACCATCTGCCGCACTCCGGAAAGATGTTGCGCTTTTCATAGGCGGTTAGAATGGCAAGCACAACGGTAAATATGCCTATCCCTGCAAATATAGCCCTGTACCTTGCTTGTGTAAGAAGCTCTCCCCCTCTCGCTAAACTGGCTTCTTTCTGCGCTTCGGCTCTCTTTTGACTTTCTCTTTTTGTTTCTTCGTTGGCTCGGTAAGCGTCTGCCCTTGCTCTGTCGGCGGCTTCTCTTTCCCTTGTTGCTTGGCTTAAAGCCTTATCGCTCTTGGCTCTGGCTTCCTCGGCTTCTCTTAATAGTTCGTTGTTCTTTATTTCCGTCTCGTTCACGCTGGCGGCTCTGCTCGTTAGCGATTCTATCTCGTCTTGCGCTTTCATCAGCGCCGACTGCTTCTCTTGATTGCTTGATTGTAGCTTCAAGTTTTGCGACTGTAGCGTCTGTATGGTCTGTGTCTGATCCTGTACCAGCCGTTTCAGCTCGGACAGCTCGGAGCTGTTCTCTTGCGTGTTCTGCTGTGCTTGCTGTTTCAGCGTTTCTTTCAAACCCATGTGTCAAGTCCTCCTTTCCAAACTTCTCCTTGAATGTCTTTTCTAAATTGCTGTTTCGTACACTGTTGCCCTCTTGGTCGGTAAAGGTAATATGCTTTCTGCTGTCCGTCCACTTCGTTTCATAACCCTGCTCTTTCATTCTGGCTATAAAATCTTCTCGGCTTGTGGCTTTTTCCTTTACTGCCGAAACCGCCTTGTAGCAGTCAAGAACATAGCTTTTATAATCGCCCGTGATTGCCTTTTCCATTGCCTTGTATTTGCCTTGATTATAGGTCGTGATTTCCTTGCCCTTGACTGGAACGGATAACCCATGCTGGCGGCTTAGTTCGTTGCAGTCTTTTTTCATGTTGGCAAGGTCTTTTTTGCTCCACTGTAATTTATATCCGTTCTCATAGTTCACGCTGTTTACTATGATGTGGCTGTGTATGTGGTCTGCGTCTTTATGTGTTGCGATTAAAACCTCATGCCCTTTGAAGCGTTCGGCGCATAATTGCTTTGCAAGCTCATGGGCTTGTTCATGTGTTATTTTTTCATCTGGTGGGAAACTGTGAATGAAATGTTTATACTGTCTGCCCTCGGTCTTGTTCCATAATTCTTTCGTGGCTTTCATTTCATCAATGGCGGTATCTGGTGAACACTCAATACCGCTTATCAATTTTTCCTCGGTTTTTTCTTTATTCGTCACATAGTTTATGGCGTGTCCGATACTCGCCCTTGAATTAACCGCCTTAACAATCGCCATACCTCGTTTAGCTCCTTTCCCTGTTCTTTTACTGTGTGATATGTTGCTTGGTTTCCCTCGTTACAGCTTCGGGCTATCTGGTTCAGATTGTTGCCAATGCGTTTAATCTCTGGCAACAATACTTTCATTCCCTCGGTTGAATAAATAGTTTTTTGAGTGATGGCTTTTATCAAATATTCCTGTTGTGTCATTCCCGATTTTTCGATTTTTTCTTTTACCGTTTCAAGCTCTTTTTCAGTCAATCGGATAACAATTTGTTTCGGTCTGGTGCGGTTCATATTTTGCGCTCCTTTCGTGTAGTGTTGTCAATGGTGCGCCGACTGTTCGGCGCAAGGGTGGAGATTTTTTTTGCGCTCTTTGCAAAAAAAATACTACCTGTCCATTGAAATAAACGGAACGAATTTACACTTGCTGGCTGGGGGTGGAACATACTTGTTCCGCCCCTTGCCTAACGGCGAGTGTAAAAGTTTAGACGGGGGTGCAGGGGAGACCTTTTCAAAGGTCTGCCCCTGCTGGGGTCAAGGGGCAAAGCCCCTGTAGGGTTGAGGGGCAAAGCCCCCACAAGTGACTATAGTGAAAGCCGAATGGCTATCACTATAGGGAACTTGCCATACTCCCCCACAAGCATTGTATCACAAGGGCGGCAAGGGTGCAAGGGGAGTATGTGAAAAATCATTTGTGCGTAGCGCAAATGATGAAACGCGGAGAAAATGCAGGGCATTTTTGTAGCGTTTCGTCGGTCTGTTTCGTGTGGTGATAGCCACTAAGAAAACAGACCGACAGAGTGAAATTTCTTTGGACGGAACGGACAATAAATTTCACTCTGCGCCCTCGCCTTTCTTTTTGGCGTTGCTTTTGCGTCCAAATTATTGTAGAATAAACATAGCATAAACGGTAAAAGGAAAAATTAGAAAGGCGGTCTTGATATGGCAGAACGTAAAACAGATGAACAGAAGTTACAGGAACTTCAAAAGAAAATGGAACAACTAAAAGAACAGGAAAAAGCGATTAAGGCAAGGGCAAATGCAAAGGATAAAAAAGTAAATGACCGCCGCCTAATTAAAAATGGCGAACTTGCCGAAATGTATTTGCAGTCTGAAAAAATAGCCCCTGCTGATTTTGAAAAATTGCTTTCTCGGTTGGTACAAATTGAACAGGTAAAATCAATTATCGGTGGTGGTTCAAACGGGAACATCTGATTTAAGTAAAATGACGGTTGCAGAGCGCAAGGCATACATGAACAGAATAGACGATAGTCTTAAAAAAAACTTGCCATCTGAACGGTACGAAAAACTTATGCTGGAAATTGACGCAACACAAATTAAATATGTAACTAATGATGAAAAACGACAAACACAAAAATACATAGATGAACGAAACGAAAAAATCAAGAAAAAGGAACGCCGAAAAGCTGATAAAGAGTTTGAGCGTTCTTTCAAAGACAAGCCCTCTTTTCTCGTTTCATGCGCTGGCATTTTGGAAAAGACATTGCATATTATTGTGACGCTCTATTCAATGGCTATTGTGATAAATGCCCTCTTTATATGGCAGATTTACAAGACGGTTTCGGCGGCGGGCTGGCAAGGGATATTTCAAACAAAATATACGCTATATGTCGTGCTGTATTTTGTTTTGTTGTTTATCTTAAAAAAGGTCTATTATTATCTGTACAAATACGCAAACACATAAAAAGAAAAGCCCTGCGGCGTGTGCAAGGCTTTCTTTTCTTATTCTCATTTCTCTACCAGCAAATTACACGCACTCGCCGCCCATTCGCTGGCTGTTTCCTGCGGCAATTCTACACCACCATACGCCCACATAAAAATCCCATACGCTTGTAAATATTCTTCGCTATATCCTGCCGCCTGTTCCTTTCCGAACTGATAAGCAGTGTTCATGGATAGTCCAAAAGATACAATGAAGCAAACGGTCAATATAGCCCTTTTGATTATATCTATTTTCTTAATCATGCTTTTACCTCTTTCTTTTGTTTTTTAGCTGTTTCGTCCTCAATATACATACAAAAGGCTTTATCTTCCCACGGCTTTATTTTTTTAATTATGCGGTAGCCGTTCGGGAATATGCAAACAAGGTCATCACCTAAATAGCCGAAATCGGTCGGCTCTATAATATATCTTTGCTCGGTTGTGGTGCTTGTGCTTTGCCCTTTTCCCATACCCAGCATATCAGCATTGACACCGCTGGTATCCTTTTCTTTATCGTATTTGCCTACCAGCTTACTGCACCATTCTTGTGTGTTAGGTTCAGACGCTTTTAGAATAGCCTTGTAATTACAGTTATCAAGAATGACCGTGGCTACCTTTTCGCCATAATGTACGTTAAGGTCTGCTTTACTCTGTACGATAAGGGCAATATGTATTTTGTTGGCTCTCAGCGTTCCTAATGCCTTTGATATGCTTTCGATTTTTCCTAACCGTGGGAACTCGTCAATAAAGAATAAAATAGGCGGTTTGTTTTTTGCATCTTTTCTACGCTCAAAGAATTTAAGGAACTGACTGCACATCATTTGTAAAAGGTCTGTCCACTCGTCTATCTTGTCCATTTGTATACAACAGAAAATATCGTGCCCTGTTTCTAAGTCCTCTGGCGTGATACAGTTACCAGTACCAGTTAAAGCCCATTGCAAATCGGCATTGGTCGCAAATACCGTGATGTGAGTGTCCAACTCACCATATATGCTAAAAAGCGTTTCGTCTGCCATTGACGCAAAATTATTGATGTACTGCTTTGCCTTTTCATTGTCGCTTGTTATAATCTCGTCTAAAAGGTCTCTAAGCGGTTTACTCTTGATTTTCACCATAGTTTCCGAAAAATTTAAGTTTTTGCCGTAATAATACAGTATGAAGCCTGTCAACATATTCTGTGCGCTCTTTATCCAGACTGACTCTTTAGTTTCTGGCGGCAAAGGGCAGATAGACAAGGCAAGGGAACGGGCTTCGCTGGAAATGTCTCTTGCTTTCCTCAACATAAAGAACGGGTCATATTTGCAAGTGTTTCTATCCTCTGGATTGAATACCTTTATCATGTCTTGGTTCCTTGCCGCTTTTGTATTCTCGTATAGCTCCCCCTTAACATCAATGGCGAAAACTGTTTCTTTCCAGCTAATAAGGGTTGGAATGGCAATAGCAGATGTTTTTCCGCTCCCTGTGCCGCCGATAATCAAAACGTGTCCGTCCGTTGTTTCTGGCTTTGTGATGTACTCCTTGCCCTGCTTTCCGAAAACAACGCCCGACAACCTTTTTTCGGTATTAGCGTCTATGGTATCACCGTCCAGCTTCGCTTCATGCCCTATTTTCTTTTTCTTTCCGATATTGATGATAGCCTTTAAAATGCTGAATTTAGGCTCTTTTTTCACCATTCGGATTATATTTTGTAAGAGTGTCAACGGGAAAAGGACATAACATAGATACCACATTCCGTTAAATACTACATTGGCAACGGGATTTCCAAAACCGCCGCCCAGCGACGCCATATCACCACTTATGGCTTCATATAAACCCCAAGACACCAACGGTACGGCGAACCATATTAACCCTGTCTTAATGGCTATTTTGATGATACCTATTATCAGCTTCGGTATAGCCATCACAAATTGAAATATCATTCCCATATGGATACCCCCTATATCTTTCTGCCGTGGCTGTGGCTATGGCTTTGATTGTTGTTTTGTCCTTTACTCTCTCGGTACTTTGCAACTCTTTCTTTTATCTCCGCTTGCTGTGCATTGTATTTCTGCATGGCTGGGCTTTCCTTTGCCTGTGCCTGTTCTTTTTTCGGCTCTGGCTCTTTCCCTGCCCGTCTGTCATATTCGGCACGTTGTACGGAACTTATATTTCGTGTCATATCATTGACAACTGAACCCGTGGCAACATACGGAACGCCTTTATCTTTCGAATACTGCGCTTGCGCGTTCTCTTTAGTCTTTTCATGAAACGTGCGAGAAGTGCTTTCATGTATCTGCGCTTCGGTCTGCGTCCCCTGCTCCCTTTTATTGCTCTCCTGCCGCCGTTGTTCCTCATACTTGGTCTGCTCCTGTCTGCGCCGTTCTTCGTTTTGCCGCCGCGTTTCGTCCTGGCGGCGTTGTTCATCACGCCGCCTGTCCTCTTGCCGTTGGCGTTCCTCTTGGGCGGATCTCTCCTGTCGCTGGCGTTGTTCAGCTTGCGCCCGTTCCTCACTCTGCCGCCCATCGGCGGCGCGTTGCTCCGCTTGCTGGCGGTCGAGCCTTGCGGCTTCTTCTCTCTGCTTGTCCTGTTCGTTCATGCTGATATACTCCTTTCTTATTCTGCGCTTGTACTGCCTGTACCACTAAAGGAAAAGAGGTGTAAACAACAGCGCAAAGGTTATCAATATATAAACGCTTATACATAAATCCCTTTTTCCTTATCACCGTGAGGACATAATAAGTCGTATTTATATACTGATTATTGTATGTATTATTATATATATATTTATCTCCTTTGTCAAGTATTATTAGACATATTTATATAAGTATTTTAATCATCATTATTATACATACTATAATGCAAAAGACAGAACAAAAGCCCACGCCGTAAAGTGGGCTTTTCATTGTTATTTATGCGTTTCAACGTATTCCTGTAAAAACTCTGCTATTAGTTCCGATACTGATTTTCCCTCATTATAGGCTATCTCGCTTGCTTGGTCGTAAAGGCTCGGCAATATGGTAAAGGAAATGCGTTTTTTGGTTTCCCTGTTCACTTTTGGTCTGCCCCTTTTTTTGGTAGCTGCGCCGCCCAGCGGCGCGGTAGTCTGCAAGTTTTCTTTTACTGTTGTTCCCTCTGGCTCTGGTGCGGCTTCTGGCTGTGTCGGGGTTGTCTGTTCTCCCTCTGCTCCAAACGTAAAACCGTTAAAGCTGTCTATATTTTTTTTGTTTTTCGCCATATTATCATGCTCCTTTCGTGAGTTCAGCGCACAAGCTGATATAGTCTTGCGCTGTTGTGCTGGTCGGCGCATACTCAAAAATGCTTTGCCGCGCTGATTGGCTTTCGCGACAAGAAACGCTTTCCCTTATTTTCGTCTCAAAAACTTTTGTTTTTAGTGTTTCCGCAACTTCCGGCAATCCCTCGCTTATCTCCTTGCAGATATTAAGCCGTTCAGAATATTTTATCAAAACTAAGCCGAGTATTTTAAGGCTTGAATTAGTGTACCTCTGCGCTGATGAAATGGTCTGACAAAGCCTGTCTATCCCTGCAAGTCCGTATCTGTCGCAAGTTACGGGAATAATAACACCGTTCGCATAAGTGAATACGTTGGAAAGGATAACGCCCATTGTAGGCGGTGTGTCAATGATTATATAATCATATAGACTTTTCAATTCCTCGCATTTCTCCCGAAGAATAAAGCTCCTTGAATTGTCGTTAGGAAATCTCTGCTCCGCACCCTCCATGAGTGGGTCGCAAGGTATTATATCCCCTGCTTGCGTGTGCTGAACACAATCAACGGCTTTTTCGCCCTCAAATAAAAGGTCATACAGTGTAGCCGTGTCCTCGACTATTGCCCTATATGTATCTGTTGAATTGCATTGGCTGTCTGTATCTATCAGCAAAGTTTTATATCCCTGCTGGGCAAGTCCTGTTGAAAGTGATACTGCGGTAGTAGTCTTACCTACGCCGCCTTTTTGGTTAGTAATAGCGATAACTGACATAAGACGCGCTCCTTTCTGTCGTGTATTTTAATCATAATTATTATACATACTATTATACGCGCTTATTTATTAAAATGTCAAGCCCTTTATGGCAAAATGTGTATAGGTTGTCAAGTGTCGAAAAAACAAAACGCCCTCACGGTGAGGACGTTTCTTTCTCGGCTGGTATATACTCGACTATATCGGGAATTGTGCAGTCAAGAATAACGCACAAATCAACAATTTTTCTTAGGCTCAAATATTCATTTTTCCTTATTCTGGTAATAACGCTTGAACTGATATTATGCTTTTCAATGAGCGCATAAGTGCTTATGTTCTTTTGCTTCAATGTTTCCCAAAACGGCGCATAGCTTATCATAATTAAACCCCTTGAAATTATGATAAGCTATAGGCTATAATACACCTATAGGCTAATTTTAGCCTACATTAAGAGGGGGAAACATCAATGATTAGAAAAGTAGACGAATTAGGGCGCATTGTTTTACCAATCGAGTACAGGCAAGCACTTAATATAAAAGAAAGGGACGAAATAGAAATCACGCTAAAAGCCAATGAAATCACACTAAAAAAGCCTATTTTCGGTTGCCACTTCTGCGGCTCGGCGGCTAACCTTGTGAGGATTGGAGATAAGGCTATTTGTCGCTCATGCGGTGAACGGGTACATAATGCCAAAGATGATGAAGTCCTTTACCCTATATCCGTTGAACGGTAAAAGAAAAATATATAAAGAAAAGCCGCCGAAATGGCGGCTTTTTCGTTGTAATCACGGTGATTATGTTATACT
>Ga0153952_1000771_pt1 | contig 11433 bp, 17 predicted proteins | sample TSNJ036MetaG_FD_104746 | JGI IMG/M metagenome (GOLD analysis project Ga0153952, IMG submission 104746) | Attine ant fungus gardens microbial communities from New Jersey, USA - TSNJ036 MetaG | ecosystem: Host-associated > Fungi > Mycelium > Unclassified | place: USA: New Jersey, Wharton State... | reverse complement strand
ATGACTCTTCCAGGTGCTCTCCCAGGATCTATGTATGGCGATAGTGAACTGGAAGATATTGGTAATGACCTTCCATGCTGGGATGAAAAGTTGGGTATTGCAGAGTTGGGCGATAATTCGTCAGACTTGTCGTCAACAATCATTTGAACTGTGACATAATCTTCATCATCGTCTTCTGTTTCACTGTCATCTTGATTGATGGCTTTAGCTTTGCCCTTCCCATCTGATGAGGACTCAAATTCTGGTTTGTTGAGATCAACCTTCATTGGCGATACTTTTCCAGTATTCGTCTTTAGTGACTCAGGTTTTCTGTCTAGCAGTAACATCTCATCGTCTTCTATGGCTGCAAGCTCATGTTCCTTTCTCACAGCACCTCCTTTTGACGTGGATTTGGGAACTTCTTTGATTTTGAACTCGTCTTTGCATTTGTCGATCGAATTTCTGGCACGCTCAAGGACCTTTGTGGGCGCGGTAAAATATTTGAGAAGTTCGGGGTGAGGTGGAGGAAGAGGGTTGGTTGTAATATCAGAGACGACAGCACAGTGGAACATAGCTTGTTTGATGCGGTGAATCGAGGGGTTGTATGACTGTGCGGGATTAAACCAGGGCATACGATTACTAGGTGAGCAAAGATGAGTTAGGTATGACCGACAAGGTTAAGAATTTTGTATACCCTTCTTCATCTTCGCCTCCAGCAGTCATAAGATCCATAGCATCTACAAAGTTGTCCATTACATCCTGTTGAGTTTCTGTGGGGATATACGGGTGTTTGGTAATCACTTCTCCAGATCGAGAGATGAGTTTATCAAGTGAGGTGAACGTGTATCGACGGACATCGTCTGCGAAAGGCATCTAAGGTGAATCAGCCAATTTTCAATTGGAGTAGTGAAGCAGCAATACCTGTGTCCAGAGGAAACATTCAACGTTTTCAAATACCTCTGGGAATAGAATACCCATTTTTGCATCCATACCGTCTTTGGATACCCAGCGAGTTATAGCGACACTCCCCTTTTCGTACATGGCTTGTACTATGGAAGACACCGCGACTTGTTGTTGAGGAGACGAAGGATCAGCCCAGATATATTGGATTTCTCCCATCAATTGTTCACGGCGTAACTAAGATGAGAAATGAGGTACTCTCCAAGAGAAAGGGTGAAACATACCCTTTTGGCAGGAAAAAATCCACATATATCCATACCTTTCTTAGTTTGAAGATGGGAAAATTGACCATCCGGACATGGAGTGTATGTCATCCCATATTTAAATCCCCTGACGAGTTCTTCCATGTCAACTTTCTCGAGATTCTCTTCTTTGTTTCCATCTTTGGACTTAGTATTACCATCAAGTAGATTGGTAGCGCCATCCTCCTCCATCACAATGTCACCTTCATCATCCTTATGACTACCACCACCTTGATCCACATAATACTCGGTCCGCATTTTCAGCGGTATATAAGACACTTGTGAATCATCAGACTTGCTAGAATGAAGGGTGACGGGCTGGCCGAATTCATCTTCGCGCAAAGCATATTTTTTCCAGCTCTTGGGACGACTCATAGAAGTACATTTACTGACTTTGACTAGAATTTCAATAGCTTCCTCGGCTCTAGTGTCAACATCGCCAAGTCGGAGAATTGTACCAATGAGTGCTGAGCGTACGGGTGTAATGTCGGGTTTGGCAATTTCCTGAAGGGCAAAAGTGCAATTTCCAACTACGCCTTGTTCCATGTTGCTAGTGAGGGTGCGGAAGAATTCTTCGTTCCCACTCTGTAAAAGTTTGATAATCATTCAAACAGGAAGAAAGGAGAAGGATTAAGAAACCTTGAATATATTTTTTTGGGGTTCTGTGAAGGGTAGCTCTTCATCGTCAAAGTCAACACCTCTGACAGAGTGAGTGAGCAGGATGAATTCATGAGGGTAGAAGCAAAGAGACATTATAGTTAGAGAGATACTGAGATCGTCCATCTTCTTGACCGTCGCCTGCCAGTCCTCTATCTCGATGGGACACTCAGCATTAGTGAGCAAGATAATTTTCCGCGTCCAAGTCTTCTTAGTTGCCAGGTAACCAGCTTGTGTCTCGATCCCAACAATGAGAGCGTCAACAGCTATTGAAACCGTTAAGATAAGTTATGAGTGGATGAAATTCGACTTTCCATCGCCCGAGATACTTGAAGGCTTCAGCTTGTCTAACTGAGCTAGAGTCTTGGCGTTGGGTTGTGCGATTGATATATATTCCTCAACATTATGGTAGCCACCACTTGTCTTGTGCACAATGTTGTCCGTTTCTGATAACGAGCTATCAAGATGTACTGGGGAGCAGAGTCTTTGTCAAAAGCACCTTCGGAGCCAAATATAATTACACCGCATTGTTCTGTCTTGCGCCCATTAAAGATCTGAAGTCGAGAGTCGGCTCATGAGATTTCTACTCAAAAATGCAGCAGACCATGTCTTGTATTTTTAGTTTGACGAACTGTAGTACATGTTCGAGGTGTGTTATTGTCTTTGAAATCGTCTCTCCGTTGGGCCCAGGCAGCTCCACTGTCTTGAGGGTGCCCATGGGCGGAGATGTGTCCACGAGAAACATGGTAACTGTGTACTTTGTTTTGTAAGTCTCGTCAGCATTGCGCAAGTGCGGCCAGCGATGGACGCACTCCTGCTCGCTCGGCCGGCATAACGGAGACCAAGTAATTTGGTTAGGCGGGTGCAACGTGATGAGAGGATGTGAGCACGTGAGTAAATCACGTGCTGAATTTGAGTCACAGGATCACGGCCGCGAGGGTCTGTCTGAGCCATCACGCGGTAATTTGTGACTTTGAAGGCCGCCTTGATTTTTCTCAAATTGCCCTTTTGTAGGCTTCTAGTCTTCCACACAAAATACCAATGTCTACCCAAATGGTGGGAAATGGTGTCCAACCGCCTGTTCAGCCCCACCTACAGCAGCGACCGCAGCCCATCCCTGACATCCAGCAGCTCATGGCCGTAAGTCTCTCAAATGCCTCTCATAAGCAAGGCACTTATTTCGTCTCAGCGTGCATCATTCCTTCGCAAAAATCCCACAGAGCAGAAGAACCCCCATGAGTTGGAGCAGATTATGAAGTACCTCACTGCTGTTGGCAATAGTAGGTCTTGAGATTTTGGTCCTTCAAATACTCATGTTCAATCAATATAGTGCAAGGCCGCATGCAAGCATCCCACCAGCAAGTACTCGCACAACAGAACCAGCAAGTCTTTATGACCAATGGTGATGGGTCCCATATCAACGGCACTTCTCCTCCTTTGTCGTCCGGTCCTACCCCAAATGCAGGTCAGATTGTGACACAGACCCCCATTTCTTTCACACCAGACCAAGTCGCCGCTCTCCGTGCCCAAATTCAAGCTTACAAGTTCATCACTCGCAATGTACCGCTTCCCGACTCCATGTTACAGGCCATTCGAGTTCAGAACAGCGCCATTTTAGATCTTGAAAAGGTCGCTCAGCCCACGACCATAACTAATAAGATTGTAGATGCAGCCGTTCAGTCTGCTAAAGGCGAGGCCAGTCTTCCTGCAACTCCCGCTGTCTCCGCCACCACAGATGAAGTCAAGATGGAGGAGATGGATGTAGCCTCAATCAACTCGGCTGACTTGCCTAAAGGGCCTTTCCTTGAGGATAATGCGAACTCAGGAATCTATCCTTATAACGCATATCGCCACCCTTTCACCCACTTGAAGCGCCATGCAGAGAACGACCCTGCAATGCTGGCCACCCGTCTCCAACGCCTTTTGATTCCGACTATCATGCCAGCTGGTCTTGATGCTCACCAAATTCTGAACGAACGAGATCGCTATGTTGACGCACGTATCCAACAGCGCATTCGCGAACTTGAAGCCATGCCCTCGACAATCGGCGAAGGTAACTTTGGAGTCGAAGTCGAGCTGAAGAATGAAATGATTGATGACAAAGGGAATCCTCTCAATTTTCTCAATTGCCCTCCTCCTACTTCCCATGGCAAGCTTCATGCGTTGATTGAGCTCAAATCGTTACATGTCCTTGATAAACAGCGTAGCCTGAGAGCTATGGTCGCCGAACGTCTGAACCATGGTTCGATGCTTCCCCTGAACCGTCTCGACTTCCGTCGTACTCGTAGACCAACTATACGCGATGCTCGTGCTACCGAACAATCTGAGCGCCGCCAGCGTGCCGAGCGCGAACGCCGCGCTAAACACAAGCATGTTGAGCAGCTCACTATCATCTGTACTCACGGTCGCGAGATTATAAATGTGAATCGCAATGCGCAAGATCGTATATTACGGCTCGGACGCAATGTGCTGAATTTCCATATCAACACTGAGAGAGAAGAGCAGAAACGTGTTGAGCGCTTGGCGAAGGAGCGTCTGAGGGCTCTTAAAGCTGATGATGAAGAAGCGTACATGAAACTCATCGATACTGCTAAGGACACACGTATAACTCAGCTCTTGCGTCAGACCGATGGGTTCCTCGATTCTCTTGCGCAGGCCGTCCAACAACAGCAGGACGAAGGCGGTATGGCTCACCCTGATGAAGCACCGACGTCAGAAGCCACTTTTGGTGCTCAGGTCTCCAACGATGAATCAATCGGCACCGACAAGAAGGTCGATTATTATGCTGTTGCTCATCGTATCCAAGAGAAGATTGTACAACAGCCGAGCATCCTTGTAGGTGGTACATTGAAGGAATATCAGCTCAAGGGTTTGCAATGGATGGTTAGTTTGTATAACAACAAACTTAACGGAATTCTAGCAGATGAGATGGTAGGCTTGGTCCTGAATGGTCGAAAGTGAAAAGATGTTGATAATATTATTATAGGGTCTTGGAAAGACGATCCAAACCATCTCTCTCATTACTTTTCTGATTGAGATTAAGCGACAACGCGGACCATATCTCGTCATCGTGCCCCTTTCGACAATGACGAACTGGTCTGGAGAGTTTGCAAAGTGGGCTCCGTCAGTCAGAACAATCTCGTATAAGGGCAATCCTATGCAGCGACGAGTTCTTCAAGGGGAATTGCGGATGAATCAGTTTCAGGTGTTATTGACAACCTATGAGTATATCATCAAGGATCGCCCGCATCTCAGTAAGATTAAGTGGATTCATATGATAATCGGTATGAACCTCTACCGTTCCCATTGTTTTCCAAGGCCAATGATTGTATACCATAGATGAGGGTCACCGTATGAAGAACACTCAGTCTAAATTGGTTCAAACTCTGACGACGTACTACCATTCCAAATATCGTCTCATTCTCACTGGAACGCCACTTCAGAACAATCTTCCCGAATTGTGGGCTTTGCTCAACTTCGTCCTTCCTAGAATTTTCAACTCTGTTAAGTCTTTCGATGAGTGGTTCAATACACCATTTGCAAACTCAGGGACCGGAGACAAGATTGAACTCAATGAAGAAGAGGCGCTTCTTATTATTCGTCGTCTGCATAAGGTGCTCCGTCCATTCCTGCTCAGGCGTTTGAAGAAGGATGTTGAGAGTGAACTGCCGGATAAAACTGAGAAAGTTGTCAAGGTACGCATGAGTGCGTTGCAGTCGCAACTATACAAGCAGATGAAGAAGTCCAAGATGATTGCCGGTGGAAAAGAGACAAAAGGGTTGGTTTCTTTGTCTCGTTTCTTACTGGATTAAAATTGCTGATACGTTCTGGACTTAAAGAAAGCCTGCAGGTATCAAAGGTCTCAGTAACGAGCTCATGCAATTGCGTAAAATTTGCCAGCATCCTTTCTTGTTCGAGAGTGTCGAGGACAGGGTCAACCCCAGTGGATATATTGACGACAAAATTATCCGAACATCTGGAAAAATTGAACTTCTGCACCGCATCCTTCCTAAATTTTTCATCACTGGTCATCGAGCATGTCTTCCTTGAGCTATGCTAGCTATTGTCTGACACATTTTCCAGGTCTTGATTTTCTTCCAGATGACAAAAGTCATGGATATCATGGAGGACTTCTTGAAGATGATGGGCTGGAAACACCTACGTCTCGACGGTGGTACCAAGACAGAAGAGCGTGCGTCTTTTGTGCAGCTCTTCAATGTGCAAGATTCCGAGTACAAGGTCTTCATATTGTCTACGAGAGCCGGCGGTTTGGGTTTGAACTTGCAAACCGCCGACACTGTAATCATGTACGTTGTCCTTCGTATTTGTCATGTTTTTGAATATGATTTGACATCTTTACAGCTTTGATTCTGACTGGTAGGCCAGCTGTATAACGAGACACGAGATAGTGCTGACGGGTTATTCGCTTGTAGGAATCCCCATGCTGATCTTCAGGCTCAAGATCGTGCTCACCGTATCGGTCAAACTAAGTCTGTGCTTATCCTTCGGTTCATTACGGAGAAGAGTGTCGAGGAGTCCATGTACCAAAGAGCAAGATACAAACTCGATATTGATGACAAGGTTATTCAAGCAGGCCGCTTTGATAATAAGTCTACCCAGGAGGAGCAAGAAGAGTTTTTGGTACGTCACTGTGTATGCGAAAAGAGTAATTCTGACTTGTAGATGTGTTTGCATAGCGCTCTATCCTTGAGGCAGACCAAGAGGAAGAAAATGAGGAAGCTGGTGACATGAATGATGATGAACTCAATCTCTTAATTGCACGGAGTGAAGAAGAACAAAAGATTTTCCACGATATTGACAGGAAGCGGGAACGAGACGCTTTGGAGACGTGGCGTAGTGGAGGTAATAGGGGTAAACCACCTGCGCCTCTCATGCAACTTGAAGAATTGCCCGCGATCTATCAGATGGATGAACCTTTCGAAGTGAAGGAGGCAGACGAGGTCATTGAGGGACGTGGACAGAGAAAGAGGAATGTTGTCAATTATCATGATGGGCTCAGTGACGACGCTTGGGCAATGGTGAGTACACATGCCATCTTTGATGTAGAGAGGAATGGTCTGGATAACGAAACATGCTTTAGGCTGTCGAGGAGGGTGAAGACCTGCAAGAGTTATCTGAACGTGCAAGGGAGAAGAAGGAGCGTAGGCCCAATAACAAGCACCTCAAGGAGGCAGAGGCTTCCATAAGAGGTACCCCTGTGTCGGACGTAGACAGCCGTGGTCGAAAATCTAAGAAAGGTAAGAATAGGATAGATGAAGGTATGGCTGGATCGAAGAGAAAGCGCGGCCAGAAGTCAATGTCAGTAACACCTTCGATTGCGGATGATGATGAGGAAGATCACGATCCGGTATGAATGCTGAATCCTTGTATTCCGTTTATTTGGACTAAGGTGTGTATCTAGAAACGACGAAAGAAAGTCGGAAGCTCGGCTCATGAGCTTTCGCCTGCCATCCGAGAGAAGATGAAGAAAGCATTTGCAGAGTGTCATAAAGCGGTCCTCACCTGCGAGGATGGGACTGGCCGTAAACGTTGTGAACTTTTTCGTGAATTACCTGATAAAAGGGTATGTGTCTTTATTTCGAGAAATGGACTTCGTTTATCTGTTCTGGTTGTAGGATTACCCTGACTATTACCAACTTATCTCGCAACCCATCGCTCTTTCGCACCTTCGCAAACGAGCCAATAGCAACTATTACAAGAACGTACAAACCTACAAAGACGATTGGACTCTCATGTTCAACAATGCACGGACATATAATCAGGAAGGATCCTGGGTCTACGTCGATGCAGAAGAGATGGAGAAGGTGTTTTTAAGCACTTTCGCTCGAGTCATGGTCCACTCCGGACTACCTGGTGCACCATCTGCTGTTACCGGCTATGAATCTGCGCTGACACCTATGGAAGAAGATGAGAGACCACCACCTTCAGTACGTGGACGGAGCAACGGGAAGAGGCAGGTTATAAGTGATGAAGAGTATTTGACTCCGAGTGATGACGACTAGTCAAATGTCATTATTTCTATTCTTTTCGTGTCGAACTGTTTCCTCTTCTGTGACGATTACACTTTATGTCCTTTCTTTATTTTGTTACTTAGAATTATGGAACATCTTGAAATATGCTGACACGATCGTCCCTTCTGCTTTCTTTCAGCTTCTTGATGTTGCTCTGAATAATTGAAATTGTACTGTAACTATACAATATATTTGAATATGTCACTGATGAGGCGGGTAGTATATCTATTCTATCACGTACCATCGACTGGAAGCATTTTCTGAAGAGACTCGAGGACAAGCACTTCATGATACCTAATACAATGGACTCGACTCACGTTAATTCTCCTTCCCTTTCTGGCTACTGCAATGATACCCCACCTACCTGCCATTCAACTCTGCCCACCCTATACTCCTAGTTAGAGATAAATAGGTGTAGTAGTAGTAATGTACGTTGCACGTTTGCAACGAGTTCCCCGGGTGCTTGATGATTCCCCTAAAACAGCCTTCCCATTTACGACTGGGCTACGACCATTTGCAAACTCACGGGACTCAGTGGGAGTTGGCTGCTTAGCTTTGAATCCAGAACCAGGTCGCCGAGTTGCTGGAGGTTGAGATACTTGCGATTTTGCAGGCTCATCATCTCGGGTACTGCTACTCGTTGGCCGCGAGGTTGGGGGTTTGGGATCACCAGTGTCCTTTGCTTTCGCGACCTTCTTTGTTGAAGTAGACATAAGTCCGCGTTTAGGCGGTTCAGAACCCTGTCCGGCTTCAGATGAACCAATTCTATCAGCCGAACGTTTAGCGGCAAGGCCGGAGGAGACATCACCATTTGGATTCCGGTACTGGACATAACTCCAGGCGGGATCAGACTCTGGAATCTTGAGAGCACGGAGCGCAAGCTTGGCAGATCTCGCCATGTTCGTGCGTTCGGTTTCTGTCAGCCCTGGAGTCTCGTAAGGACGAACTTCGAGCCATGATGTAGCCTTGAGACGATAGCTTTTTGGAGCCTTGGAATTACTTGGTAAGGGCACAAGTTCCGCAATCTGTAGTTAATGATGTGTGGGCGTATTTTTGAGATGACTAACATCACAGTACCTCATCAAGTAGATCAAGTATATCATGTTTCACGGCTGCGCTAGAGTCATTCCCACCAACGAGCTTGACAACCTGTTCCGAGGTACGTGGAGCAGCAGCGATGCAGCGTATCATTCGGTTGCGTATGTCCTGGAGAGCCTCTTTACTCCTCTGCGGTTGAGGAGGCACCTGGGATGCGCTACTAGACGAGCTGGCGGTGGAGGTGGAGGTGGCTGGAGTTGGCTTGACAAGTTTGCGGAACATTGAGGCGTCCTTATTCTTCTTGCCATTAGGAAGGTCAGGAGGCGTTTTCACGAAGATAGTAGTATGTCCAGCACGTTGGTTCTGAGCGTCTGCAGCGCTCGCGCGAACCTTGTCTGTTATGCGATCGTCGAGCTGACGCTCAACGGCAAATTTGCCAGTGATATTGGCATAGAGTTTAAGTGGCGCATTACGCTTAGTAGCTGAAGAGGTGCGAAGGTATAGATCATGGGGAGAAGACTCCTGGATAGAAGTCACAGGAAAAAATGTGTCATCAATGGTCAAGCCCTAGAAGGTAGTGAGAACTGTAGGCGAAGGGCAAGTAAGTTAGACACGCATACCGGGTTATCTGAGAATTCGAATTGAAGCTGTGGCATAGCTTCAAGAAGGTCGAGGGTCTTGTCCGACATGCGAATAATCATGGCCTGTTTTGGGCGTGACTGGGAGGTTTCTCCAGGCCTAGAGCAGCCTGTGAGATAGATCGTGCCATCGTGGGGTAGAGGCATGTTGGTAGACGGAAAACAAAGCAAACGACTATGTAGTCTATCGTACCCTGTGAGTGTAAGCAAGTGAGAAAGCAAGTGAGAAGGGCGCCGAGATGGCCTATGTTTGGTTGTGTTTTAAATTTCTATTGTTCTATTGCCTCACATTCTCCTCTAAATACTGAGCAAACTCGCCTGCAATTTTCGTCTCATCCCAGTCTACAGCGCCCTTTTCCGCTGTACCCAAAATAATGGACTTTCTGTGAATATTTACAAATTGTCGCTTCATTCGTTGCAACTCGGACAGCGTGATATTTCGTTCTGGCAGGATGACTGTGACCTTGACGCTTCCATTTAGTGCCAGGTTGACAGGTCCTCCAGTGAATTGGCCCGCGGAGTGCTCAGCTACGATCGCTGAAACCAAAATATTCGTCGTATGCTCAAGAGCCTGAAGCGCATCGGATGGGGCTTTTACGACCTGATAAATATCATGAGTCATTAGGATCCCGTTTGCAATCGGAATTGGACAGACGTTGAGCGTCCCGGAATTGGGCGGTTTAATGTTTCCTTTTGTGATAGCCTCCCAGATTGCACCGTTTGCCAAACTCTCGTCGGTCCACAGTGCTATGAACAGGGGCGCATCCCATCGTACCATTGATGATGGTTCCTCGTATCGCAGGAAAAGATTTTCTAGTCTGCGAATGCATTGAGTGGGAGAGCTATCCGAAATAAAGGACTCGTACGTTTCTGGAGCGTACTTGTAATCATCTCGACGACTTTTATTCCACTCTCGACAAAGGTCAGGTTTTGTGGCAACATAAACCTACCCCTGAGTCAGCTGGGTTGTGAGATAAGCCAAGTTTGGGGCATACTGTACAAACACGACATTTGGCCTCTCGTGCAGCACAGTAGAGTTGGTAGCGGAATCCCTTGATATAGTTAAGAGAGTCTAGAATGACAATTTTGTCAGGGGCAAGAGCCCGCTGCACAGCAGTGAATAGGGTTCCTCTGGCTGGCTTTTCAGAGTAGCTTTCTACAATTGATGTATAAGCGAACCATCAAGGAAGATGCACACCATATACCATCATAGACTGATCTCTCCAAACCAAGTACATCATCTGAAATAATCTGGACAGAACAGAATATCCCCTCTAAACCCAAGTCCTGGATCTTGCAAGTCATATATTGACTTAGTTCATGTGCCCTTTGACTTTTTCCTGAACAAGGAAACCCAGAAATTGTGATTAAAGCCATTTCAGACAGGTGGAGGTAAAAGACAAAAGGGAATTTATCTGTTTAACTACTACTATATAGTCCTGAATAATCAGGAGAAGTTTCCAAAAATTGCTGGAGGCCGAAGCCAACAGACGAGTTCGGATGTGTAATTTGCAATCAGCAAAAGACTGTGCCTCGGTAAAGACCTCACTGGCGACAGTACATGCCCGAGCACAAGAGATGGGAAAATCTCACTTAGTCTCTTTCTCTATTCTTAAAGTAATTGAACTCGCGCACGGACCACATCTTGATGGTAATTCTCAATTAAGATATTATCATGATCTGGAGTTCTGATGAAATGATTGATGTTAGTTGACGTGAGATCCGGATAGTCAGGAGTCTTGGCATGTGCTCCGGAAAAAAGACACTCTGGTCACCCTCCGTATCATCTGGGATGGACAAATATCACCAGTGATCATTAAAATGCATTTTCAATGGTGGCAACCATTATTCCTCCCCGATGAAGAGGTTGTCAGTTGCTGATAACTT
>Ga0153952_1000754_pt1 | contig 11494 bp, 17 predicted proteins | sample TSNJ036MetaG_FD_104746 | JGI IMG/M metagenome (GOLD analysis project Ga0153952, IMG submission 104746) | Attine ant fungus gardens microbial communities from New Jersey, USA - TSNJ036 MetaG | ecosystem: Host-associated > Fungi > Mycelium > Unclassified | place: USA: New Jersey, Wharton State... | reverse complement strand
AAAGAGGGGCGCAGATACGCAAAATTAGAGTTTTCCATGCGGTTAAAAAAGGATATGTCAGAGCGTTTGCAAACGTGGGCGCGGATTGACGAGGTTATAAATCCAGCACAAATCAGCCTGTTTGAAAGAGTATACGGCGAAAAGCCATAAATCGTATTATTTATACACAATACACATAAACAACACACATAAACAGACAAGCCGCCAAAAGGCGGCTTTATCTATTATTTTTTCCTTTACCGTTAGGTTTTTGACTTTGACTATTCAACGGATATAGGGTAAAGGACTTCATCATCTTTGGCATTATGTACCCGTTCACCGCATGAGCGACAAATAGCCTTATCGCCAATCCTCACAAGGTTAGCCGCCGAGCCGCAGAAGTGGCAACCGTAAATAGGCTTTTTTAGTGTGATTTCATTGGCTTTTAGCGTGATTTCTATTTCGTCCCTTTCTTTGATATTAAGTGCTTGCCTGTACTCGATTGGTAAAACAATGCGCCCTAATTCGTCTACTTTTCTAACCATTGTCGTTTCCCCCTCTTATTGTAGGCTAAAAATAGCCTATGGGCGTATTATAGCCTATAACCTATCATAAATACAAGAGGTGTCTTTATGATAAGTTATGCGCCATTTTGGGAAACATTGAAGCAAAAGAACATAAGCACTTATGCGCTCATAGAGAAGCATAATATCAGTTCAAGTGTTATTACCAGAATAAGGAAAAATGAATATTTGAGCCTTAGAAAAATTGTTGATTTGTGCGATATTCTTGACTGCACAATTCCCGATATAGTCGAGTATATACCAGCCAAGAAATAAGCGTCCTCACCGTGAGGACGCTTTGTTTTTAGACACATGACAACCTATGTACAATTTGCTATAAAGGGATTGACAAGCAAAAGGAAAGGTGATATTATAAACATACATAACACACATACATAATACACATATGTAATAAACATACATGGGGATAGAAAGGAGTAAGAAAATGGGAAAAATAATCGCCATAGCCAACCAAAAAGGCGGTGTTGGCAAGACCACAACAGCAGGGGCTTTAATAGCAGGACTATCTATGCAAGGGTTTAAGGTGTTGGGAATAGACCTCGACCCGCAGGGTAATTTATCCGACAGTTGCGGCGCGGAAATGTACCAAAAATCGACAGCATATGAGTTAATGAAGTATGAAGCTAAAGCTGATGAAGTCATACAGCAAGTACAGGGCTTTGATATAATACCGTCTAATATCATGCTTGCGGGGGCTGAACAGGAGTTATCACAGACAGGAAAGGAACACAGATTAAAGGAAACCGTTTCCCCGATTGCGGGGAAGTATGATTTTATCATTATCGACACGCCGCCATCTTTGGGAGTGCTAACCGTCAACGCCTTTACTTTCGCTGATGAAATTATAATACCGACCACGGCGGGGATTTTCGCCGCAAAGGGGATTAAACAGCTTTATGATACCATACAGAATGTAAGAAAATATTGTAACCCGAATATAAAAACATCTGGTATTCTTCTTACAAGGTTTAATCCAAGAGCAAATATCAATAAGCAATTAAAGGAACTTACCGAGCAGTTAGGAAATCACATGGATATACCAATCTATGAAACATTTATCCGTACTGGTGTTGTTGTCGAAGAAGCACAGGCAAACAAAATTGATATTTTTACATATTCCGCAAAGTCTACGGTTGCCGAAGATTACCAAGCCTTTGTTGCGGAATATCTGAAAGGAGATAAAGAAAATGGCTAAAAGTAAAAGCAATCCAAATCTTTCAGAAAACGCATTTAAGAGTATTATGGGGATTACAACAGAAGAAGCCGCCGCCGACAATCAGGAACAACCGCCATCAAATATAATCGAGGGTGAACAGCCTATAATTACACCAAAAGAAAAAGAGGAAACACGAAGCAAGCGTGTAAACCTTGTTATCAAACCGTCCGTATATGCGGCGGCACAGAGAAAATGTAAAAAACTTAATATATCCATGAATGAGTGTATCAATCAGTTTTTGGAAACATGGGGTAAAGAATAAAACAATCACCATGAAGAAAAGCAAGGAGTAAAATGCCCTTGCTTTTTTATTGCGAATAGGCTTGACAAGTTGAAATATGTGTTGTATTATAAACATACATAATACACATACACAATAAACACACACAATACACAAAAAGAGGGGGGCGGGAGTATAGGCAGTTGGATATTGATTGTAGTATTGATATTTGCGCTCCTTGCCCCGTTCTTCTTTGTGTTATGGGCGCATTGGCGCAGAAAAAGAAAGGAGCATATCAGCATGAACGAACAGGACAAGCAAAGAGAAGAAGCCTTGCGGCTGGAACGCCAGCAAGCCGACCAACACGCCGCCGAGGGGCGGCAGAGTGAGGAACGGGCGCAAGCTGAACAACGGCAACGGCAGGATAGAGCCACCCAAGAGGAACGGCAACGGCAAGAGGACAGGCGGCGCGAAGAACAACGCCGCCAGGACGAAACGCGGCGGCAAGAGGAAGAACGGCGCCGACAGGAGCAGAGGGCGCATGAAGAACGCCGCAAGCAGGAGAGTCAGCAGAAAGAGGACAGCCAACGGCAGGAAAGAACCGGACAGGAGAGTACAGACCGTAATTTCCAAGAGAGAACCGCAGAGGAAACGAAAAAGCAGGAAGTGACAAAATCCGACAACAGGGGGCAGGAGCCGCATAGGAGCGACCAAACAGAAATTGATTATAGGCACGTTGTAAAGAACCTTAACGAAGAACAGAAAACCTTTGAAAAAGGGCGGGATAATCCCAAGCAGGAGCAGGGCAAGGAACAGCCAAAAGCTAAAGAAAGTCCAGCTATGGAGCAATTCAAGGCAAAAATGGAAGCCATGAAACCCAAAGTTGAGGAACGTATCAATTCACAGGCGCAAAGCCACGACAAAGGGCATGAAAGATAAGGAGAGTGAAAAAGTATGATGGCAGGAGTTAGCTTTATTTTGAAATGTATAGGATTGCTTTGGAAACACGTAATACATCCTCTAAGACTATGGTTTCTTGCTATCCCGATAGGCATAGGAATTGTGTATGAGGTAGTTACAGGCGTTCCCACGGAATCGGGCAGTACAGTAGATAATCTTGTTGGCGTTTTTACCGTCATAGCGGCGGCGGCGGTTGTCATAAAAGCCATTGAAAAGATAATGACCGCAATAAAAAAAGAGAAATTCACCTTTTTAGGCTTGTTTATGAACAAGCAGGAGAAAAAAGGTTTTGAAGCGAAGCTGGGCGGTGCTACCGTTGCACTCAGATCCGCCGCCGACCTTTCGGGGGTAGTATTCGGCAAGCAGGGCGGCAAGTATGCAGTTATGCCAGAAACAACAGACGGACACGCTTTAATTATAGGCGGTGCTGGTAGTGGTAAGACCTCGGCTATTGCCATCCCAACGCTGATGAGTTGGAAAGAGCGTGTTTTTGCAATCGACATTAAAGGGGAATTATACGAAAAGACCAAAAAGGCAAGGAGTGAAGCGCAAATTAAGGTTTTCAATCCGACAGACCGCAACGCATACGGCTATAACCCGTATTTCATGCTGAAACAGTCTGATGATATATCCAGCGAAGCGCGGCAGCTTGCCATGTCAATCTGTCCGTTGCCGGCAGAGGTAAAAGACCCGTTTTGGATAAAGGGCGCACAGAATATGCTTACGGGCTTTATCGTGTATCTATTCGGACAGGGCTTGTCATTCTCTGAAAGCATGAGGATTATCAAGAGCCAGCCAGTCAAACAGCTTGTAGCCTTAATCATGGAAAGCGGAGATAGCAAAGCTATCATTGAGATAAGCCAGTTTGACGGTATGGACGATAAGACACTTTCGGGCGTGTTCAGCGAGTTATCAAACCATATTACAGTATTTGCGACAAGTGATGATTTACAACGCGCCTTGTCGGGCGAGGGGAATTGTATCACGCCAGCAGACCTTGAAAACGGGTTCGACATTTATTGTTGTATTCCAGAACATAAGTTAGAGGAATGGAAAGACCTTTTAGGCATGATGTGTAACCAGTTCTTGAAGTCTTTCGAGCGCAGACCAGCAGAGAATACAACGCCTATTTTGTTCCTCATTGACGAGTTCCCACGATTGGGTAAAATCGAAACCGTCAGCAATGGGCTTGCGACCCTTAGAGGTAAAAAAATACACATTGCCCTTATCGTACAGAGCAAGAGCCAGCTTAACGCCATTTACGGCAAGGACACCGCCGAAGTCATAGCGGATAACTGCACATACAAAGCCATTTTGAAAGCGTCTGAACCGAACACGCAAGAATGGTGTAGTAAGCTGGTAGGTACGTTTGACAAGACGAAAAAGAGTAGTAGTTGGCAAGGTGATAGCACAGGCTTTGGAAAGGGCATTGGAACGAGTACCGGAACAGAAGAAAAACGCATTATCAAGCCAGAAGAATTTGCTTATTTACAAGACATTGTATGCGTATTTCCAAACGGCTACCGCAGACTTGAAAAGGTACTTTACTTCAAAGACAATGCCTTTTCAAACAGGGTATAAAGGTAATCACCGTGAGGACGAAAGGAGAGTATAAAAATGTTAAAATCATTTATTCTAAAATCCAAAAAGATATATGCTATTATGGGCGTTGGAATTGCTGTTTGTTTGCTTGTAATTACCGCTAATATTTCTTACGACTTAGGACGAGAACAGACAGGGTATAGCGAGGAATATTTACAAGCGTATGGGATTTATATGTGGGCGTATGGAAATGTAGAATTGCCACAGGAAACCGCCAGCGAATGGGCGGCGAGTGCGTGTAATTTGCAAGTAGGGAAATAAGCCAAATGAATAAAAGAAAAGCCTTGCACACGCCGCAGGGCTTTTCTTTTTATGTGTTTGCGTATTTGTACAGATAATAATAGACCTTTTTTAAGATAAACAATAAAACAAAATACAGCACGACATATAGCGTGTATTTTGTTTGAAATATCCCTTGCCAGCCAGCCGCCGAAACCACTTTATAAATCTGCCATATAAAAAGGGCATTTATCAAGCCAGCCATTGAATAAAGCGTAACAACATTATGTAAGACCTTTTCTAAAATACCAGCGAATGAAACGAGAAAAGAGGGCTTATCTTTGGAAGAACGCTCAAACTCTTTATCAGCTTTTCGGCGTTCCTTTTTATTGATTTTTTCATTCCGTTCATCTATGTATTTTTGAGATTGTCGCATTTCATCATCAGTAACATATTTAATTTGTGTTGCTTCAATTTCCTGCATAAGTTTTTCGTACCGTTCAGATGATATGTTTTTTTTAAGACTATCATCTATTCTATTCATGTATGCTTTGCGCTCTGAAACAGTCATTTTACTTAAATCAGGTGTTTCCATTTGAGCCACCACCGATAATTGATTTTACCTGTTCAATCTTAACAAGTCGATTTAAGATATTTTCAAAATCAGCAGGGAGAATATTTTCAGCCTGTAAATACTTTTCTGCAAGTGCGCCATTTTGAATTAGGCGGTGATTTCTTGCTTTTCTTTCCTTTTCATTTGCCCTTGCCTTGATAGCTTTTTCTTGTTCCTTTAATTGCTCCATTTTCTTTTGAAGTTCTTGCAACTTCTGTTCATCTGTTTTGCGTTCAGCCATACTAAAACCGCCTTTCTGATTTTTTCCTTTACCGTTTATAATGAATTGTAGCATATCTAAAGCAAAAAGGCAATAACAAAACGTAGGACATAGCACCGCTTACGGCGGTACTAATACGCTTCTCATTCCAGAATATAAAAAGTGCTTTAGCACTTTTCACATTCTTACACGCGAAGCGTGTGACATTGCCGCCAACCATGCACCGATAAATTATATTGCAATTCTGAACGAATTGCAATATAATTAGCGTAGACTATCGCGGCGGCAATATCCCGAAGGGCGCACATACTCACCACCCTACGGGCGGTGGTGCGCTCTCCGAGGGGCGGGGCTTTGCCCCTGCACCCCATACTAAAAAGCAAGTATGCAACCTTGTTGCCTTTGCTTTTTAGTATCGCGCTTTGCTTAACGCGCCGCGCATTTTAGATTTAATCACGGTGATTAAATCTAAAATGAAAATAATAATATGAGGTAATGAAAATGAATTATAAAAGAAACAAGCCGTTATTACTCAATACGGCAGAATTGCAAATGATAACAAATGCACTATTGGAATGGAAAGAGCCAGATAATCAGAGAGAGGAAAAAGCAGTATTATTAAACGCTTTGAAAGCGTTAGAGTATATTGACGAAGTGGATAAAGCAGAGGAACAAAAACATATAAAATAAGCTTCAAAAAGAAAGCATGGGAAAGGGGGCGGCACATTATGGCTATATATCATTTACGCGCTAAAATAATAAAAAAAGGTGACGGACGCACAGGCGTAGGTGCGGCGGCATATCGTAGCGGCGAAGAATTGAAAAATGAAGTTGACGGATTGACGCATGATTACACAAGAAAAAGAGGAATAGAATATACTGAAATCATGCTATGTAATAATGCGCCGCAGGAATATCAAGACAGGGAAACATTTTGGAACGCAGTAGAAAAGTCGGAAAGACAAAATGTAAATCGTACATATCAAAAGGAAAATAAAGACGGAGAAATTAAAGAAGAAACTCGTGGGGCGAGAATAGCACGAGAAATAGAAATTGCTCTACCCTTAGAATTGAGCCGACAAGAACAGATTAAACTTGTACAGGATTATGTAAAAGATAATTTTGTAGACAAGGGTATGTGTGCGGATATTGCCATACATAAAGGTCACACGCACAAAGCAGACAAGCAATATAAGAATGATGATGAAATTAAAAAGGATAACCCACACGCGCATATATTATTAACCATGCGTCCGATTGATGAAAATGGAAAATGGGGAAGTAAAAGCGAACACGTTTATATATGCAAAAATCGACAAGGTGAAACAAGAGAATTAACAAGTAAGGAATTGCAGGCGGCTAATGCGGCAGGTCAAGAGTGGGAAAAGCAATTTAAGTATAAGGGGAGTAAGGGAAAAGCCGTAACCCTAACACCAAGCGAAGCGGCAACGGAACAATATGAGGGATATAAAAAGATAACAAAGAACCCGATAAGCGCATTGAGTAGACCAAACCAAATAACAGAGGAATGGAATAGAACCGAAACATTAGAACATTGGCGCGAACAATGGGCTGTATATCAAAACGCCGCACTTGAAAAAAAAAATCTTCCTGTCAGAGTAGACCATAGAAGCTATGAAGCACAGGGAATAAATAAAATCCCGACAATACACATGGGCGTTTCGGCTACTGCAATGGAGCGCAGAGGAATTGAAAGCGACAACGGCAATATTAACAGAGAAATAAAAAAGATAAACGGACAACTAACAACAAATAGAATTATGCAATCACAGATACAAAAAGAGATAAATAATATCCGTGAAGATATAGGCTGGAATAAACAGCATGAAGCAATAGCAAAGATTGAAGCACAGATACCGAAAGCGGCAGGAAATGAAAAGTTGTTGTTGTCTATTCAAGCAGGGCTTTTGAAATATTCCGACAAGGCAAAATTATTAGAGTCGCCCAAGACCAGTGAGGGAAGAACCGTAGAATATAACGGGCGGCAGATACCGTATTTTGATTATCACAAAGACAAACTAATAGCAGATGTTTCTTTCTTGCAGAATAAAGTAAAAGGCTATCTTGAAACGCTGGAACAGAAACGGCAGGAGCAGACAAGGACGGAAACGACACCGAAGCCAGCAGAGCCGAGCCGACCACAGCCGCAGGAAAAGCCGAAGCCAACCGAGCAACAAGCGGCAGAACGGCAAGCAGTTTCTTTCAATGCCGCAAGCATGGCACACCAGCTTGCCATGTTGCAAAATGAATATATACGGGAAGCGGCGAGAAGCCAAGAAAGAACCTCGTACCAGCCGAACCCGATACACCAGCAACAAGCAGGGCAGATTGAAAGCTATGCAAAAACCTTTAATGAGCAGGGCGCAACCATAAGCCAATTAAGAGCAGAGCGTGACGGTTTAGGAATGTTCAAGGGGAAAGAGAAAAAAGACTTGCAGGGCAAAATTGATAATTTTGAACGCTTGCGCCGAGAGAACGCCGACAAGCTGAAAGCGTTGGGCGTTTCCGACCCCTCACGCGCTGATGAAACGGTAAAGGAAAAAAGACAGCTTGCGGCGCAGGAGCAAAGCAAGGCGCAGGCGGCGAAGCTGAACGAGGGCGCAGGGAGCAGGGCGGCAGAAGCCAAAGCCGCATTATTTGAAATTGCAAAGACTGTACCAGCAGACCAGCAACAGGCGGTACGTTCTCAAATGGGGCAATATGCCGACCATAGCCAAAAGGGTATGGCGCACATCAAAGCCAATATAGAAATACAAAAACTGCTTGATGAAGCGTTTAAGGGCAGAGCCGAGAGCAGGGAGCATGAAAAGATACAGACAATAGAGCGCGACAGAGATTAAAGGGTAAAAAATTAGTGAATAAAATCTTGACAAATGAGTACAATATATTGTACAATATATTTGACAAGATATTGATTGAAAGGAGATGAAGCCATGAGAGAAAAAAAAGAGGGTATTTTAGTTTATGACTTCCAACAGGAACGCATTGACATTCGTTTTGGGCTTGAAGAATATTACGGCGGCTTGCATTGTGGCGAGTGCTTTGATGTGCTGGTAAATGACCGCTGGGAGCCGACACGGATTGAAAAGGGCGAGGACTGGTATTTAGTAGGGATTGACCGCAACATTGGATTACAGGGCTTAAAAGTCAGAATGTGAAAGGATATGATATTATGTTAGCTGTAAATTATTCTACAATCCGCAATAAGCTAAAAGACTATTGCGACAAGGTAACGGACGAACACGAAACAGTCATTGTTACCCGTAAAGACGAAAAAAATGTTGTTATTCTAAGCCTTGAAGAATACAACGCCGTGATGAAAGCCGCGAAAAACGCCGCCTATCTGGATATGATAGATAGGTCTATGGAACAGCTTGCCAAAGGACAGGGAACGGCGCACGAACTCATAGAGGTAGACAATGACTAAGATATGGTCTGATAAGGCGTGGGACGATTATTTATCATGGCAGACAGAGGACAAAAAAACGCTAAAGCGTATCAATGAACTTATAAAGGACATTGAAAGAAACGGCTTATCAGACGGTATCGGCAAGCCAGAGCCATTGAAATACCGCAAGGCATGGAGCAGAAGAATAGACCACGCAAACAGGCTTATTTACAATTTTGATGAAAATAAAAACCTTTTGATTATCGCTTGTAGGGGGCATTATGATGATTGATAGAAAACCTAATGCCGCCACGCTTGCGGCTATGCAGGAAATTGAGGATATGAGAAGTGGCAGACTACCGAAGAACCCGCAGAGCGTCGAGGACTTCATAAACAACGAAAAGGCATGGAATTACGCTATCGGCATTGTTCAAGTAGATGGTATAAAACCGTCTGATGATTTTTTAGAACTTGTCGAGAGGGAGAAGCGCGGCGAGATTACCAGCGAGGATATACGGCGCGTTCTTAACAAAAAATATAAGGTGAAAGAAGAATGAGAGTAGAATTTACTTTTGACAAAAACCTTGCCGAGCTGGGCGGCTATACAATGGGCGATATATACCACACCATAAAAAAACATTTTGCAGAGCGCAATATCCCTTGTGTTTCGGACGGTGATACGCTTGCTTTTGAGGACACCGGCGGCAAGAACGATTTTTCCCATATGTGGACTGTTATCATGGGGCTTACCCGCGCGGATTGGTTCATGGAGTTTGCGACCTCTTGTATTTGGTATGAGGGTAAGAATAATCGTGAAGATGTGTTAAGGCAAGCAAAGGAACGCAGAAAGGTATAAAATACCGCCGTATTTGCCCTTTAGAGCCGTTTTAAGGGTACAGGCATATAAAACCTCACACAAGGCAATACAAACGCGCTAACGGGCGCTAATACGCTTAAAGGGGCATTTCAAAAGAACGGAGCATACAAGATATGGCAGAGCCGAAAAATATACAAATACCCTATACGCTATTTAAGAGCCTTTTGGAAGTGCTTGAATATATAGACATATCAAACTATGCCGAGGACTTCCAGAGCCTTTACAATGGCGTATTAGAGGGGTTACAGGACAAGAAAAAGCGTATCGAGTTAAGGGAAGTATACGGCAAACTTGCCGCCGCGAATAAGACCGAGGACGAGGACGCGCAGACAGAAGCAAGGATAGAATACTTGCGAAAGAAAAACAATCCCTTTTATTAGCAAGATACGGCGGCGTTCATGCCGCCGATCCGCGCCGCCGTGAAAGGCGGCGTCGCGCTTTCTTAGACCGCAATAAACCTCACATTTCAAATCAAAAAATATCGCAATAAAGGTCACATTTCAAGTTATCCACATTTCGCAATAAAGGTCACAGTTAGTCGCAGTAAAAGTCACATTTAATCGCAATAAAAGTCACATTTCGTCGCAATAAAGGTCACAGTTAATCGCAGTAAAAGTCACATTTCAAGCCTGTAAACCCGCATAAATACAGGCTTTTTAGCTTGTCCTAAATATCTTAAATAATAAAAAATATATATAAATAATCATAAATACCGCGCGTATGCGCGGGCGTGTGCGCGGGCGTGAGGAAAACGGCGGCTTACACGCCGCCATCTTACGCCGCCTTAAACGGCGGCATTTTGAACTGTAAAGGAAAAAGATATGTGACCTATGCTTGACAAGGACACATTTGTTAAGTATAATATTTCCAATAGCAAACAAGGGGGTGTTTTTATGTCGCAAATAAAGGACGATAGCCGCGAAATAAGTCAAAAAATGTTGCAGTTACGCGATTATAAGGTTGTTAAATCTAATGACCTCATTCAAAAATCACGTTTTCAGCTTGCTTTACAAGAGCAAAAAATAATTCTGTATATGATAAGTAAAATAAAGCCAGAGGACGAGGATTTTATTTTACAAGATTTTAGCGTAGCCGAGTTTTGTAAAGTATGCGGCATAGATAGCACCAGCGGCGGCAATTACAAATATGTAAAAGATACAATTAAGTCTTTGGCAGATAAAAGCCTTTGGCTCACGCTCGATAGCGGCACAGAAACCCTTGTACGCTGGATAAATAAGGCATGGATAAATAAAAAATCTGGAATTGTAAAAATTAGATTAGATGATGATATGAAGCCTTATCTTTTACAGCTTCAAGAACGCTTTACCCAGTACGAATTGTTATATACCCTTGCCATGCGTAGCCAGTACAGCATAAGGCTTTATGAATTACTCAAAAGCTATGAGTATCAGCACAGAAAAATATTTGACATAGAAGATTTGAAGCGTATACTTTCAGCCGAAAATTATAACCGTTTTCCAGACTTCAAAAGAAAAGTGCTTGATATTTCGTTGAGAGAAATTAACGACCTATCAGACTTGAACGCTACATACGAGATAATAAAAGAGGGGCGCAGATACGCAAAATTAGAGTTT
>Ga0153952_1000753_pt1 | contig 11498 bp, 15 predicted proteins | sample TSNJ036MetaG_FD_104746 | JGI IMG/M metagenome (GOLD analysis project Ga0153952, IMG submission 104746) | Attine ant fungus gardens microbial communities from New Jersey, USA - TSNJ036 MetaG | ecosystem: Host-associated > Fungi > Mycelium > Unclassified | place: USA: New Jersey, Wharton State... | reverse complement strand
GTATTAAATTAAAGTTTATCAAATAATTATGTATATCCAAAGAAAGGATTCTTGAATAATAAATGAGACTAGTAATGCTTTTGGTTACATCTGTAATGTTACTTAGCCTGCTGTTTAGCAGCTTTGTTTGGCTATGGTTATCAGCTAAATATAAAAAAAATTATAAAGATGATTTTGACCTGTGGGAAAAAGAAACTATACAAAAAAGCTTATATAATTATAAGCGTAAAATGGAACTATGTGAACCGGAGAAAAAAAATATAAGGCATAATATAGATATTCTGATAGCAAAGTGGGAGAGCGTAACAGATATAACGCCGCTAAACCGTCCATGAAAGGAGAAGGCAACTTCCATGCAAAAACTAAAAAACACTGTAATTAACCGTATGCTGGAAGTCCATCTGAAAGACCATCTAACGAAAGCCGAAGTAGATTTTATAATTCACATATCACATTACCAGGACAACAGAGGGCGGGTCACAGGTTTATATTACAAGGATGTATGCGCATCACTGGATATCTCATTTCAGACCTTCTATGATGTAATAAGAAGTCTGGAGGACAAGCAGCTGATCAGGGTAAATAAGGAATATTACGGAGACTGGGATATCACTATTCAAGGCAACAGCTTCGAGGATGGTAAATATGATGAAGGCTACATAAGTACAGGGGATGACATATTCTTTGATCTGGATTTTAAAAAGCTGAAGGTAGGCGAGAAACTTCTGTTACTGCAATTTTTAAAGATTACCAAGAATGATAAAAATGGCGGAAAATACCGGATAGGGCTGTCATTATTTCAGGACAAGTATTGTAAACTGCTTGATGTAACCATTCGTGTCCTACAGCGTTACCTGTATACCCTGAAGCGTTTTTTTTCTATTGGCATCAGTAAAGGACAGTATTTCATACGCCCCCTGGAAGGTGTGGGAGAAAAGAAACAAGCCCCGACAGACATGCAGCTTTTTAAAGAGCACATAGGAGCAGTTATATTCAGGCGGCAGCGTGCATCCGGCACGAAAGAAGAATATCAGGATACCATTGATTTGATTAGCCAGTATGCAGACACACTGAAGGATAAAATAACCGAGGTATTCCAGCGGGCTGTGGAGGAAAGCATCCGGCTAAAGAATGCCGGGATCTCCAATCAATATAAATGGAACCGGCAGATAAATCCCAAATTCATACATAAACTTATATCGGAAAAGCTTAAGATACTACAGAAGGGAGAAACATGTTAAGCCTATTATGTGATAGGTTTGTTTTTCGTTTCGTGGAAGTACATAAAAACCGGTAAAAATGAAAAAAAATTATCATATATGCTAAACACACCAGGATTTTTACAATAGAATAGGCTGGAACGGACAAAAAGAGCAACACCAGAAAGGAAAGCTCTTTTTTTATACGGAAAAAGAGATAATTTATTCTATTTTTGATACATCTCCCAACAATTTATTCCAATTTGATGCACCTCTGAAAAATTATTCAAAAAATAGTGTCAGAAAATAAGCTTTTAGAGGATATATTTTCCAAAAACGTGTTATGCCCAAAAGAAGAAAAGCTTGTATTTCTGAGGGAAAATGGCATATTGCAATGACAGCGTATTTATTCTATTATTTTACTTCTTCTATCTTTCAGTGATGGAAGTATTTCCTCTCACTTCCTGAAAGGATACTTTTATAATTTCCGGGAAAGATGCAGGATTGCCTTGGTGTTACAGCTACGGAAGTGTTCATCACCCTATTATGTGCCATTATCACCGTGATAACAAAGAGTGGTTATTACAATTGTTTTTGAAAAGTCATAACGGAAAAGACTTGACAACGAATGTACTAAATGCTAAAATGTGCAAAGTGAAGAAATATAAATGCACTACATGGAAAGCGAGGTATTTTCTGTATGACTAATAAGGTTGCGTTTATTAATGGAAAGGGCGGTTGCGGCAAGACGACTTCCATTTTTCATGTATCAGGAGTTCTTGCAAAAGAAGGGGAAAAGGTGCTTGTAATTGACCTTGATAAACAAAGAAATACAACGGATACTTTGCTGATGAATACGCAAAAACCTGGGAAAACAGTTTTTGAATTTTTGCAGGGGACAGCGGAAGCGCAGGAAGTTACGGCAAAGGGCTTGTTTCAAAGCAGGGGAAATGCAAATCCGAAATATTATGGCGTAGACTGCATGGCTGCCAGTGTTGATTTGGAAGATGAAGAGGCATTAAGAAACATTGACATTGACCGTTTTGGGGACGAGTTATCAAGCTTTGTCGAAGAGAAGGGGTATACATGGGTGCTTGTTGATATGCCGCCGTCGAATAGAGAGTTGAACAGGATATGTTTTTCCCGGATAGTGGATTTTGTAATTGTCCCGTTTTCATCAGATATTTATAGTGTAAGTGGTTACGGAGACATAATGAATACTGTGCAGGAAGCTCGGGAAGTCAATCCAGCCCTGAATATTTTAGGGGTATATCTTTCAAGATTTATGAAAAATTGCGCAGTTGACCGCTACATCAAGGAACAGCTTGAATCTTTTGATACTTTTATTTCCGTTCAAATTCCACTTGCGGCTGATGTAAGGGAAGCGGTAATGTTCGGACGGCCTATCAGTTACTATAAAGCAGCTTCAGACAGCCGTAGAGCATATGAAAACCTCACAGAAGAAATGAAGAAGCGTATTGACCGGGACCGGTAAGAAAGGGCAGGTGAAGTATTATGGCTAAGAATTTTGGAAGCGCAGGAAGCGCAAATACGATTAAGGAAGTTGCAAAAGCAAGTGCTCAGAAGGCGCAGGTTATCGTGGTTAAAATGATAAGTAATGATTGTCTGGCAGATTATCCGGATAATCAAGAGGATGTTCAGTATACCGCAGACCTTGAAAATGCTATCAATGAATTGGGATTTACTGATCCGCTTGAGATTACCCCGTTTGGGCAGCCTGATGGACAGTACATGATTGTCAGCGGACACCGGCGCAGAAGAGCAGGCGAAAAATGTGGCATGGATACATTTCCCTGCATTGTAAAGACATTCAGTAATGAAACACAGATCAAAAACTATGTGCTTCTTGCAAACAGCCAAAGAGACAGCGCAAAGGATCCATTACTTTTCTGCAAACGATATAAAATGCATGAAGAATATCTGAAATCAGCTAATTTTTCGGGGAATTTACGTGATGAAGTTGCAAGGCGTTTAGGAATATCAACGGCACAGGCCGACCGCTATAACACCATTAACAAGGTGATCATGCCGGTTTGGGACATGATTCGAGAAGAAGCTGTAGGAATGTCAAGTGTTCTGCCAATGGCAAAACACAGTCCTGACGAACAGGCAGAAATTTATACCATTATGCAGGAAGCATTAAATGAAGGTGCTGACCTTACTCGTGATATCATGAAAATGATTGTAAGCGGCTATCGTGATGGCAAGAAAACATGGGCTGAAATCGCAAATTTGCCAAGGGACAGCGGTTTACCTCTTAATGGCTTTATTAGTGCCGAACCAGGTGAAACACGCGAGCCGAAAGAATATGAGAGGAACGATGAGGTAAGACATGATTTTGATCCTGTTGCCGCGGAAGCAGACAAAGCAGATGCAGACCGCGCTGCATGGGAAGCACATCAAACGGAGTATGAGGGAGATGATGAGGAGATCGGCGGAAATGATGAGGATGATACGGAGCAGAAAGAGAATAAATCTCTTGAGAGCAGCCAGGAAAAACAGGCTAAAAGAGCAAAGGACATCCAAAGAGACCTTGAAAAGCTAAATTCTTATCTTTCTGATATCTATACCTTTGAAAGCGATGAGGAAGCGGAAGAAACCCTGAGGAACATGGCAGGTACCTTTTCTGTTGTTATTGATGAGATGTACAATATATCAAGGGAATACGATCTGGATAATATTTTCAAAACTTCTCTTCACGACATGAAATCGAAAGTTGCAGAATATGTATAAACGAAAGTTGCGGAATATGTAATATGTATAAGTGAAAGTGGCGCCGGAATATGTATAGACGAAAGCGGCGCCTGAATATGTATGACTTGACAACATATACACAGCGCGCTACAATAAATATAGCAAAAAAATTATGTGACCTTCAGAACCAAACAGGCTTATGGGAAGCAGGATTTAAAAATGCTAATAAATAAAAAGCGAGGAAGCAGATATGACAGATTATTTTTCTCTAAGAATTAATCCACAATTAAAGAAGGATTTTGATAATTATTGCAAGAGCAAGGGATTTACAGCAGGTAAGGCGATAAAGCTTCTTGCAAAGCAGATGTCAAAGAGTGGTAAAATTCCGTTTTCTTTAGATGTAAGCAGAAGTTATCCAGATGAAAACCTTATCCGGACCAGCATCCGCATGAACGCGGAAACCAGACAGCATCTGGCGACAGGATGTGAGGAATGTGGAGTGCCTATGAGCATCGTTATCCGGAGTTTTATGGATTACTGTGTTACTCACGATTATTTTCCTTATGATAATATCTAAGAAAAGAAAAAGCAAAATAAATTTTACTATCTTGAAGCAAAAATAAATAATGATCTCTGTAAGATAAAACAATATTAATGATTCTATAATGTATAGGAGAATGTTTATGGACAAATATAATTTCAAAGTGGTTGCGGAGTTAAGAAGCGATTTGACAGAAAATCAGAGATTGGAAGTATCAAGCAAAATAGGAGAGCTGCAGCGGAGATTAAAAATCGTCAACATTGATAATGAGACTTACTGTAAGGCACCACCGATAAAAGATTATGATGATTTTGGTGCGGTCACTTTTTTCTTCAGCGCATTAAAGGATTTGAAAGAGTATTTCAAGAGACTTGAGTATTATGATTTGTGGGAGGGGGACAAGCGCATTGAGGTCTGACCAAGTAAGAGAGACTGATCCGTGGGCTCGGGGAGTTGTATTGTCGTTTGATTTTGTTACAAAAGACTTAAAAGATTATTATTCAAAAAACTCACCACAAGGAGCTTACGAAGTATTAAAACGCTTCCTCCTTAAAAATGGGTTTGAACACCTTAGAGACAGTGATTATAAAAATAAATTTATGGATAAGGTTGACACAGTAGACCTTTTGTATTCTTTTTCAAGAGACCATAAGTGGTTTCCTCATTGTATTAACAAAGTAAATATAAGCCCAAATATTACTGCTCTTGATATTTCAAATGACATCAAGGCATTAGGTGATGAAGATTGGAAAAAGGAAAAAGACGCAGAGAACGCAGGAAAAAGCCAGGAAAAACAAGCACCTTTATCTGAATATAAAAATCTGATAGAAAAAGCAAGGCTTACAAGAATGACCGATAAACCTGATATTGGCAGTGACGGTAAAAAAATGGAGAATGAACGATAATAATAAAGAAATATTGGGAATTACATTTTTGGAGCAAGGGATTTACAGCAGGTAAGGCGATAAAACTTCTTGCAAAGCAGATGTCAAAGAGTGGTAAAAATGCGGCATTTCACGGTAATGAAATTACAGAAGCGCAAGCTGATTGAATATTTTGAGAAAGAAATATTTGTAGGTAAGGAGAATAACATTATGGAAAGAGATTTTACAAATCTTGATGTAAACAAATGCAAAATATATGGCGGAGCGAAGGAGTTGGAAACCTTAAAGTTAGATTTTAATTTACCTGATTTTTTAGAGAATGATATTAATGAATATGTAAAGGCATTTAACAGTGATAGTCTAAACTGGGACTGTTGGTGGGGTGAAGTTTATGGTTCAATTAATTTGGCACAGTCAAGATGGATTATTACAGAAGAGCAAGCAGACATGTTAAGGAATCATTATTTATTTAAGAAAGGTAGAGAATAGTAATGGATAAGTGGAATATTTCAGTAAGCTAGAGTATTATGATTTGCAAGAGGGGATAAGTGCATTCCCGGTTAAGAAAGAGTAAGGGAATGTTAGCAGAGCATGGAGTTGTATCTTCTTATGATTCGGACACTGTAAGATTAAAATAATTAAAATGGTGGTTGATCGGAATGATATATACCTATCAGTATAATGATGTTGTGCCAGAGAGCAGATTGAAATGAAAAAACAGTTAAAATTATTAAGTATCAGTGATATATCAGAAATGATGGACAGAGAGGATGAAAAACTTTTATATGGACAGTTCCTGGACCATTTTTACTATGCTGATAAGGATACGAAATCTAAATTAATAGAGATTGAACCGCAGTTTAGGACTGATAATAAGGTTTTTATGTGCATGTTAGCTGGAACTGTTCATATATTATGCAATAAATTTAATTTAAAAACTCCATTGTGGGTATTTAAGGATATTTATAAATTGGATACCATATATTACGCGTTTGATACAAAGAATCCTGAATTTCAAGGATACTTGAGACAGACAACACCAAAAGAATACGCCGCCAGAAATTTATATGTTGGAGAAACAATGTTGGAGAGATGCTAAATATAATGGCTGGTGCTGCTTTAGCACTTACTTTTGATGACAGAAGGTCTGCACTAACCTGTAAAATGAAATAGCAAAGACTTTATTATGGGTTACTCTATATAAAAGTCAGCAGGAAGGAAATAAACATATTATGGTGATAGAGCGTCTTAACGACTGTTTAGGCGCTTTTTTTGTGTGAATCAAAAATTTTCTTTTGCAATGCATGGAGTAAGGATCATTATCACCGTGAGTATGGCTGGTATTTTTAAAGCATAGAATTGACAACATATACACGAAATGCTATAATGCAAGAATAAAGCATTCAGCTATGAAATGCAAATATGAGGATAAGGCATGGGAGATAAAAAAAGTGATTCTACAGACGGATATAAAAAGTTTGTTACAGTCTTTCTTATGTTTATGTTTATATGCTGCTTCCGTACATATGTCCTGGAACGCGTTATCATAAACGGAGACAGCATGAACCCGGCTTATTCAGACGGCGATGTAATATGGGTTCAAAAATTTGATGTAAATGCTATTTCTCGGTATCAGGTGGTTGCAGCCAATATGAATGGCAAATACATGATCAAGAGAGTAATAGGATTGCCAAATGAAACCGTACAGATTATTGATGGATTTGTTTATATCAATGGTGAAAAGCTGAAAGATGATTATGGCTGCAGGACAACAATCTATGGCATAGCATCTGACAAAGTAGTTTTAGGGAATAATGAATATTTCCTAATGGGAGATAACAGGGACAATAGTATGGATTGCAGGATGTGGGGAGCTGCAACTGATGAGATGATAAAAGGAGTTGTTGTCTTTCGATTTTTTCCATTTTGGAAAATCACGGCGGCAACGAAAGGAGAGTTACAGAATGGTACAATGTGTAGGTTATGGCAAATACAGAAATAACTGCCCGAACTGCGCTGGTGAAAATGGTAATCTTCTCTTTTGTCAATGGTGCGCAGCGTTGAAAGAGGAAGAGATCCGGAAGAAAAAAAACGCCCAGAAGGAAGCGCAGGAGCATACAGATAAAATCATTAGGGAAAGGGAGTAAATATAATGTTTGACTGGTTTATAAAAATGGGAGATGAGTTAAGAGGAATTGATTCTGCAGCAACCCAAAAGGAGTATATAGGGAAAATTGAGCAGAAAAAAAATGAACGATTTATTTTTTCGGGCAGCACTAAAATAATGGTTATTACCCTGGGAGTAATATACATATTTATGGCTGCAGGTATGATCATGATATTGAAAGAAACAACAGGTGCTGCATTGCATATTATTAAATATTTGCTTATGTCAGTCATTGACCTCATTGTGATTTTTTCCCTGACGTTCGGAAAGAAAAAAGGAGAGATTGTCTCACTTGTGGGTATCCTTATATTTGTTTCAGGCCTGTTCCTTTCAATCCTTTTTTCATGAATGCTCTTTCCCATTTGTCCCTTTCTTTTTGTCCCTGTCACTGAAAGCGGAGCGAAGGAGTGGAGCAGACAATAAGGTCTTAGCAAGCATAGGGCATTGTACTCCCACTTCGTGTCAGGGAGTACAATGCCCGCTTGTTAGTCATTTTACGAGGCGGCAAGTTCAGCCTTTCGTAAAATTGGGGTTGCACCCCCTAATACCCCCGCTTACATTTGCCGACGGCGCGGCAAATCATCTCCTGCAGCACCCCGCAGCAGAACCAAAACAAAGGAGCAAAAAACATGACGGGTTTATACTATGCAATATTAGCAGTAGCAGCTGCAGCAATTTATGTATTTTCGATAGTGCTTAAAGTGAAAAATAAAGCAGGATGTGCCGCCTGTTATGCAATCCTGTTCCTGCTTGTATTACTGTTTATTTGAGCGATAAGAGAGGAACGGAATGGGAGAGGCAAACAGAAAGAGAACGCGGAAACTGAATGTCTATTTGCTTGATGAAGAACTGGCAATATTTGATGCAAAAGCAGATGAAGCGGAAATGAGTAAATCTGCATTTATAAGAAATATGATTATGTTCGGAGAGGTACATGAAAGAACGATGTTTTCAAAGAAGGATACGGAAGCATTGTTGTATGAAGTGAATCGTATCGGAAATAACATAAATCAGATTGCATTCAGAGCAAATTCAAATAAAACGATAGATGAGAGGGATTTCCAAAATATGTATGATAATTATATGGAGCTTCTTTCTGTTTATGATAAATTTATGCGAGGCAAATCAAATGGCGACTACTGAAATTCATGCTATCACTGTTACACCTTACAAGGCACTGAGATATGTGATCTCAGATAAAGTGGTTCCCTATATTTCTGACGATCATATTAATAAAGATATGCCATATAGAATTTTAGAAAATAATGGAGAAAAAGTAGTACAGTATCTCACACTTAATTCCTTTCAAAACTGTGATGCATTAAATCCTTATTCAACTTATCGGGATATGCAAGAAAAATGGCAGGGAGTACGATATAAAAATAACGGGAAAAAGGCGAAAAACGGACAGGAACCACTCATGTGGCATTTACACCAAAGCTTTAACGGAATGGAAGTAACACCAGAAACAGCAAATGAAATTGGGCGCAAACTTGCAGAAGAAATATTTAAGGGTTTTAGTGTTACAGTTTCCACTCACTGTAACACGGATAATATTCATAACCACTTCATTATTAGTGCATGGGACAGCACAGGGAAGAAATGGAATAACTGCAATAAGAATTATCAAAATATCCGGAGAGTTTCTGACAGGCTTTGTGAGGAATACGGACTTCATGTATTGGGTAAAACAAAGGACGTTAAACTGATCCGTTACAAAGATAAAGATGGAAATACCCGTTATTATGAACCAACAGACCGTAAAAATGAGCTGATCCGAAAGCGAGAAGCGGGAGAGGTTACAGGAGACGATGTAAGGAGTTATCGCAATACTCCGATTTATGAGAAAACCCAGAAAAAGACAACCAATAACCGTACTGAAATCAAAGCGGATATTGATGCAGTGTTACCAACATGCCGGAGCTACGAAGAATTACTTGAGCGATTAAAGGAGTTAGGTTACAGCATTCGTGCAAAAAAGAAGAATGGCGACTGGATGGCACATGTATCATTTCAGTCACCATTACAGGATCGGGCAACACGTGAAGATAAAATAGGGGATGGCGTTTTTTATACCCGGGAGAATCTCACGAATTACATTGAAGCTCACAAGGCAGAACTTGAAAGGGACCTGACGCATGAATCTAATCACCGTGATTACAACGGTGATAATGAATGGAATAAGGCAGTCCCATTTATTGCGGGATATGAATATGGGATAACAAAACTGTCAGACATCAACAATCATTATAAAACAATCCGCAGTGACAGCGGAAAATACTGCACGGTTGAAAGAACCACAACAGAAAAGAAGCTAATTGCAGACATCCGCGTGAAGGATAGCGAAGTACGCGGCTTAATTGATACTTCACATCTTGATAAATTGATTGCAGAACAGAGAGGGAGGCGCAGACAAAAGAAATCTTATCTTTCGGGAACACAGGAGCAGCGGCTTGTTGCGCAGATACAGAACAGCTTCCGTTGTCTGCAATACACTCAACAGCACCATATATATGGCTATAGGCAGATTATTAATTTATATTCTGCGAATAAAGCGAAATACGATGCAGCAATTGATAGATTTACAAAAGCAGAAAAGACCATCAGACACTTAAAGGAAGTCCTTCTGACCCCCAAAAAGCTATCTGACTTACAGGATAAAATCTCAGGATGCAATAACAATATTTCCTATATTCTTGAAGAATATGATGGGGACATAAAAAGAGCAGCACAATATAGGGATGTTATGGGGAAATATAAAATAGATACACCGGAAGGACAACTTGCTTTAGAAAAAAAGGTATTCGAATTTGAAATGAGGCAAAATACCAACAGGGGATATATGGCGGATGTTGTTCTACAGATGTCAGAACTTGAGAACTGTATCAGGACCTATGACCGTATCGACAGTGAAAATGGCAACAGAAACGTACAGGCTATGAATGAATTTGAAGTGCTTGCTAAATTTGGAGATACTTCACAATTTGATAATATTTCAGAGACAAAAGAATACCAGAAAAAAGATGAAAGGGAGGCAGCCACAGAGAAACAGGAAAAACATGTTATGAGAAAAAGAGACGACAGATGAAAAGAAAAGTAAAAATTATTGACATGGAGCGAAAGGAGAAGTTTATATGGCAGATTTCGGAACGGATGTAGGAAACAGCACTTTATCCGGCGCATTATCCCTTACAGGGAAGCTGTTGGAGGCATTACTTAAACTGATTGCTAAGATTTTTGATACATTTATGGAGAAGACGAGCACAGAGCACAAATTGAAAAAAGCCGAGTATCATGAAGTGAAGGAGAACATAAAACAGAAGAAATTCGAGGAAATAATTGATGGAAAAGTGGGGTTTGTTAACCATAAGGACTTAGTGAAAGCAGGTGTTCCATTAACAGTAACACAAATCTCCATGGAAGATAAAGACTTTAAGGAGCTTGCCGGACGCTGTAAACGGGTGGGGATCGTCATATCAGGCGTGGAAGACATCAGGGCAAGTGAGCTTGCAGGCAAAAAGGCCAGAATTTTGGAATGTAAGCAGAGCGACCTGCCAAGGCTTAAGGAACTCATTGATCTAATGAATGATGAAAAGAAAATTACTGTGATACAGGAAGAAATTGATAAAACAGGAGGTAGAAACCAGGAGCTTGCGGCACAGATTGATTCCATTAAAAGCAGCGGTAGTGAGCTTACACCGGAAGAGTTGAATAAAATCAGGGATCTGGAAACCGAAATTGAGGAAAACAACAATGTCATGAATGAGCTTGACAAACAGGTTTGGGAAATCCGCCAGGGACACAGTCAGGATCTGAATACGGAGCAGGCGCAGGGGGTATGTGAAAAAGCGGTAAATGGGGAGACATTACGGGGTGTGGATTTCAATGAGGCGGTGGACCGGTGGACCGGCGGGAAAATTGATAAAGATACTACCTGTTATGTGGTAGATGCAAAGGATCCCAACCGCTATATCGTGTGTAATGCAAAAAAT
>Ga0153952_1000752_pt1 | contig 11501 bp, 12 predicted proteins | sample TSNJ036MetaG_FD_104746 | JGI IMG/M metagenome (GOLD analysis project Ga0153952, IMG submission 104746) | Attine ant fungus gardens microbial communities from New Jersey, USA - TSNJ036 MetaG | ecosystem: Host-associated > Fungi > Mycelium > Unclassified | place: USA: New Jersey, Wharton State... | reverse complement strand
TCTAAGTTCACATCGTTCTATAAACAGATCAGAGTGTCAAGATCTATTACCCAACAACAATGACGCCTTCACAGCCGATCTCTCAAGCAGGTCACACAGATGATATCAATTTTAACATATATGTTACCTTTCAGCGCATGTTGAAGGATGACCAGGCGTGTATCTACTACGGGGATACCTATAGTTGTTTCTGATATCCTCAAAGATGTCTCCACCCCTTGCTGCGATCTTGACCCTCACCGAGGTTATCGAAAACTCCAACGGTGAACGACTCGCTATACAAATGGAGCTCCAAGTTCATTTTCTTCTAGCTGACACTATGTTTGAGCTGGTAAAAGCCCTCAATGATGGGGCAGAAGTATTGAAATATCGGACCCCCAACCCCATCAGTCCTAATGCAGGTTGCAAGTTATTCATTACCTTTGTGACCTTGTTCCCACATAACTCTGTTGTGCGTTTTCGAGTATATTTCTACAGGCCGGCCATCTGATCAAGAGGCCAGAATTTTCTGGATCTTAAGAGAGAACTCATCCGGCAAGGCCAACAATATGTTGCGGAGGCTCTGACCTATCGCCAAAAGATAGCCGATTTGGCTGTTAGGTTCATCAAAGATGGCTCAGTTGTGGGTGCTACTTTGATCAATCAAATGAGTTTGTTATAGTTGATATCTTAGATTTTGACACATTCTCACTCCAGGGTGGTCATGCAAACCTTGCTTCTAGCTCACAAGCACAAAAGAATATCTGGTCTGTTTTCCCTGATGGAATACTAGCTTTTTTTTGTCTCCTTATCGTGTCTCACTCCATAGTCTTTGTGACCGAAGCACGCCCTCGAGGACTTGGGTGCGTCTGCGTCTATTCGGTTCTCTCGAGCATGCGTTGACAAGTTGTTCAGGATCAAGACAGCTGAGGCGTTAATGGCAGCCGGTATACCATGTTCTGTGATATTGGACGCGGCCGTGGCATATGTCATGGACAAAGTCGATTTTGTTCTTGTTGGCTCGGAAGCTGTGGTAGAAAGTGGAGGGCTCATAAACGCAGTAGGCAGCAACCAAATAGCAATCATTGCAAAAGCTGCCAACAAACCGTTTTACGCCCTGGCAGAAAGGTGGGTAATTCTATCACATTGGAAGTAAACTGACCCAAGACCTGATTTTGTTCACTGTAGCTACAAGTTCCATCGCCTCTTTCCTTTATCACAATACGATCTGCCGAGCCACAACTCCGATATACTCTCATTTGTGCAAGCTTCTGCTACAGATGATTTGGTTACTACGCCTTCCATTGATGACAACCAGAAAAACTTCAGCGTCTCTATTACGGACTCCCCCGTAAGAATTACACAGGAACACATCTGTGAAAATAATCCCAATGTTGATTATACGAGGTACTTTTGGCTCTGGAGCGTTCCTTCAATCCACTGACGTTCATTTAAGGCCGGACTTGATCTCCCTAGTATTCTCTGACGTAGGTAGTCTCACACCAGAAGGTGTTAGCCAGTATCTTGTCGGCATGTTTGCTGGATGAGAAATGTATTCGCTTGTGCTCCTTTACTGTTCTATACGCAGGTCGAATTACCGAAGTAGCGCCAAACCTGGCTGCAAGCTTTTGCAATAACTGTTGTTATCCGAGGATCTTTCTGAATAATAGACAACTTCCACATGTGCGAGTATTAATGTCTCATGTCTTCCACGACATGATATTGAATATTGAGTGCAATTACCATTGCGGTGGTCTATGATCCATGTAGACATGCGATCTCATCGAAGTATGCCTTCCATCAGCAGCACTATGAGAAATTCGATTGGCATTCACTTATTGTGGTGACGTCTACGACGCACCATATCCAGAAAATGGTGTCATAGTCCGTTTCTGAGGGCCACAGGGTCAGGTTTCGTGATCAAGGATCTATGTTTCGAGTTCTTGACATGCACTACCACGGAAGTACAGATTCCAGAAATTTCATTTGGACCAGTCCTCAGGCTTAGAGTTACAAGAAGCTGATATGGCAAGCATCTTGATACTCCTCAAGAAATGTTTGTGGCCTGGTACGGTCAATCATAATTCAATTGGTTCGCCTGACAGAATTCGGCCACATCCGAGCAACTTGCAAGAATTCCAACAGTATAAAACTGAAAACCACCCAGGGAATGACTTGCTTCATTCCTTCTTCCCACCCAGACGATCTATCTTCTGATGATGTGCCGCTGGCGACAGTGAGTGGGAACCGAGCATATGAAAGAACGTCTCAAATGACTTAAACAGAGTGAAACATCTATATGCTGAGTGTGGACACTCTACGGCTGTGGTATGTCCGATTTAGCTCCTTCTATACCACTAGTCAATAACGCCTGGGTAGCCCGATGAACTGGTAATTCGTTTGAGCCGACAGGACCTCTTTTTGTTCTAAGGTGCACTTTTCAGGTCGAGTGCGGGAACCGCTTCTGTAAATTCAGTCCAAACCATCCTCCACAATGTGGGCCTAGTTGTGCCTCGACCTGTTGGCAATAGTGAGCTTCCCTGAAAATTGAACGCAGATGGATCTCCTCACCTCGGTCCTGAATTCCCCAGTCGTCAGTTTCCAGAGCAATATGGTAAGCTCCCTTCCTACCGGTTGATGATGATGGTTCTTGGAAATCGCTTATATCGGCAGACGTCACGCATCAAGGACTTTGTCCGAGATGTGCTGCTGATGCATGAACTGCGACAAGGGGGTACAAGGCCCTGAGGGATATGATGACGCAATGAATAGAAGCTTTGAGTATTCGGAAAGGTGGGAAAACAACCGTGTTGAAACCTATGAGAATCATGAATGAGGAGACTGTTCGTGGAGAATATCTCAAAATACGACGGATTGTGAAAACCTATGAATGAAGTCTCCTTGTCCACGAGGTACATGAGGTGTGAATCGCTGAAAGAATCTGTTTTTGAACAAAGAACCTATCCCTGTTTGCTATGAATTATGCAGCCTAGAAATGGCATTGATCATACGAATGACCGGATACGAATGACCGGGATTTCCATGTCCGCTGGTCATCCAAGGCATCAGACCGGACTTCTTAACTGTCACCAGGGGGTACTAGACACGTAGAACTATGCCAACCAATCGTTGGTGCATCTAGTGCATGCCTGCATCACGCACCGACAGTTATGGAAATTCCTGAAGCAAAGTAAGGCAATAGCATTCTAGGAGACTTGGATTTTCCCTCTATCCTGTCACTTGGGTCCAGAATATGTCCAGAATATGTCGCACTGTTCAGAAGGCTCAAGATTAGAAACATCGTGACGTAGCCTTCGAGCTTCACGATGTCATTTTGAAAATAGGAAAGACACTAAAATAGGCTTCCGCTTGCTTGATAAGTGCATCTGAGATGTTGGATTGAAATTAAGCCGCTAATATCAGATTGGAGGTATGTACAGAAGTACCGCGGAGCTGGTGCAATCGGAGAATATGGCTAGAATCGGAGGCGGTTTGAAAGGACCAGAACCAAAAAAGAAATTACACTGTCCTCATGGGACCAACGCTGGGATTGTCACCAGAAGAAGATATCCCAAGTGGTGAGATGAGCAAATCGGATGATTGAGTAAGATATCATTCAGGCAGTGTCTTTCTCGCATTACGTTATCAGATTGAGGCATGGCGGTCATGTTACACTCTACCATGGGAGCCAACACACAGTGGTATTTCCCCTTATCGGCTCTTGTATCGACGCCTTCCGCTTCTCCAAGACCAAGGGAACTCTATGATAGAGCCAGAGGTATCGAGTTTCTCTTTCGGCTGGGTTCATCTTTGGCACTGTCAGTTTTGCAGTTTCAGCCATCATCATCTGACGCTTTCCTCAGGCCTACTTCAGCCATGTGCACAGCAGCAACTTGGTTTCACCGCTTCTATATGAGATACTCCATGAATGATTTTCACCGTCAAGTATATCGATCCTCACTGCTCAAAATATCTAGCTCACCATCTTGGAAGGACGTTGCTGCCACTTGCATTTTTTTGGCCACAAAAACGGAAGAATGCGGCCGAAAACTTAAAGATGTAGCGAGGATATGCCAAGCCAAGGTACATAGCACAGATGTCAACAACATTCCCGCTGATGGTAAAGTTCGTTGAGCCGTAACAATCGCTTGATTATCGTGAATTGGTTCTTTTTTTAGGAGGTTGAGTCATGTCAAGCAACTATTCTCTTCATAGAAGAAGTACTCCTGGAGGCAATTTGCTTTGATTTTGTTATTGAGAATCCTCATTCACATTTGGTTGATATTTTCAACGCTGCTTCGACGGATGACCTAGTGCAAGAGTACGCATGGAGTATTGCACATGATTCGTGAGTTCTGGAAGTGAATCACGCAAATAACGTCTTCACAAACTGAGTACAGATACCGTACACCACTTTGTGTCTTTTTCTCTCCGAAAATCATAGCAGCTGCCTGTTACGTTCTCGCTCAACGAATCCATGACGGACCTAATTCGCCCTCCTTAGACGCTAGAATCTCTGCCACCGCTCCTTCGATGTCCTTGCCAACCCCTCCCACTCACAAACCTCCATCCCCTGATGCGACGAGGTTTGCGATAGAGCATTTCCGGCTTACTGAGGATGAATTAACATTTATTGCTGGTATGGTAAAGTCTGTCTGCGCTTCTTGTTCCGACTATATCCTCCAAACAGTCGTTCTCGTGATACTTCTTGATTTCTACAATGCACAAGATATAGATTCTTATCCATACATATCGAACATCATCGCAGTACGTCCATGTTCATGGTATGGATTAGACACCTGATAGTAGTTTTGTGTGCACATAGGTTGTGCCACCAACATCCTCCCTCTCTCATGGATTATATGATTCGTTTTCCATGATGGCGCAAATGACATCCAACGAAGTTAATGCACGAGAATTATTCGAGAGTAGCAGGACACCCAACACTTCTCATGGCGGTTGTATCCCCGCGACGAAGGTTTGAGGACCCAACGAAATATAATCAAATCAACCATTCACCATGTGGTTCCACCACTGGTATACCTCTGTCAAACCTCCAAGCTGTCCAATTGGAATCCCCTTCAGTGTCCTTGATTGAATCACGCCATTCCAGGATGAAAATTACCGATTGATATAAATCCTTCTCAGTAGGTGTCGCTGTACAGTCCTCTGTACCTTGATGGGATAAAATAGTTGGCAGCGAGGTCAGATGAGCAGACATGCCTGCGTCTTCGACCCGATCACCATGTAGAATATTCGTTCCAAACCATTGTATAACATACCTTGGCTCTTTCCCTCCCAATTGAATCCCGAGACCACTAGAGCAGCGATATCGGCCTGGATAATGGGAAGTAGGATTTCAATCCGTGGTGCATTCAGTGGCTCAGGAACGTACGTGTAGCCCGTGATCAGTCAAGCCGACATCTCTGATAGGGCTGAAAAGACGCCATGGCCCTGGTAAGCGACGTCGGAAAGCTGAGCAGGCCGATTGATGTGCCTGGGATCACTGGAGTCGATACAACCCACCTTGGGCCTCTGATAGGTACGTGAGCGCCCCATAGCGGAGGCTATCCAGTAGGTCAGACACTCGAGGACGTTAGGTGTATGTTCATCCAAATGCCAGATGTCAGATATCATTCCTGAACACCAACCTTGTCACAAGTCAACAGGCAGAATAGCCAGAAGCGATATAGCGCTCACCATCGGAAAAACAACCAAATGCCCAGATGTTCCAAGATGTAATCACAAACCACTTTGTGTTATGTTTGACACAAGTGTCCCAAAGCTGGCCAGGATGAGATGCATACAACTCATCGACAGATATGCTCACCTTCGCCCAAATTTTATGTTTGCTCTGAAGGTCACTAGGATATAGATGCACCGGAGATATGTGTGGAGGAAACTGCAAATTTCAGTATTTGTCTTTGTAAGAGGATAACATACCCACCGAACCACATTTGATGAAAGCCTCAAAATCAGTCTGACTCAGGATCCAGGGGGGTTGATACGCTAGGACAACCGCGTTTTGTAAGCCTTGATCATACCGTTGGGTCTTTGTCCATAGGAAGTAACCAAAAATTTTGCAGTCAACATCAAGGCCTTCTTGCTGTTTAAATTTCCATTGTCGTGTATCGGGAAAGAGAATATGTAGCAGCCTCTGAGCTGACTTCAGAGGTAGCGTATCTAAAAGTGCTGCAAGCCTGTCCAAAAGAAAAATAAAAATGACCATTAGAAAACCACCTCACACGTACTGATTGATCGTATCGATGGGATAATTTATTGTATCGGAATGGCCGTCCCGCCTACGGGTACCGAGCGACATGACTTCAGTAGATCGTGCATTTCTGTGTTCAAAAGCTATGTTACGGATGTTTGATGACGTCCCTTGCATCGACCATAAGGTAAGCATGTGATCTTGTCGCAAAATGCTTTGATTTATACTCACAGCTAATGACTTTTCGAGCGAAATCAGGAGCATCAATCTGATATATGATTTCTAGGCGTCTCCATGCCTCAGACCTGACTGTTAAGCAGTTTCGGCTATTCCTATGACCAGGAAGGGGCATTAGGGGCATGCCCGTAGTGCCTCGTATATGAGGAAGTGTAGTGTTGGTGACATATTGATGAAGGCCTGGACGAGGCATGTTTTGCGGAAGGTCGGCGATGAGGATGCGGCGAGTAGATGCTGGTGACCTTGAAAAATCAGGTCCATTATGTACCGAAGCGTGGCGCACATTTGAATGTTTCTATGCATCGAAGACAAAGGTGGACAACTATCCTGGAACAATAAATGACTCGGGTGGCACTTTATAATTTATCACACGTGACCGACGTTTCCTGACAACGAATTGTCAACTTTTGTTAGGGAGGATGCAATAACCTTAAGGACCCGACCTTTGGATACCGGCACAAATTCGGCCCTCATTTCGGATCATTGCCAGTAAATGGAGTAGATGGCGAGTGCTTGGGATGGAACAAGACTGCTGCATAGCCAATATTAGCGGTAGGACGAGTCTAAATGTTTGACGTAAAAGAATACCTTTTTCTATGTGAGACATGAAACATGAAACATGAAACGGTAAAGTGTTTCAGAAATGAAAAAATTGATTGCCAGAAGAAAGAGAATTGACTACCAGGAGTAGAGAGTTGACTGACATAAGAGGATCCCAATACTATCCATGCTTCAACAAAATCTGGGGTGGTAAGAGCGTGAGAAGGTTGTGTGCTGTGCGGCATCCTCTTTTCATCCTCGGGTTATTTCTTATCCCTGCTTTCTGCATTTCTAGGACATTTTTATTCCTAACATGGGTTCTGCTCTCAGCTGTGGTTTTTATGGACTAGGCGTAATAACAGCCTTTCTCTCCATTGCCAGCAGTAAATACCCTTCGAGCTCCTCTACCATTATATTTTCTTCAAAGCCAAGCATGCTCGTGGTACGCAAAGGGGATGATGTTGGCAGTGTAGAACGACAGCCTCTTCGACAGCTAGTCGAAACTAGAGTTTCCAGTGTGCTTAAGGATTTTAGGCCGCTCTGGTGGCTTTACAAGTTTGTGCTCCATCCGCTACATTAGCCATCGATTAAAGGAACGTCCATCCAGTGGTCATCTTCAGACCATTTACTCCGTTCTCGGGGATTTCTCTAAGGATGAACAAGTATCATATAAACGGTATGTGCTTCTGACATCTCTGACTGCAAACCAATGACCAAGCCAGATAGAACGTATCTGCAGCTAGTTGATGGTGGTACTATGTAAGCTCGTCATAATCTAATAGGTTGTCCTGTGTCAATTCTTGAAAGTGGCCTCGACTTTGCTCCTATAGATGAGAGAAGTAACCCAAACCTGATGGACAGTACCCCTATCATCGTCGTCCAGCATGGATTGACTGGAGGTGAGTCCTTGACGGAATTTGAGAAACGAGTTTGAACTCACGCATTGTAACGTCAAGGATCATATGAGTCATATGTCCGAGCCATTCTTAGTCGAGCCATTCTATCCAAGGAGAAGGGAGGCCTGGGGTATCGGGCGGTTGTAATTAATTTCCGAGGATGTGTGTCCTCCACCTATCCGATCATTGATTCTGACCATGTTTTTTTTAACTTTTGATTTGATATAGGTGCTGGGGTACCTGTCACAAGCCCACGTTTTTATTCTGCTGGACATACAGACGATACGCGGAACGCATTACTTTTTATCGCAAATAAGTACCCGAAAGCGCCACTTCTGGCCCTTGGATTCTCACTTGGTTCTAATGTACTGACGCGATACCTCGGCGAGGAACAAGAGAATGCTCGGTTTCATGCGGCATGCGCCTTAGCTTGTGTATGACTGGTTCCGAATTTATTTGTTGTATATACTGATTTCCGGGTTTTAGCCTTGGAACCTAGAAGATAATAATACAAGGTAGGTACAATTAACCCAAACCCATCACTATCACCTAATTCTCTTATTGCAGATTAGAGAGCACCTATCTTGGGAAACATCTATATTCAAAAGGAATGGGCAGTAATCTTCAGAAACTCGTCAAACGTCATTATAAGGCGCTTTTAACTTATTCAGATCACTGTGTGACTCAGGCTGCGACTAAAGCCATGGCTTTGAAGAACCCTACAATTGAACAGTTTGACGGCGCCTTTACCGCGGTTGCTGGTGGCCCGCCTCCTGCCTTTCCTTTCCCATCCTCTCACGAATACTATAAATATATGTCTAGCGATAGCATTTTGGCAGATATACGAGTGCCATACCTAGCCATTAACGCTGAAGATGACCCGATCGTTCGTCACATGCCAAACGATACCGGGGATAACCCATTCGTGGTGATGGTACTCACCCGAGGAGGTGGACATCTCGGCTGGTTTCAGGCTGGAGGTACGGGTAACGTAGATCGATGGACAAATCAATCGGTCCTTGAATGGTTGAAATTAATGGGGGATGATGTCGTTCACAACCCGATTGCGAAGGGAGGTCGGATATCTATAGACAATGATGGCTGGTTGAGGGAAGAAGGTCAATCTCGCCTCGGTTGCAAGGAAATAGAGGATATCATCATCGAGGGGAACACTGGCGAGCCCAGCATTTTGCAGGGGCTGTGATATCATAGAGAGGAATGCCAGTACGATATAGACTCACAATGATGCACTTGATAAATTGGTTAATCACTATCACTAAATGTAATACCTTCATTTTCTTCTTGTTCTTCGTCTCTTGTTCTTTCATACTGGCTAGCATCGACAGAGACGATACCTTCTTCCATCAAACTCCCTTCTTCAAGATGTCTGTTACGTTCGAATAGTTGTCGGCCTACAAAAATGTTCCATGGGTTAGAAGTTTATCTTGTGTGTTAGACTTCATACCACTGAGTCTCGTTGCATGCTTCTTGTATTCCTCGCGTTCCTTAGGTGCCAAAGCTCTGAATTTTTCCTCGTCTTCCATGGCTTTCTTTTGTGCCATTTTTTCATTGTATTTGGTCCTCCAAGCCAAAAATGTCACTGGTGTCACTGGCATGCCGCGAGTACGCGCTGTTTCTGCCTGGTAAATGATCATCGAAACTGCCTGCTTCCAAGAATAGATACTCAAACAGTACACACTTCAAGTTCTAGATGTTCCTTTTCTTGTTCTTCTTTCTTCTGCGTTTCCATTCGTGTTCGAAGGAGTCGAGATAAGTGTTCCCGAAGATGGGAAACAAGGGTGAATGTCATAGCCATTCCAACATTTTTTTTACCCTTGAACAAATCAGCCGCTAGCAGTATAAAAACTACATTCAAACATACGACATTTTGCAGTTCGCAAATGAGTTCGTCAATTTCTCCATCTGTGAAGTACGTCTCAATTGGTTCCAAGGAGAGTTCCGGTATGGTCTGAGGGTAATCATCGGTATAGTGCACTTTCAAACTAATCTTGGCTGGCTTGTAATAAGGACACTGACGTAGATGTGACGTAGATATAGCGGATTTTGACGCACGAAGTTCTACTCCATCCTCTAGTCCTTCTGGTTCTGTGTCAATTTGGACGTCAGTATCGGAGAGCTCTTTGTGTATTTCAGCAACGAAGTTCATAGTCGTAAACTGATTCCGTGATACAGACTTGTAAGCTCTGTGGGATATATAGCCCCCAAAACCTGATGATTTATCAGCTCAATTCTACATACGAGTAGTACGGCACACCTCCATTTCCTCTGCGAGGACATCAGAAGCCATAGTAGACATAGATAAAAAGTAGATAAAGATCGTGCAAAGCAGCTGTTGACACGTGACTTGTGTGCGTTATTCTTGACCACCGTGTACTTTTCATTAGGACAAATGTCGTCACTGACATTCTCTCGCATTGTGTCTACCTGCCGTCTTGTTAGTACCCTCAAAAAATCTTTTCACCCTTTCTCAAGCACCCATCACTCTCATATATATTCTATCTCGGCTGTGCCAGACATCCCAGACAAGACTAAAGTTGAACGTGACGAGGAGTCCCAATGGTCTGACAGGGTTCAACATGCAATGGCCAGCATTGAAAGTCAAGCCCAATTGAACTCCTACTCCGGTATAGTAGTTCTTTCTGCTGTCTAGCTTCTGCTTCTTATGAATCGTCAAGGTCGCACTGTTTCTGTAACCAAGAATCTTGGCGACTCGCTGAGAGTACTCGATGGGATCCTTGCTCGTAACAAGGTCAAGTCTGAGCTACGGTCGACTGAGCGGCATGAAAAAAAGGGGGTTAAACGCCGAAGGCTTGCGAGCGAGCGTTGGAGAAACAATTTTGCGAACGAAGTGTGTTCTAATATCATCATCTGCCCAAGTTCTCAATCTAACGCTTCGTAGGTCCGCAGAAATGTTCAACTGGTCATGAAAATGCGCAATCGTGGGGCATAATCTGGATAAGAATAGCGTACAATCGTCCCTAAATACACTCCACTGATCCTTTTTCAGACCGACCATGGAGATAAGTTCTTGCCTCGTTTTCTACAGGGTCTGCATGTCCATCTTCCCTCTTAAGTATTGAATAAGCACAATATAAACATGAGTCTTCAGCATCACTTGACAGATCTGCCAGCTATGTTTTCTTTTGCTCAAAATGAGATCCTCTACACGAGGGAGAGGGAGGGACCACATAACGGAGTAAATTCTATATTCTTTTTGTCATCTGCTCTGCCTACATATCCACATTGCAAATTATCCAAGTACACCTCATTGCTCTATCTAAAAATGCTTCACTTATCACTCTTATACTCTTTGTCATTTCCTTAGCAAAGCATAGGTTCCAAATTGCTCCTTCACCAGGTAGATACTGATACATCACTCTTCATATATAAGGCACCTACCTGTAAACCTAAAAGCCAGTCATTCTATTGGCTTTTAGGTGTGTATACTTGTAAACTGATCACTTATGGATACTCAATATTAGTTGATTTATTGGCTTTTAGTCCAATCTTTCTCAGCTCTTGAAAATGTTGCTGTGCACAACACTGTCAGGTTATGATACCCATTGGTGAGATGTCTTCTATGCTGAACTTCCCCAAATTGAATGGGAACAGCT
>Ga0153952_1000747_pt1 | contig 11539 bp, 16 predicted proteins | sample TSNJ036MetaG_FD_104746 | JGI IMG/M metagenome (GOLD analysis project Ga0153952, IMG submission 104746) | Attine ant fungus gardens microbial communities from New Jersey, USA - TSNJ036 MetaG | ecosystem: Host-associated > Fungi > Mycelium > Unclassified | place: USA: New Jersey, Wharton State... | reverse complement strand
TTTGCTTCCTCATAACTGACCACCGTGCACGGTCAAATGCAAGAATGTGCTCTATAGATGAAGCACTGATCATCATCCTAGACCCGGTGAGTTCATTAATCCAAGGGCCGTCAGTGTTAGTTTGAATACATGATCCAAGCTCAGGCTTCCATGGTTTGTACCTATAACTCTAACCGCATACCAGTTGTTGTACATGAATCAAAACGATTTCCACCAGACTGTGTATAGATATATGCTCTAGTACCAATACATTGCAAGCAGCATTACCACTTCTGAACGAAAACAATTTCTGACACCATGAGTATATAAATAGGTATATGATCAACTACTTTCGAGTTAATAATAACGATTGCACTCAATGTAATCGTGATCGAAAGCTAGCAGTGTCTGAAGAGCATCAGGTCTATCAGGGATGTTCTCTGAGATGAAATAGCCACGACGCACCAGAGCGTCCAATTCTCCCAATCAAATGATGCGAAATATCCTTGCTATCTTCTTTAGGTTGTCTATATGTGCCTTTCTCATCTAATACCAGGTTTGACAAGGACGATGGGAGGTGGAGGACAGATGATTGATGCAGAGGGTAGGAAGAAGCAAAAGAGACCCTAATCAGAAGCCAAGAACGTCAGGGTGCCTCGAGTCAGATGTACAATCCTGTCATCCGGACCAACAAATTCATGAGTTACAGTGCTTGACAACCACGGAGTGTGACAATGGTTCATGAGGAGCTTCTGAAGTGCAGGGGAATAAATACGGAAGCCTCGTCTAGACATTGAACATGCAAGACACCGTCATCTTCATCGTCGGAAGACTTGGTTCGGCTCGCTACCGAGCTCGAGTTCACGGAGAGTAGGTCGAACACGCAGCCAAGACCAGTCATGTGCATGATAAGCAGTGAGTGAGTACAAGACATGTTCTATCCTGAACTGCGCAGTCATAATCTGCATTGAGCTTGGTAATTGCACCATTTAGGGTCACACTTTTTGTGTCTGAGACCTCAAAGAACACCCGGTGTCGTAGTGGCTGTGCAATGGTCCGCAATCATTTCAGGTGAGTTGTGACTGGTGCACTATTTTGAGTGAGATCTTGGTCATGAGCCATATGAGCCTGTTAGTTGATGGTGAGCGCGTAGAAAGATGCTAAAAGTTGGCAAGAGAAGGTGATGGGACAAGTGAGCGTATTGAAGTAGTGGATAAAAATGAGGAAGATTGAGAAGGTATTGGAACCATTTGGAACGGAGTCATGAGAATGACGCCTTGGTTCAAACTAACAAGTGGTACAGTAGTTGTGTTTGTGGCCCAGAAACATTCAAATCCTCAGTGATATAACAAATTTTTGACGGTGCTCTTATCATTCTGACCCTCGCGTTGGCAGGCGCTCATGTATACACCAATTGATTCATCATCTGGCTCTCCTGGCTCTAGATTTTGCAGGAGTGAGAGCCCAATTCACGGCTGTTGGTACGACCCGGTGATTGAGCAGAGGGGGTCTTGGGGACATCAAGGGGAACAGAGCACAAAGGTGTGGATATCAGATGACTGGTTCTCTTGGCTAAAAGTTGTTTGATGAAGTGGTGAAGCCGTGGGAGACAGTTTGGATGTTCAATGAAGAAATGAAATGATAGGCGAAACAGTAGATGGAATAGCAGGTACTGATTCAACGAGGAGACAGGAAGTGTCTGGCAGTTGTGCTGTCGAACATGTTGGTCTATCATAGGCTTTGAGTGTCTCTAGAGAGGTTTCCGAAGGTACCGCAGCAGCAGAAAAACTTGAGGATGACAATTCGTTGCCTACCCTCCCTGATACCGTCCATTTGACAGAGGATGATAGACTGAGTTCTCCATCCTGAAGATTGGTACGAGAAGGAGAGGGAGCTGGTTTTTCAACGTTGGGATCCGAGAATTTCTATTTTCGAGTAGAAACAGGAGACCGTTTAATGATTATGGGATGTTTTAGTTTACCATGAAACCGAACATTCTGGCCATGAAATGATGCACTCACAAAGTCCCTATACCCAAGTCAGATATTACCTTATGAAGAATGGACACTTCACACAAGATATATAGCCCCTTCATTGGGTATTCGCCATAGCACGACGATCTCATCACCCTAGACTATTATGAGCTAGGCAGAAGGAAGCTGCACCTGGCAGCGCACCTGTAGGAACATGAGATTATCTGAGTGCTCTGCAATGTAGTCGTCTACAGCTATACATGTTCCAACGCCACCCTCCGCAGAAAAGTGTCCGAGCTTCTCAGGCTCCATGCGAAGAGCGAGCAGAGTGTCAGACATGATAATTTGGAAAATTAATATATTATTATTACATAAGATCTGGACAATTTGCAGCTAAATATGGTAGGTGAGCCAGTGGTATATAGGTACCAGTCGAACATCAGCCAAAAACCCTGGAAAGGACAAAAAAAATAAGAATTAGATGATATGACAAAAAAAATGACATACTCTTCATGTATTTCGATTCCACCAACACGACTCCTTCTATCTCCATCCACACCTCCAACAGCATCTATCACATCCCTCGCAAGTTCAACAGGTCCACAAACACCAACTACAACACCCGTTATATCCTGAATATCTTCCTTCTCTCTCGGCTCAGATGCAGCATCAACATCAATATGCAACTTTCTCATAGCCTTTTTTTCATAGAATACACCGTCATGACCCCGACGAGCATAATGCGGTTTTCCTGTACTACCTTTAATAAACTTCCCATTGAAGTTATTGGTCGTATTCATATCTGACATGTCAAAGCGAGCGCCGAGAGATAATGCTTTGGAAACCACGTAATCAATAACTTTTCCAATACGGGGACGACCTGGGGAGAACGCAAATCCCGGGATGGTAGGAACACTGGGTACAGTGTGTGATGCACGGGTGTAATGGACCGAGATGCGGAGAGGAGTGAAAACAGATTGGTTAATGAGTGATGCAAATGTTGGAATAAACGGGACAACGGAAGCTAGGCGTAGTATTTATTGGGTATCAACCATAGGGCAATAGAAAGGCAGACTTACCAGCATCAGGAACTGTCCAGATGAACTCGATCACTTTAGCTCTACTTTTCCCTTTTAGATCTTTGTCGACAAGGTCCTTGATCACACTTAAACCAAACGTGATACCACTGCCACCTACAACAATCATAGCAGCAGAGAAACTCGCAAAGTTTGTATGACCGGGACCGCCTGCATGACATCAATTACCATCTCGTGCATAATAGGAATCGGCCAAACAACGCACCGTATGGACCCTCAATCCATACCTTGACCTCACGACCAAGAAACCCATCCACATAAGCACTCATTTTCGCCATCTCATACAACCTCTTCGTCCATGTTCCAGTTCTCTTACACATCAGTATCATACCTTCTTCGCCATTCCTTCGACGGATATTGCCACCAATCAAAGTATCCGAAGCACTGACTGAAGCGATAGTGAAAGGATGCATCTCAGACCAGCCGAACCACCCTAAACCGTTGGTAAGGATCCGTACCCGCACGTGTTGACCTGCACGCCAGCCAGAATTGATATTCGAAACCTCGATCCTTGTGAGATCCAGCTCAGGGAGAGGGCGGATAGTGGCTGTTACAATGCGAGTTTTGAGGAGACGAAGGACGTAGTCGAGGCCAAAGATACCAACGGTAGCCAGCACGTAAGGCATGAGTTCTGGTTTGTGTAAGTAGAGCTGGTACAGGATAACGTCAAATAAGAATAATTATGATCTGAGCGGCATAACCTACCCCTGGAATAATGAGACTAAAACACAAGACATGTGTCATCAAAAATACATTATACATTCGTTGCCTGAAGAAACTCATGGAGAAGACCCAAAGGACATCAAGGAAAATAAGGGAAGCAAGACCCCACACGTTTTGAGGATGACGAATAAAGGTAGAAAAAGTGCCGGCCAGCGACCACTTATAAACTGATAGGCAGGTGTAGTCAGAATGTCATGATGGAAGCGAGAGAATTGCAGTTGTTCTCACCATAACCCAAGCCATGCAAATTTGCTGTCAAGACTAGCACTCGACCGGCATAGCGGTGAAGATAATTCAGCTTGATTAAGAAGCTCTCATCAACTAAAACTGAAAAACATCAAAGTTGGACATACACGTTCATAGCCCACTCCGAGGAATGTCCCCACAACATTATTCTTTGCTCCATAGGCAAGTACAAATGGCAATTGACCGATCGAAACCCACCCTACGCGGTTATACTTGAGAAAAAAATTTGATTTATATAAAGTCGCGTAAATCAGGATCCAAGAATAAGCAGTGAGGACAATAACTTGGCCAAAGGAATGATTCGGAGTGATTCGATGTCGAAGGAGAGGTAGCGTCCAGCGCAAGAAGGAAGGGCACGATGCGATATGGGTTGGATACTGCATTTCTATTGGACGTCCCATGGAGTCGACTCGTTTGAACGTTTGTTGATGATTCGCAAGCGTATGTGACTCATCAGAAGCAACATCATGTGAAGGTCTCTGAGGTGTTGGAGAGGGTGGTTGAGTAGCCAGACCACGTGTTGTATGTGCAGCTCGGATGATGCGTCGAGAACGAGAGGTTGATCGTGGGGGTCGATAGGGGATATAGCAGAGTATGTGTCCGATGCGCCAGTCATCAGAACCAAACAGGGCGATGCCCCTAGGCAGCCTAAAGAGAACGACAGCCCCTAGAGCGGCAAGAAGAAAGAGGGTGACATGAAAAATGAAAGACTCTGAGTCAACTTCTTGGGGACTGGATGAAGCAGCAGAGGCAGCCATACAGCTGAGAACGAAGAAATAAAAGGCAATACTCAAGGAGACCGTGAAAAACTGTGCACCAGGCCTCAAGAGACCATTCCGACCCCACTGGCCTAAATATACGAAAAAAAATGAGGCATGGCCCAATCAGGGCATATCCGATCACCTTCCTTTCTAAGGCAGTTCTAAATATGAATCTCAATCATTATTCAAAGCTGCCGAACAGCGGATACCTGTGTGCGGAAATGAGACAGACATCATGCAAAATTGCCTTGCTCAAAATCATTAGAAATATGAGAATGGCAATGTAACAACACTCGTGGCGACTCTGAAATAGCAGTTCTATGTAGTGACAGCTTTGGTAGATCCAAAGATCTCAAGTCGTTCCTTCTTCTGCCTGGCGTACGCAACAATGTTTTAGTACTCGAGCCACCGAAATCGTCAAGAAAGGTCAGTCTCAAACAGTCTACCATATTCGGTGATCTTGGCCAGTGCGGTCAGAATCGTATCCAAAATACGGAAGAATTACCACAGATCGTGTTCCGCAGTTACAACGACAGTGACCTTCAACTTTACTTTGATCGGTTGCACTGCTTGGAGAGTGAAAGTGGATTCATTACTCATCGGATGATATTCCGATTGGGCTGAAAGCAAACATCAAGACTCTTTCCATGTCGAAACGGAACTATTCGAGACGTCTAAATGAACTCGCGTATTGGAATATTTCCTGTTGAGGAACCCAGGAGTGCAGTGCAAACCTTAAATCTTGGGACAAATATACAATCCGCCACTCACACGAACCGTCATGAACGCAAAATTCTCACGCAAAGATATGGACGTGTATACTGCCATCCAGCAAAAATAACCCACCTGGTGAGAATTTGATTATCAAACTTGTTATGTTGATGTTCCATCAATCATCATTGTATATATATTCGGGGTAGTTTCAACACAAAAAGCTTTTTTTTCCTGTTTTCAAATCCTTTATCAATGTCATTTATTGGTTCCAAATCAAGAATTACATTCTGTACATGTGGGGGTCATATAGAATCATCAGACAAGTTGTGTGCCTTTTCGGCGAACAAGCATTTCGCGAGTGATGGTTAATCCAATTGTGGATATTAACATTGCCACCTATCCTGGGATGAACGTACAATTGCTCAATACAAAGAAAGAAAAACATACACCACTGAATGTCACAGGCCTTATCCAAGGAAAAGTGTTTCCAAGGAGCGCTCCATCGACTGGGTTTCCTATCAAAGCACCAAAAGAGGCCAACGCGAAGGCGATCCCGAACCGAACTCTAATAATCCATACATCAGCGTCTGAAAGAACATACAAAAGATGAGACCAATTTACCCTACTTCACTTGGGTCCTTGGATAGGACGGCAAAGGCAGGAGCAGCCAGTGCAAGAACTACCGTTCGCACCAAAGTCATGAAGAGGCTAACCATGAAACATGGTACATACCAGCACCAGACACAAATCCATAAAGGATGGCAAAAACAATCATGCTAGCAACAGTTCTTACGGCGATCATTGCAAAAATGAGTACCGCGGAAGATAACATGCAGGGAATCCCGACATTGTAAACGCCGAAATGATCAGCTAACATGTTCGGAATGGTCCGTCCAGCAAGGGCAGATGCATTCAGAATCGCGACCTATAAGCCAACGGTGAGATTGAACTGACGGTAGAGAAAGGGAGACTGACACAGTAGAATGCAATCTGGGGGTCTATGCCATGAAGGATAGAGAATAATTGCAAGTAAAAATCTACGAGAGCGCTCATCTTCCAGATTTGGGTATACACAAGTCATAAAAAAAACACACATGGAAAGAAGATGCCCCAGTTTGTCACAAAAAATCTTTTATGGTATGACTGATGTGATCAAGACGATTTTTAGAGATCAAACTCACGAGAAGACAGTAATCAAGTAGGGTACGTCAGTCATGATCTGTCTGAGATTGACCTTGGGGGATTTAGTGGTCGAAGTATGTGGCCTGGGTTTCATAAGCAAGTTGGCGAATAGCAACATGCCGAGGACAATGAAGGCAGAAGCGCGTACTCCCCACTGGAAGCCAGCAGAGCTCTTGAATAGGCGATTGAGCATGATTGGGAAGATGACGCCACCAATGGAAGAACCTGAATTGTTAATTGGATCATATGAATAGAAGTATGCGTATTGAGCGGAATTGTGAGCAGGGGAATGAATAGAAGGATGAAGAAGACAGACCAGAGGCAACAATGCCCATGGCAAAGCTTCGATGGGTACGCCAATGATGCGCTTGAATGGCAACACTGGGGACATAGAGAAGGCCAGCACCAATGCCCATGCCTAATCCCTGTGCAAGATATAACTGGTAGAACTTGTCCATGTGACATAGAGATAACATGAACATTCTGGGATAGTGAGAGAGAGGGGGGATAAATGGAAGAGAATGGGCTCACGAAAAAACATAGATTAGGGTTCCAACGATAGTAGTGAACCGAAAGTAACCCATATCGAGAAGTTTACCGGCGGGAAGTGCCATAGCAAAAATGAAAAAAATCTGTGTGGCGCCGATCCAGCTGACAGCAGAGGCAGAGGCAGTGTTAGAACGGGTGTAGAGATCCTGGTATACGCCAAAACTATTGCTATAGCCAAATGTAGTTGCCACAGTCAAGAGACTGGAGGAATTGAGAGAGAGAATGGATGGGACTAGCTGATGAACTCACCCACCGATGACGGTGAGCCATGCTTGGAGACCACCATCGAGAGGCTTTTCTTGTTCCATGATGGGGAATATGAGAGCGAAATTGGGTTATATACATAGGATGGACAGTAAAAAAGCATTCTTTCCTAACACACGTCGGAGATGCTTTTGTGATTTTTTAAGACACTTGTCATGATGATTCTGAACCAGTCATCCATCATGACTAGAAGCATACTGATGGCATGAAAGCCAAAGTGTCGTCTATGCAGACAATAGTGTGACTTAGTCTTATTGGACATATGATCCACGTGACTTATGATAACCTCCACGTGGAGTAGGGAGAATTGATGGAATTTTTGATAAGACCGAACTGCAATGGCAAACGATGAGGATGCGTTCGTGCGGCATCTCATCCTCCTGCTATCTGTCTATGAGCTGGGCTCAAAGTCTGCCCCTGTCCCTGTCTGGAACGGTCCTCGCACCTGGCAAAGTGATGCCATTATCCGTGCCATCGTCGGCCTTGGTCGCCGTCTCTGGGGAGCAGAGGATCAGGTTCGTCGCTGTCGGGCTGAACACACCGAGAAGAAACCCGCAGTCTCTCTCCCACCCGCAGCAGGTCGTGGCGACGGCGTCGACAGCTACTTTCCCCGTGTCGGCGACAGCGTCAACGAACTCTACGTCGTCGAGCACGATGCCAAGCCTGCTACCTCAAAGCCACCTCCTCCCTCAACTACCACCACCACCGCTACAACTTCTACTGCACGTGCAAAACCAGCTCTTTCTCTTGGCTCATTGCCTGAGCAGCCTCTTGCCCGTGACTGTCCTGGCTGTGGCAGGCCTCTGCTCCTCGGACTAGACACAGACTGCGAACCTGTAATTCATTCTAATGACTCTTCTCCCATGATTGTTCCCTCTATGGGCCCCCTCGCCCATGCTGCCTTCGAGTCTGGCATGTCCGCCGTCGAGGAACTCAAACTACTCAAGGCCCAGGTCCAGGACGTCGCTCGTGTTTGCAATGCCGTCGCTCGTGGCGACCTCTCTCAGAAAATAACCGTCCCAGTCCAGGGTCTCGTCATGGTCCAGCTTAAAAACGTTATAAACACCATGGTCGACAAACTCAAGCTCTTCGCCCGTGAAGTCACCAGAGTCAGTCAGGAGGTTGGCACAGACGGTAAACTCGGTGGTCAGGCCCACGTTGTCGATGTAGAGGGCACTTGGCGCCAGCTCACCGGTGTCGTCAACAAGCTCGCAGCAAACTTGACTTCCCAGGTCAGATCCATTGCAAAGGTCACAAAGGCCGTCGCTCTCGGCGATCTCTCAAAACAAATCGAAGTTGATGCCCGTGGCGAAATCCTCGATCTCAAAAACACTGTCAACGGCATGGTCATTCGGTGCGTCTACCTTCTCCCTCCTCCCTCCTCCCTCCTCTTCTCATCATCTTCCCCCCTTCCCTCTACACACAGCCTTCGTGCTCTCGCCGCAGAAGTCACCCGCGTCACTCTCCAGGTCGGTTCTCAGGGAATGCTCGGAGGTCAGGCCGATGTTCCCGACGTAGAGGGTGTCTGGTTCGAGTTGGTCCGAAATGTATGTCCTGGCTCCCTCCAATCCTCTCGTGTCCTCATTTTCCCTCTTCTAGGTCAACCTCATGTGTTCAAGTCTCACAGATCAAGTCCGCTCTATTGCCGTCGTCACCACTGCCGTCGCCCGAGGCGATTTGACCCAGAAAATAGAAATACAAGTAGAGGGTGAAATGTCTACTCTCAAGAGTACGTCTTCCCTCCCTCCTCCTTCCTCTTTTCTTTAACTTCTCTATCAAAAGGTACTGTCAACTCCATGGTTGACCAGCTCTCCGCTTTCGCTTCAGAAGTCACCCGCGTTGCTTTGGAAGTCGGCACCCAGGGTATACTTGGTGGCCAGGCCAAAGTTGAAGGTGTGCAGGGCACTTGGGCAGATTTGACCAGGAATGTCAACGTACGTTTTCTCGTCTTATTAACCCGTCTCGTCCTACTATTCCTCCAGAAAATGGCCTCCAACCTCACTAACCAAGTCCGTTCCATTTCCGAGGTCACCAAAGCTGTTGCACTCGGAGATTTGAGCAAGCAAGTCAACGTCGATGTCCAGGGCGAGATGCTCGATTTGAAAGAGACTGTCAATAGCATGGTTCATCAACTCAACACACTCGCCAACGAAGTCACCAGAGTCAGTTTGGAAGTCGGAACAGAGGGTATTTTGGGTGGCCAAGCTTCTGTACCTGATGTTCAGGGAATGTGGAAGGTCTGTATCTTGCTTTTCTTAATACATACTCCTTACCAACACGGTCATTCAGGTCTTGACTGACAACGTCAACCTCATGGCCATGAATCTCACCAACCAAGTCCGTTCCATTGCCGAAGTCACGAAAGCTGTAGCAGGTGGTGATCTCACAAAGAAAATACAAATCGATGTCAGGGGCGAGATATTAGACCTGAAAGAGACCGTTAATGGCATGACTGAATCCCTGAATGTCTTTGCAGACGAGGTCACTCGCGTTGCCAGAGAGGTAGGAACAGAGGGTAGGTTGGGTGGTCAGGCTAGAGTTACCGGTGTCGCTGGCACTTGGAAGGATTTGACCGATAATGTCAATGTCATGGCTAATAATCTAACCTTGCAAGTGAGGACCATTGCTGTTGCCACAGTGAGTTCTTGATTTCTCTCCGTTCCTCCCTGTCATCGTTTAAAAATTCGACTAGACCGCTGTTGCCAGAGGAGATCTAACTCAGAAAATTCGTGGTGTATCGGTTTCTGGAGAAATGTTGAATTTGGTGAATACCATCAATGATATGATTGATCAGTTGGCCATTTTCGCTGCAGAGGTGAAAAAGGTGGCTAGAGAAGTGGGCACAGAGGGAAAGTTGGGTGTTCAGGCCGAAGTTGGCAACGTACAAGGAATCTGGCAAGAGATCACGTACGTCACTATCTGTTTTTCCGATACACTCATCTTGTTCACGCTCAATCAGGCTGTCTGTGAATACTATGGCAGGTAACTTAACAACACAAGTGCGCGGATTTGCACAGATTTCGGCAGCAGCTATGGATGGCGATTTTACTCGGTTTATTACCGTGGAAGCGTCTGGAGAGATGGATTCATTGAAAACTCAGATAAATCAGATGGTGTTCAACTTAAGGGATTCCATCCAGAAGAATACAGCTGCAAGGGAAGCAGCCGAGTTGGCCAACAGATCCAAATCCGAGTTTTTGGCCAATATGAGTCATGAGATCAGGACACCTATGAATGGGATTATTGGGATGACCGAGTTGACGTTGGATAGCGATCTGAACCGATCTCAGAGGGAGAGTTTACTGTTAGTGCATAGTCTGGCGAGGAGTTTGTTGCTGATTATCGATGATATTTTGGATATCTCCAAGAGTACGTTTCTTGCTCCTCTCTTCTTTCCTGACTCATCAGAATGCTTTAGTTGAGGCTGGAAGAATGACCATGGAAGCCGTTACATACTCATTACGCCAAACCGTTTTTGGGATTCTCAAAACACTCGTTGTGCGAGCGTCGCAGAACAATCTGGACTTGACGTATGAGATCGAAAGTGATGTTCCTGATCAACTTATCGGAGATTCGTTGAGGTTGAGACAGGTCATTACGAATTTGGTGGGAAATGCGATTAAATTTACGCCTAGTAAAGTGACGAGGAAGGGACATGTAGCGTTGGGGTGTAGGTTGTTGAGTTTGGATGATCAGATGGTGACGGTCGAATTTGCGGTGATGGATACTGGGATTGGAATTGCGAAGGATAAATTGACGATGATTTTTGATACATTTTGTCAAGCGGATGGATCGACAACGAGAGTGAGTGCCAGCAATTTTTGTTGCTATCATTGTTAATATGTTATTAGGAATATGGAGGCACAGGACTTGGACTGTCAATCTCGAAACGACTAGTTAATCTCATGCAAGGCAATATGTGGGTTGAATCAGAAGTATTGAAAGGATCCAAGTTCTTTTTCACCATTTCGTCACAAATATCGATATCGCCAATGGAAGCAGTTTTATCCAAGATGGCGCCGTTTTCGAAAAGGACGATATTGTATGTGGA
>Ga0153952_1000746_pt1 | contig 11555 bp, 9 predicted proteins | sample TSNJ036MetaG_FD_104746 | JGI IMG/M metagenome (GOLD analysis project Ga0153952, IMG submission 104746) | Attine ant fungus gardens microbial communities from New Jersey, USA - TSNJ036 MetaG | ecosystem: Host-associated > Fungi > Mycelium > Unclassified | place: USA: New Jersey, Wharton State... | reverse complement strand
GTAGTTCGGATATTGTATATCGGGCTTCCCCCTCCTCTTTAAGATTTGCTATTAGCCAGGAGGTTAACCTAAAGGCTTCGCCTGGAAGGCGAGGGTTTTAACCCCATTATACAGACAATAAAGGGGGAGACAGAAAATGGATCATGCAATTTTATTTTTTAAAACCGTCTTTGCTGCGGCTGGCGGCGCGGTGGCTTTCTGGCTGGGTGGCCTGGACAAGCTGCTGATTGCGCTGGTTGTGATGATGGGGCTGGACTATGTCACCGGTATCCTGCGCGCCTGGTACAGCCGCGCGCTTTCCAGCGCGGTGGGCTTTCGGGGCATCGCCAAAAAGGTGATGCTGCTGGTGGTTGTGGCTGTGGCCTTTGTGATCGAATACGTGACCGAGGGCGCCTTTCCGGTTCGGGAGATCGTGATCATGTTCTTCATCGCCAACGAAGGGCTTTCGATTTTGGAAAACGCGGCAGCCCTGGGGCTGCCGTTGCCGCAAAAGCTGCGGGAGGCGCTCGCGCAGATCAAAGGGGGAGACAGGGATGCAGAAGCTAATTCTGCCAATCAATAAGGCAAAGCTTACCGCCAGCATGAAGACGCAGGCTTATTTGAGCCGCTTTGGCTATGTCCACTACGGCGTGGACATGGTAAGCACCGCCGGGGACCGCACGCTGTACGCCTCGGGCGACGGCGTGGTGCTGGCGACCGGCAAGGACAGAGTGGTGGGCCGGGTGATTGCCGTGCTGTACACCCGAGCGCTGAACCGGACCAGTGGAGGCCCCCAGGATGTGGTGCTGCGCTGCTTCCACCTGGAGGGCGTGCAGGTAAAGCCGGGGCAAAGAGTGAACAAGGACACGGTGCTGGGGGTTTATGGCAACACAGGCTCCATGAGCATGGCCTATCACCTGCACCTGGAGGCCGATGCCGACATTGCCCACCCGCTTTACAGCCCCACCGTGCTGCGCTCTGATTTTCTCAGGGGCAGGGCTATGGGCGCCACCGACAGCACCATGCACAATCCGCTGGACTTTCTGCACTGCAAAGTGGGCCCGCCGGACAATCAGACCTACACAACCGCAGGCGATATTTACATCAAAAGCGGGGACCGCCTGATTGGCAGCGTTGCCTGAGCAGCGGCGAAAAGCCCCGGAATCACAACCTTTTGTGATTCCGGGGCTTTGTGTTATACAAATAGTATATCCGCTGTGGGAATACTTGCGATTATTCCTGTGGCATGTCGGGGATAGGCTCCTCCTCTACGGGCTCGGCGACAGCCTCAGTCACCGTGTGGACCGGGTAGGTATAGCTACCCGAAAGGGGTATGCTCCAAGTGCTTTCGTCGTTGCCGGCAGCCAGGTCCAACGCCATCTGGGGGGCGGATATCTCGTCGGAGGTTTTGACCATCACATTGCCGCTGCCGCTGCCGATGCCCTTTTCAGCGGTGTCCTCCAGGAAGTAGCAGTTGGCGATCGCCGCGTTCTGATTGGAGCCCACCACCGCACCAGCCTCGCTGGCGGCATCGATGGTGCCCACGTTGTAGCAGCCCACCACGCTGGCGCTTTCGGCATTGACCCCCACCACGCCGCCCACATTGGCGGTGCCGGTGATCTTGGCGTAGTTGTAGCTGTCCCGCACCTTGCCACCGAAGTTGTAGCCCACCACGCCGCCCGCGTAGCCGGTGCCGGTGGCGGTTACCTTGGCGCCGTTGGAGCAGGCCTCCACCACGCCGCCCTGATAGTTGAAGCCCACCACGCCGCCTACATAGGAGCGCCCGCCGCCGCTGGATTTGACATCGCCAGCCAGCACCCGCACGTTTTTGATGGTGCCGGTGTTCTCGGCAAACAGGCCGATGTTCTGGCCGCTGCCGGTGATGCGCAGGTTGGTGACGGTATGCCCACCGCCGTTGTAGCTGCCTGTGAAAGGGCTGCCGCCGCTGGCAATGGGTGTGAAGCCGCTGATGAACGCACTGTCGTCGGCGATGTCGATGTCGGCGGTCTGCACGTAGTGGGAGCTGAGATGGGCGCTCACATGGGCAAGCTGAGCAGCCGTGGAAGCTTCAAACGGGTTCTCCCTAGAGCCGTCCCCCCGCACGAAACCGCCGCTCTCCCTGGGGTGATTGCAGGTGGTGGCCACCGCGTCGCCGCTGGTGTCGGTGGGCAGCAGATTTTCCGAGGCGGGCAGGTCGTAGTCCAGATTTGGGTTGTCCGCTACAGTGGAGGCCGGCCGCATACCGGGGCGGACGGATATCTTGTCCGGCTCGTTTTCGTAGATCACGCCGTCCGCGTTCACGTAAAGCTGGTTGATCTTGTTGCCCAGGGCGTAAACAGACTCGTTGGCGGTGAGCGAGTTGACCTTGGCGTCCCCCGTGCTGTTCACCCGCGCCTGGGTGTCGCAGATCAGGGACTGCACCAGCGCGCCGTTCAGATTCACCGGGATGCGCGAGGTGTACATGCCCTTGTTGAGCATCAGTGTGCCCACTGTGCCGTTGCCCCGCAGGTCCAGCGGGCTGGAGGTGGCGATCATATCCACGCGCGTGTCCACCACGGCGTCGGTTTCACCCATCAGGCTCAGGCTCGCGATCGGCACTCCTTTCAGGCTCAGATTTACTTTTTCGCCGGGGGTTGTGGGGCTGGAGGACACGCTGATCACGCTGCCCTCGCCGGATAGGGATAGGTTTCCCCTGCCGGTGAGGCTGTCGATCCTGCTGGATTGCAGCGCTACAACGCAGCCGCCCTCGGCCGCTACGGTGCGCAGCTGCATGCCGGCCAGCTCCACGTCCAGATCAGCCGCGGCGTCCACCCGGTTCATGATCATGCTGGCGATGCCGGCGGCCCCCTCACCCAGGCGCTCCTGTTGGATGGACGCGGGGGACTTCACCTCCATGGAGATGATGGAGGTGTTGCCTGCGACCTGCAGCTTGACGCGGGATTTGGGGTTGTTGATCACGATGTTGTCGGTGGTGACATTGTTGAGCCTCAACACATCCACCGAGGTGTTGCCCACATAGATCTCGCCCTTGACGTTCAGATCCTCCAGCGTGACTGTGCCGGTGCTGGCGATGTCGTCGATCTGCAGGCGGCCCTGTACCTCCATATTGCGCAGGGTCACGTTGGCCTTTTTGACCACCACATTGTTTGCGATTTGCACCGTGTCGTACAGGTGGTCCTCATAGACATTCAGAATGTCCTCGGCGTCCGGGGACATTCTTGCGGCGGCGTCCCCCGCGGGAAGCTGCCCGTCGTCGGGGCGCAGCCAGTCGGCCAGCGGCCAGGCGGCCAGCGCAAGCACCAGCAAGGCGGCCGCCGCGGAGAGTGCCACGACCCGGTTTACCTTGAAAGGCGCACCCATATGTCCCTTTTCTTTCTCGAGCGGGCGCTCTTTTTTGGCTTTTTTCTTTTGCGGCTCCTCGTACTCATCCTCCGCGAGCTCCTCGCCGGGAGGGGCAAAGTGGAGCTTGAGGGGCTTTTGCGGCGCAGGCGCCGCCTGTCGCTGGTTCTCGGGCAGCATGGCCTGCACACCCTTAAAGGAATTGATCGCCGCCAGCTCCATCAGAAGGTCCTCGCTGGTCTTTTTCCCCGGCTTCTGTCCGGGAGAGAAAGCGGGGCCGGCCGGTCTCGCGCCCGCCCGCGCCTGCTTGGATGCCGCGGGGGTTTCCTGCGCCGGGATGTAGGGCAGGTCCTCGCCGCTGTCCCGCTGCACGCGCGCCGCGCCGCCGGGCCCGTAGGTCATGGGGGGGAGCGGCTCCCGGTCGCCGTCCTGCCGGTGCATTTCGGGCTGTATCTGCAAATCCAGCCTGCGCCGCCGGGGCGGGGCCTCGGCCTCTGGCCCGGCGGCAAATCGATTGTCGAAGTCCGCCTCGGGTGGCTCAAAGCCGCGGTAGGGCTCGGGCTCCTCCTCTTCGTCGATGCCCAGCTCCTTGAGGTAGCGCTCGCGCTCGCGCATGAATTTCTCGGCGAGCGTGTCCTTGAAGCTCTCGGCCTGCACCACCTCCTCCTCCCGCGCCTGCTCTTCAAACTGCCGCAGGAACAGGTCAGCCTCCTGATTCGCCTCCAGCTCCTCGTTGGGCAGCAGCGGCGAGCCGCTCACAGCCTGCTTGGGCGTCAGGTCAAACCAGGCGGCGTGCTGCTTGGCCGTTTTCTCGGCGGCGGACTGGTTGTGGAAGCGCTGGCTGAACTCCTCGTCGAACTGGCTGGACAGCCGCTTTAGAAAGTTCTCGCGGCGCTTTTCCTCGTCCGGCGCCAGGTCTTCGGGCGGCTGCGGCTGCTTGGGCGGAGGCGAGGCAGCCTCCTTGGCCTCCAGCTCCTCAAGGGAGGGGAAGCTGTATTCCCGCGCTTCTTTTCGGTCCTGTGGGGAAGCGGGCGTCTCATCCGCTTCGGCCGATGGGGCCTGGGCGGCCTCGGGAGCCTCGGCCAGTGCCGCTTCGCCAAAATCGGCGAACTGATACTCCTTGATCTCCGGCCGGGCGGGTGCTGCGGGCTGGAGCTCCGCCTTTTGCTTGGGAGGCCTGCCGCGTTTGCGGGCGGCGGCGGGCTCCGCCCGGGCCGCCGCGTCAATCTGGGCGGCTATGTCCCCGGACTGAGCAGTCGGCCGAGCGGAGGCTCGTCGGCCGCGCGGCCGGGGCTCCTCCTCGGGCGGTTCCTCGGCGCGGGCCGGCGGCTGGGAGGTCAGCCGGTATTTGCCGAAGTCCAGCGGGTTGAGGTCCTCCTGCTCCTGCGGGGACGTCTGCGCGGACGTGCGCGGACGCCCCCCCCGCCGTCTGGACGGCGCGGGGGGCGCGTCCAGCGCGGAGGCGACCAGCGGTTCCACGGCGGGCTGCTTGGCCGGCAGGTCCTCCGGCTCGGGCGGCGTAATGCGCGGCTGGCGGGTGCGCTTGCCGATGCTGGTTAGTATTTCCTCGGAATCCTTGAGCTTTGGTCTCTCAGCCATAATCGTCCTTTCAAAAGCCGCGCCGGGCACGGCCTGTGCAGATTTTCCGGATTTGTACGGGCGGGACCTATATATCCATATTTATGGCCGCTCAGGCCGGTAAGCACAAAATCGGACGGCGGGCATTCCCCACCGGCAAGCTTTCAGGGCGACGCGCTTCAGCCGTGGGGATTTGCCTTGACAGTCTGCACCGCCTTGATCAGCGCGGCGGATACCCGAACCTCCGCGCCGGAACGCAGCTTGCGCACCGTGGCGTCCACCATATCCGGCTCCACCGCCATGTAGGAGGGCGGCAGCTCGTTGAGGGTGAGAGCCATCACGTCCTTTTTGCACTTCTCACAGGTGCAGGCCTTGAGCATGTCCATGGTGTGGCCGATCTTTTCCAGAACGATGTCCTCCATGTAGTTGCGCAGCAGGTAGCGGGGTCCGGGCTGCGCTGCGGGGATCGGAGCGGCCCCGCCTTCCCCGGGAATCGGGTTATCGGGTGACGGTCCGGCGAAAGAAGGCATAATTTTCGTGTACATCTGCTCCTTGTCGAAATCCTTCTTGATCTGCTTTTTTACAGCCATTACAAAGCCTCCTCCAAAATTTCACCGCAGAAAGCGAGATAATCCCGAACCGCCGGACTGCGGGGGCTGTAATCGTAGATGTTTTCCTGGTTTGTCTGGGCCTCCTGTATCGAGACCGAGTTGCGGATGGTTGTTTTGTAAATGCGGGTGCCGATCTGCCCCGCCACCATTTCAGCCGTTTCCTTGATGCGTTTGCCCAGAATGGTGCGGCGGTCGTAACGCGAAAGCAGGATGCCGCCAATTTTCAGGTCGGGGTTGCATACCTGGCGCAGCCGGATGATGGTGTCCGACAGCTGGGCAATTCCCTGCAGGCTGAAGATGTCGGCCAGCATGGGGATCACCAGCGAGTCCGCCGCCGCAAAAGCGTTGATGGTGAGTATGCTCAGCGCCGGCGGCGTATCGATGATTATGTAATCATACCGCGCGCGCAGCGGCTCTATGGCGTTTTTAAGCAGATATTCGCGGCCCTCTCCCACAAATTCCAGCTCCACGCCGGACAAAAGGATGTTGGAGGAAATCAGGTCCACGCAGGTGGTGCGCTGGACCGCGAAGCGGGGGTTTACCTCGCCGCGCAAAAGCTCGTATGCGGTGGGGCCGTCCTCGGTGTCGCCCCCCATGGAAAAGCTCAGGTTCGCCTGGGGGTCCAGGTCGACGGCCAGCACCCGCTTTCCCTTTTTCTGCAGCCCCGTGGCCAGGGCGAGCGAGGTAGTGGTTTTGCCCACGCCGCCCTTTTGGTTGGTAACCGCAATCACCCTCACCATTTTTTCTTCCACCGTTTTTCTACACATCCTTCTGGAACTATCCGAATTACCATTTATTATAGTGGTTAAACTGCATTTTGTAAAGTTTCGACCGATATAAAAGTTAAGGTGTATTTTGGCAGCGCGTTTTTTGGAAACATGGAAAAAGTATTTTCAATTATTCCGGTTTTATAGTATAATCAATTTATATACAAGCTGCTTGGATTCGTTCCCGAAAAGCCGGCCGCGCATTAGTAGAATAGGGGGAAATCTGCATGAACAAATCTTACGACGATCTGAACCCGATGCACTTTGATGTACTCAGGGAAATTGGCAATATTGGCGCGGGCAACGCGGCCACATCGCTGTCGATGCTTCTGGATCAGCCCATCGACATGACCCTGCCCCAGGTGAAGCTGCTGGACTTCAACGATGTGGCCGACCAAGTCGGCGGCGCCGAGGCGCTCACCTACGGGGTTTTGCTCAACCTGGAGGGCGACGTGAACGGCATGATCATGTTCCTGCTGAACAAGGACTTTGCCCACTTGGTGCTGAACATCCTGATGGGAGAGGCGTTTGAAAGCTTTGACGAAATGGACGAAATCGCACTTTCGGCCATCAAGGAGGTAGGCAACATCCTGTCCGCCGCCTATGTCAAATCAATCGCGGAGCTCACCGGCCTGTTTATCAGCATCTCGGTGCCCGAGGTGTCCATCGATATGGCGGGCGCTTTGCTGAGCGTGCCGATCATTCGATTTGGCGCCATCGGTGACAAGGTGTTGTTCATCGAAGAAAACTTTCAATCCCCAGAAGTTACCGTGCAAAGCCATATGATTCTATTTGCAGAGATGGAATCTCTGAATCTTATGCTAAGGAAGTTGGGGCTGCTGTAATGGGTCAGTTAGTTGTGGGGATTTCAGATTTGAAAATCGCGTTGCAGCCTGATACACTGATTACCTACGCGCTGGGCTCCTGTGTGGGCATCTGTCTGTTGGACCCCGTAAGCAAGGTAGGAGGGCTTTCCCACATCATGCTGCCCGCGAAAAGCGTGGCACCCACCGACAGCAACGTGTTTAAATTTGCCGACACCGCCATTCCCGACCTGGTGCGAAAGATGGAGCAGAGGGGGGGGCAGCGCATGCGCATGAAAGCCAAGATCGCGGGCGGCGCCCAGATGTTTGGCACGCCGGGGGGCGGGAATAATCCCATGTGGCAAATCGGGCAGCGTAACGTGGAATCGGTTACGACCGTGCTGCGCGGCCTGGGGATCCCCATTATCGCACAGGACGTGCTGAAGAACTATGGCCGCACCGTGTCCTTTGACCCTGCAAACGGCGTTATGACAGTGCGCTCGCTCAACAAGTCGGTGGTGGAGTTTTAATAAAGTTGATCAAAGGCCGCCTCGGGGATTGCCCCGGGCGGCCTTTTTTGTAGGCATCATCCTGCCGCGGCGGACGAATCTGTTTTTGACGGAATTCACCAGATGCAAAAGCGCCGTGTAAATTGAACACAGATTCTTTACTCCGCCGGTGCGGAGCTGGCCTCCATGGCCGCGGCATAAGCCCCGGACAGGTCGGACAGCAGGCCGTCTGCCGCGGTGGCAATGACAACCGGGTCTGCCCGCTCCTCCACCGGCCAGGCGAAGTCGGAAAACACCATCCAGCCGTCGCTCACCCCGATAAAGGGGTTCCTGTCGGTCACCTTGATGCTGGAGTCGTTGGGGTTATCCAGCGGCGCCCACATGTAGCGGTCCCCGTTTTGGTACAGGAAAAACTCCTCCACCCGCACGGCTTGCATGATCGAGTCGGTGGGCTGGCTGTCTACCGAGAAGACCTGCTCCGGCTCGCCGCCATGGGGCATGCGCATCCAGTAGTAGCAGATGTCGCCGTAGTCGTAGCGGACATAATAGGCGGCGTCCTCCAACCAGAGCGCGGAAAGCACCATATTCCCCGCGTGGTCGGGGGCCAGCAGCGTGTCCTGCTCGCCGGTGACCAGGTCCAGCCGGTAATAGCCGATGTTGCGGTCATCCAGCAGGGCCCCATAAAAAAGCGCGTTGTTTACAATGGAAAATGCGTTTAGGGGCACGGCGCCGGGATGGTCGATGAGCAGCTCGGTCACGGTACGGGGCCGCTCGTCGACACCGGGCCTGTATACGCCCAGCTCGTTTGTCAGGCGGAACAGGATGTAGATTTCATCCCCGTAGGGCACCATAAAACCCTCGGAGCTGATAAACAGGAGCTCCGTGTCGCCCCCGGCCTTGGGTGTTCGGAAGTAGCCGGATTTGCCGCTGTTAAGCTGACTGCAGAAGTAGATGTAATCCCCGTGCAACGCAAAGGAGTAAAGAAACGCGATCTCGGCCTGCTGCAGGGCGGGCTCCAGGTTCAGCACCATGGTAAGGCTGCTGCCATCTTTTCCCATGCGATACAGCGCATTGGGCAGGTCCCGCAGGGTTGGCGGGCCCAGAAAGTAGACGTGGTTTTCGTCCTCCTGAACATAGTGGTAGGCGGCGTTCACCTGCGGAAAGGGGGGGCTGGCGGCCTCGTCGCTCCAGGCGGTGAGCTCCAGCGCCGGAAGCATTGGCTCGGCGCTGCTCAGTGGGGGCTGCACCCCGGCAGCCGACGGCTCCTCTTTCGGGGGCGGCGCCTCGGCCGGTATGTTGGTCTTCGGCAGCGGCAGCGGCAGGTCGCGCAGGCCCAGCTGATACACGCCTACAGCCGCCGCCACAAGACCAAACAGCAGGATCAGCACGGGCAAAAGACGCCGCTTCCTCCTTTTGACCGGCGGATTGTCAAGAGGGGGCTCCAGCGCGTCCTCCTCACAGTATGTAGGGGTCGGCTCCCCGCCAGCCTCCGTCGGCGCGGGCTCCTGTGGCGGCGGGGAGGGGTCGTCGGCATCGGGCAAGTGCGGCGCGCGCTCCAGCTCGGCGCCGCAGGCATAACAGAAGCGTGCCTCGTCAGGAAGGCTCTGCGCGCATTTCGGGCAGATCATGGCATCTTCTCCTTATCGACTTTTTATTATATAAGTAGCCATTGCAATAATATGACTATAGCATATTTTCTTTTATTTTACAGCAAAATATGATAAACTAACAGTGGATAAACGAAAAAAAGAGTGAGCGCAAAGCGCGCCTAAGAGAAATGGAGTAACAGATGAGCAAATTTGAAAGCAAAATCACATCGGCTTTGCGGGGGAAGAACAGGCCGCCCGTCACACTGCGCGAACTCGCCAAGACACTGCGTGTGAAAAAAAGCCAAAAGCAGGAGTTCTTAGACGCCGTAAACGAGCTGAAAAGGCAGAACAAGGTGATCGAGCGCGGCGGTAAATTCATATTGACCGAAAGCGCGGGCCTAAGTCCCGCCCAGGTGATCAAGGTGACCTCCACTTTCGGCTTTGCCCGGCCGGAGGGGGCGGAAACAGACGTGTTCATCCCCGGCAGGCTGCTGATGGGAGCCATGCCGGGGGATACGGTACTGATCCGGCAGAAGCGTGGCTCGGGCCAACTGCCCGAGGGAGAGGTGCTGCAGGTTGCGGCCCAGGTGGACCAGAAGTTTTCGGGTGTGCTGCAGACGACGGAAAACGGGGGTTGGGCCGTGATGCCCGACAGCTACGTAAAATTTCCGCTCAAGATACAGGGGAAGCCGCCCAAGGGCGCGGAAGTGGGATATAAGGTGCTGGCCGAGCTGGCAGGCCGGGGGGACCGCCACTCCCAGCACACCGTGCGGGTGCTGGAGGCGTTCGGCAATTCGGACAGCGCCCAAGCGTGTTGTAGCGCGGTGCTGGCCGCGGGCGACATCTTCACCGAGTTCCCGTTGGAGGTTCTGGAGCAGGCCAGGGCCATCGCGGCAGGGGACGGCATCCACCCCAAGGAGCTGGAGGCGCGGCTGGATTTGCGGGATATGCCCATCTTTACTATCGACGGCGCGGACACCAAGGACATTGACGACGCCATCAGCCTCTCCCGCACCCCCGAGGGCTGGGAGCTGGGCGTGCACATCGCCGACGTGAGCTACTATGTAACCCATCAGAGCCCGCTGGACCAGGAGGCGTTTACGCGCGGCACCTCGGTGTACTACGCCGACTCGGTGGTGCCCATGCTGCCGAAGGAGCTGTCCAACGGTATCTGCTCGCTGAACCTGGACGAGGACCGGCTGGCCTTTTCCGCGCTTCTGAAGCTGGACAAGGAGGGGGCGCTGCGCTCCTGCGAGTTTCAAAAGACCGTGATCCGCTCCCGCGCAAAGGGCGTTTACAGCGAGATTAACGCCCTTTTGGACGGCTCGGCGGACGAGGCTGTGCTGGCGAAGTACAGCAGCCTGACCACCATCATCCACGAGATGCGGGAGCTGGCAGACATCCTGACCGCCGCCCGCATGGCCCGCGGTGGCATGGAGCTGGACACGGTGGAGAGCAAGATCGTGGTGGGGCCGGACGGCAAAGCCACCGACGTAAAGGTCAGGGAGCGCGGCGAGAGCGAGCGCATCATCGAGGAGTTCATGCTCATGGCCAACGAGGCCGCGGCCAAGCTGGCCCTGGAAAAGGCGCTGCCCTTTGTGTTCCGCGTGCACGAGCCACCCGCGCCCGACAAGGTGACAGCGCTGTACGACGTGCTGGATCAGCTGGGCATCAAGGCAAAGCGCCCCAAGGGCGGCGTGACCACCGCCCAGCTGGCTGCGATCCTGACAAGGGTGAAGGACACCGGGCTGGAACCGCTGATCGGCACCATGGTGCTGCGCACCATGGCAAAGGCCAAGTACTCGGAGCGGAACATCGGCCACTTCGGGCTCAGCCTGAAAGATTACACCCACTTCACCTCCCCAATCCGGCGCTATCCGGACCTGACCATCCACCGCATCCTGTCGGCCTATGTCACCGGCATGAAGAAAGAGAACATCGTGCGCCGCTTCGGCAAGTTCGCGGGCCGCTCGGCCGATCATTCCACGGTGCGGGAGCTGGCGGCCATGAGCGCGGAGCGCTCCTGCGAGGACTGCTACAAGGCGGAGTACATGACCCGCTTTGTGGGGGAGGAATTCGACGGCGTGATCTCGGGTGTCACCGCGTTCGGCGTGTATGTGCGGCTGGAAAACACAGTGGAGGGGCTTTGCGGCATGCGTGATTTCCCCCGGGGCGACTGGGCGTTTGACGGCAGCATCGCCTTTGTGGATAATCTGAGCGGCAGGCGTCTGCGCATGGGCGACAAGGTGCGCGTCAAAGTGGCCGCCACCCATGTGAGCGCCGGACAGATCGACTTCGTTCTGGCGCAGTAACCGGCGAGACCCGGCGCAGACCCAATTCTACGAAGAGTATAAGAGAGGGCGTTGCACAAACGCCCTCT
>Ga0153952_1000742_pt1 | contig 11568 bp, 9 predicted proteins | sample TSNJ036MetaG_FD_104746 | JGI IMG/M metagenome (GOLD analysis project Ga0153952, IMG submission 104746) | Attine ant fungus gardens microbial communities from New Jersey, USA - TSNJ036 MetaG | ecosystem: Host-associated > Fungi > Mycelium > Unclassified | place: USA: New Jersey, Wharton State... | reverse complement strand
GATGCCATTCCATAACAGCTTCGGAAACAGAGAATGTTATGTGGAGCAGCTTATTTGGGGTGAACTGGGTGATTTTGTCAGAAAACTGATTCGTGAGGAGGAGAAAAATGACAGATAAAGAATCTCTGATTCATAATATGAAAAAGGAGCTTCTGGAGCGTATAGATCAAACAACCGAAATTAGTGATGATGAAATATATGAGGAAATTGACACTTTGATCATGAAAAAAAAGTAAGGAAAAATATATGAGTCTGCTGCAAAGAAGCCAATTGAGGAAAGAGTTGTTTAATGGAATCAGAAAGCTGGATTTATTACAGGAGTTAATTGATGATGATACCATAACAGAAATTATGATTAATGGAACGGAAGGTATTTTTATAGAAAGAAGAGGTGCCTTAAGTAAATGGGAAAGGCGCATTTCATCAAAAGAAAAACTGGAGGATATTGTACAGCAGATTGCAGGCAGATGCAACCGCATCGTAAATGAATCTGTGCCGATTGTAGATGCCAGACTGGAAAATGGAGCAAGAGTAAATGTAGTGCTTGCACCAATTGCGCTGGGTGGACCAATTGTGACGATTCGGCGTTTTCCTGATCAGCCAATCACGATGGAGGAATTGATTGCATGGGGGACAGTAACGCAGGAAGTAGTTGACTTTATGAAGAAGTTGGTGATATCCGGATACAATATTTTTATCAGTGGAGGAACCGGGTCAGGTAAAACTACCTTTTTGAATGCTCTTTCTGATTATATTCCAAAATCAGAGCGTATTGTAACAATTGAAGACAACGCAGAATTACAGATAATGGGCGTAGAAAATTTAGTACATATGGAGGCGCGAAAAGGAAATACGGAGGGAGAATATGAAATTACGATACGGGATTTGATTAAAACGAGTTTACGTATGCGGCCGGATCGCATTATCGTGGGAGAAGTCAGGGGCGAGGAGGTCATAGATATGCTGCAGAGCCTGAATACCGGGCACCCCGGTTTACCTACTTCACAACAAAACAATTCCTTTGTTCTTTTATACTGTTATTATGCATAACCCAAGGCAAGCTAAAAGAGGAGGTTCAAAGTATATGTATGGAATGGAGTATAAGGCTAGGATTGAGGTTTTAATTTTATTGTTGACAAATGGAAATTAAGTAAGGGTATTTTCTCATTATCTACTCATTTTGGATTAGCTCATAGATAAAATTGCATCTGCTTAACGGTTCTAATTCGTGAATGGTTAAATTCATCCATCAAAAAATTTATGTTGAGCTTGATTCTAATCGTATTGAATTACATTCAATACATGGGGTTAAAATCCTATCTTCTCCGCTGGCATATAACGTCAAGCCGGATACGTCAACGTTTTGCGGCTATAGGGTTACACTGAAGCATTTTCCGTATTTTCGACAAGCAATGACATCTCGATATTCCGATAGATATATTTTTCAGAATGTGCCGAGGATTGTCCATGACGCCCTCTCATAGTTATTCAGCAAGTAGTTCATCATCACGTGAGCCATAATGTCATGCTTGGAACAGACATTTACGGCAACAAACAAGGCTTGATAATACCATTACAGGGCGTAATGATAAATTGTAAATTATTAACCTGCAAGGAGGAGTTAGAATACCAAATTACAGCTTGAAAGGAAAAAGAATAGTCCGACTGATGAGATTGGAGGCTATGTTGGACATGGATGAAAAGGAGACTTGCCTGCTGGATGAGAAAACCAATGAAGATTTTAAGGGCGAAACCCAGAGAAAAAGTTGCAGATATAGAGCAGTGAAAGCTAAGAATTTTGTTGCGACTTAGGTGATGAGGTGTTATACTTTTTTGTATAGCACCCTACATATTCATAATCATTAAAAGCATATCAATTATTATTATTGGATAAATGCCGCTTATGAAAGCATATAAAACAATTTGGAATAACTGTGTATTAATTATTTAACAAAATGCGGAATATTGTAACCGATGTTCCATATATCAAAAGCATCACAAGGGAAGAGCTAAAGATTCTGAGAAATTATATCTATGGGGGGTAGAAGTATGGAAAAAAAGGTATTTTTAAAAAAATTTGGCAAACGTGTTGTATCATTGGTATTAATAATGACTTTGATTTTGCCCTGCCAAGTATATGGATTGGAAATAACTGAAGATATTTCCTCTTCAAATGTGATTATTGAATCCGATGAAATATCATACGAAGATTTAATATTAGATAATGATGAAATGGAAGTGGCATTTAACGAAGATATTAAATCTTATCAAGTGAGAAGTGGAGAAGTTGATAGTAATACCTTAAGTCTTGGAGGTGGTCATGGCGCAATTATCAAAACAGATGGAAGCTTATGGATGTGGGGGCAAAACCATAGGGGGCAATTGGGAGATGGAACCACTGCTGAAAAACATGCCCCTGTAAAGATAATGGACAACGTAAAAAGCGTCAGCCTGGGAAATAGTCATAGTGCCGCAATAAAAACGGACGGAAGCCTGTGGATATGGGGAGACAACTGGTATGGTGTATTGGGATTGGGAAGTTTAACATCTTCTCAGCATTCGCCTGTAAAATTAATGGATAACGTAAAAAATGTTAGTCTTGGTTTGTTTCATAGTGCAGCAATTAAAACAGATGGAAGTCTGTGGATGTGGGGTGATACTTACTCTGGTATATTAGGTGACGGTGAGACTTCTGGAAAAGATATTCCAGTAAAGATAATGGATAATGTAAAAAGTGTCAGTCTCGGCTCTGCTCATAGTGCAGCAATCAAAATGGATGGAAGTCTATGGGCATGGGGGAATAATGAATATGGACAACTGGGAGATGGTACAACCGCTGATAAATATCTCCCAGTAAAGATAATGGATAATATGAAAAGTGTCAGTCTTGGTCCATTTCATAGTGCAGCAATTAAAATAGATGGAAGTCTATATGTATGGGGGAATAACAGCTCTGGACAATTGGGAGATGGTACAACCGCTAATAAAGATACCCCTGTAAAGATAATGGATAATGTTAATAACGTCAGCCTTGGTGGAAGTTCTTGGTTGGGCTATCATAGTGCAGCAATTAAGTCTGATGGAAGCCTGTGGATGTGGGGGGATAACCGCTGTGGGCAACTGGGAGATGAGACAACTGATGGCAAACGTACCCCCATAAAGATAATGGACAATGTAAAATATATTAGTCTTGGAGGGACGATTTTTAGTGCAGCTATTAAGGAAGATGGAAGTATATGGACATGGGGGCAAAACCAATATGGGCAATTGGGGGATGGTACAACTGAGAATAAGCATGTTCCAATCAGGATTTCATCAATTAATGTCACTGAAAATACAGGAAAATACTCATATGCAAGCGCAGGTGGCATAACTGGAAAAATTGTACCATACGAATACAATGATTTCTATTTCGACGATTCCTCCTATGATTATAATCACGATCTTGCAAAGATGTCGTTAGCATTGGCATTAACAACGTATGATTATACCGAGTTAAGACGGGTTATGAATGGAATTGGATTTATAGAATCTACATTTGAGGCAAACGACTATTACATAAGAAGCAATACTGGGACAGACAAAACAGAACCTGACAATGTAGGCGTAGGAATTGCCCGCAAAAAGATAGGTGATTATACTGTTTTGGCGGTTGCTATTAGAGGTTTTGGGTATGGAAAAGAATGGTCAGGGAATTTTAATGTTGGCTCAGATAGCGAATATCATGAAGGGTTTATGAAGGCACGGGATATTGTTATAGATTTCATTACCCAATATCTTGATAAAAACTCAATTGAAGGAAAAGTAAAAATATGGCTGACAGGATATAGCCGTGCAGGTGCTACAGCAAATTTAGTTGCGGGTGCACTGGATGGAGGCGAACGGTTCAAAAGAACTTATTTTCCTAATCAGGGACAGGCATATACCATAAATGATAATTTATCTTTTGAAAACAAGGACGTGTACACATATTGCTTTGAACCACCAGCAGGACTCAAAAAAATTCCTACTGGATGGAGATACGATAACATTTTTAATATAGTAAATCCGAATGATCTTGTCACTAAGGTTGCTCCAGCCCAGTGGGGATTTCGAAGGTATGGCGTGGATTTGTATTTGCCGTCAAAGGAAACTACGAAGTATTATGACGCATCATTTAATGCTATGGCAAAAGAATATCTCAAGTATTGCAATGTGATGGCAAAAGATGCATATGGTACATCTGTCAATACAGTATATTTAATTGATAGGTTCAGGATGGAGAATCCGTATTTTGCATGGTGGTCATCCGACATGTCTCAGGCAGTATTCCTGGATAATTTGTTTGGCGTAGTTGCTAACACATATTCTGCTGACCGATATAAACAAAACCTACAAAATGACGTTCGCAAAATACTTGAGTCACCAGGATTTTCTAAAGATCAACTATCTTTAAAATTCAAAGATATACTTGATGCTGTATGGGTTGCTATTATAGCTTATCCCCATTATTCGTATTCTGCTTGGACAAACATGAATGGACTAGTTTCAGGGCATTACCCAGATCTATGCTTAGCATGGATGCATACACTTAGTGGCATTTTGGACGATGGATATACTTCTGGCAATTATCGTACTGCCTATGTGAACTGCCCTGTTGATATTGATGTCTATGATAGTTCTAACGCGTTGGTAGCACAAATAATTAATGACAGACCTCAAGAAATTGATGGAAATTCTGTTCTTGCAGTGATTGACGAAGATGGACAGAAAGTGATTTATTTACCTGCTGACGAAGAGTATATTATTAATATGACTGCAACAGGCAATGGCAATATGACATATTCCTTGCAGGAATATGACCGTTCTCAAGGTGTTGTAGATCGCGCTATTAATTATTATGATGTCAGTCTTCAGACGGGAAAGGGATTTGTTGCCACTGCCGGAATCATTTCAGAAGAAGACACAATTTATTCGCTTTCAGAAGCAAATGGGAGCAATATAGAACCATCAGATGATATGAAGGGCGATGAAGTACAATATAAAAATGTTGACATTGAGATAGAAGGAAGCGGACAGGTAAGTGGAGCAGGTTCGCGCGTTAAAGGCAATTACGCTAGATTAACAGCCATCTCGGATGAAAACTCAGAGTTCATTGGTTTCTATACAGGTGAAATACTTATTACAAACAATGCAGAATATCGCTTTTGTGTTTTTGAAGACGTGAAAATTACTGCAAAATTTAAAGATATTGTGAGGCCATTAAAGTCCATCAATTTGAATAAAACCAAGATAATCTTGAATAAAGGTCAAACCGAAAAATTAACCGTAACGTATAATCCTGCTAACACTACGGATAATAAGCAGGTTACCTGGATTACCTCGAACGCAAATATTGCGACAGTTAGTAATGGTGTTGTAACGGCTAAGAATTTGGGGACAGTCACTATCACAGCCAAAGTTGGAGATGCTTACGCTACTTGTCATGTCACCGTCACTGCCTCGATGACCACCGTTACCAAAAAGTCACTGTCCACACCGAAAGGCTTAAAACTCACTAAAAAGAAAGCATCTTGGAAAAAGGTAGCTAACAACAACGGTTATTCATTGAAAGTCATGCAGGGCAAAAAGACGGTTTTTACAGTTAAAATTAAAAAGAACAAAACGAGCCATAAATTTACAAAAACGCAGCTTAAAAAATTAAAAAAAGGAAATAAATATCATTTTACGCTTGTGGCTAAAGGAAAAGGAAATTTCAAAAATTCAAAAGCAGCCAAAAGCAAGGTTTTGAAAATTAAAAAGTGACATAAGTCGGAAGGGGTTTTATTCCTTGCCCAACTACATCTAATATTTTTGAAGATTTGTACATTCTACCTTAACAAAAGCAACGTATAAAATCATATAAAAAGAAAAGGGAGAGTACATAACTGTCTAAAATCATCCATTGGACAGTCTTAAAGGCTGGAGAGGTGAACGGCATGGCTGTGAGTTATAGAAAGTCTGTGAAAATTGTTAATTGACCGCGATATGAAGAAATGAACATTGTTTAGCAGGAATATCAACAAGGATATATTCGACTATGCTGGATACGATGACATTTCATGGGATAATGTATCAAACCGTATCACAAACAAGCTGTCAAGCAATACATCAATTGTAACTTTAACAGCAATAGAAAACATTACTAATTTTGCAGTTGAGAAGGGCACTGAGCTGGGTGCAAAAGGAGAACTATCATTCTTTACTTCAAAAGCGAACATTTATGTCGCAGCTACACAATTAGCGACATTTGTGACCTCACTTGCCTTCAAGGATTTACACGAGGCCTATTCTGCCGACATGAATGCTATTTGGCTTAATACTGTTCAATACGACATAGCAAAAATGGCATCGCGTATGTTGATTAAAGAAAGGGATGAGGGGCATTTTAGAAATATGGATTCCCTCGAAAAGCTCAAGAATATGTTTGCCTTGTATTACCGTATATCCATAGCCTTTTCGGAAAACTTGGCAATATCCATCAATGAATTTGGAGGTAAAAACAAAAACGAGTGGGTAGATTATTTCAGTGCTACCAAAGGAAAATCCTTAAGTAATTATATGGCGGTCTATCTTTATCTGATTACGAATTGTACTATTGTTCCAATTGCGGATTATTCAGGATTATCGGACACGTTGATAAAAGCTGATTGGATTAATGCATACGAAAGCAGTTCTTTTGAAGGCATTTTCCAAGAACTTGACGGAATTACTTTTGTTTTTACAAGCGGAGCAGGTTCTTGGTCAACAGAGGTGGAAATGAAAGCCGATGGCTCGTTCTCAGGCTATTATCATGATTCAGAGGCTGGAGTTACAGGTGCAAATTATCTTAACGGCACACGACATGAATGCTATTTCGAAGGAAGATTTATTGTGAATGAAAAAATTGATGATTTCACATATTCCATGGAGTTAGAAGGATTTGATATTAAAGACAAGATGGGCGAAGAAAAAATAGTAGATGGTATTAAGATAATAATTACTGATGCGTACGGATTTGATAATGCTGGTGAATTTATGCTTTATCTGCCTGGAAGAAGTACAGTAGATTTATCAGATGAGTTTTTGGGCTGGGTTCGATTGGGTGGCGATGTCTCTTCGAAATTGCCGTTTTATGGTTTGTATAATATAAATGGAGAAGCGGGTTTTTTCTCATATAGTAGTAAGCAAAATATAAGCATTGGAGAAATGAAACAGTTAATTATTTCATACTATAAAAATATGTATAATAGTAGAGGTGATTATGTTTCTTTTGATGATGAAATAGATGATACGAGTGAGAAAATTACTTTTACGATAAGATACCAAATGTCTGATGAAGAAGCACAAGAATTAATTGAGAATGGAGGTTTTCCTAGTGCAAATACACTTGTATCAATGGTAACAGTAGATAAAGGTACAGGGCAAGCCGTAGACGACATAGGGAATGAGTGGAATTTATATTAATAATTTATATCTGACAATGAAGAAATCTTAGCTAAAATGGAGGAGAAAATACACCTCCGTGGATTAAGCCACCATACCCGGGATGAGTACATAACCCGTGCCAAAATTCTTATGCAGTATTTTAACCGCCCATTGGAAGAACTTACTGAACAGGAATTGAGAAAAATCCTTTTGTACCTGCTTGATGAAAAAGGACACAGGAACTGGCAGACCGGTACCTTGATGGTACAGCACAAAATTAATCCACCTGCTATGCATAATATCATAAACTTAAGGAAATCTGATATCATTGATACGGGGATTTCCTTATTTTAGTTTTGATATAAAATAAAGGCAGGGGTGTATTTATTCTACAACATTCTTATAGAAAACGATTGTAAGTGGTAAATAGAACGCACCTTCTGATTTTTATCCTCATAATATGCCGGGAAGCCTAGATACGGTTGTTCCCGCATCTGCAGAATGATCTAAAGATTAGTGGAGATTAGGTTATTAGGCTTTTGATAAAACGGTATGAAAACCAACCGGAGTTTGCATGTGGAGATGTTATCGGCGTAGATGATTTTGCGTTTAAAAAACGGCATACATATGGAACCATAAATAGTAGATGAAAATACTCATTAGACTATGGCTATATTAGAGGGTAACTTCCAGATGCTATACAGGTGGTATTGTATATTTCCTTAGATCATGTTACACTAACGTATAATTATACCAAGGAGGAAAGACAATGGAAGTACGCTTACTTAAGTTATCAGATGATAAGAATCTGCCAACTACCCCAAAAGATATCATCGCGGCACACTTGGGATATCTAGCTGTTAATGGAGCTGTTACATTCTCAACGGGCATTCCAATAGCTAGTCGTCCTGATTACGTGTTAATTGTTACCGAAAACATAAATCCTGAGTATTATTGGTGTCATGTAATCGACTACGATTTCACAAAAAGAGGGATATATATATCCCCTAAGGCTCCTATGAATGACTATTCACCCATTATGTTTAAAGATGATAATGTTTCTTGGCTTCAATTTGATTCAATGTTAAAATTACCAAAAGATCTAGTTGATATATTCTTAGAACGCCCAAAAGAAATTGCCGATTTCATTAATTTTTTTAGACCAAATAATAAAATTGTCACTAAATAATTTGATCATATAGCACTCTGGCTAATCTCAGAGTGCTATTTATCTAATGATTATTCCGGGGCTCATTGGTTCTTTCGCAATTATCCGTAAAATGGCAAGATAATTTTTATTAATCCGTGATATTCTCACGTCTTCTATTCAAGAAATAATGAGAAAACGGAATTTTGCGGAAGAACCTGACTTTGACCGGACATGCGGCTCTGCTGAGCAAGAATATTCATCTAAGCAAAAAAATACTTAATATGCTAACAAAAAGTTTTCTCTACTCATATAAATCAATGTATTTTCCCTTTTATATTGTATATACCGCTCGCTTAGAGCTTACTGCACGGTCATTGTGAGCATCCGTGCCGGTATAAACCAACAGTTTTGCCGCTTTGTTGAGCAGACCGTTTAATTCTCTTCTATAATGAGGTTGGCACACATATGTGTGACTATCATTTATAGGAGGACGATAACCATGGTTGATTATCGAGAAATCCTGAGGCTGAAGAGTCTCAACTATTCAAACACCGACATCTCGGCGAGTGTCCACAGTTCCCGTAACACCGTTCAGGAAGTCCTGAACATTGCAGGAGCACTAAAGATTAAGTGGCCATTAGACGATGATGTCACAAACTACACATTAGGATCCTTACTGTATCCCGAAAGGCATAAGCAGGATGATGAACGACTGCTTCCTGATTATCCAAAGATTCATCGAGAACTGGCTAAGAAAGGTGTTACGTTAACCCTTCTCTGGACCGAATACTGTATGGATGCCAAGACAGTTGGTAAGAAACCCTACATGAGCACTCAGTTCGGCGACAACTATCACAAATGGGCCCGTGTGACCAAAGCTACGATGCGCATCCACCACAAACCCGGAGACACTATGGAGGTTGACTGGGCCGGTGCCACTATCGATATTTATGATCCTGTTACCGGTGATGCTGCCCCGGCTTATCTGTTTGTAGCCGTATTATCCTGCAGCTGTTATGTCTATGCTGAGGCATGCACCAACATGAAAGAAGGTACTTTTATTAACTGTCATATACACGCTTATGAACACTTTGGCGGCGTTTCAAGACTGCTGATCCCTGACAATCTTAAAACAGGTGTTACAAGGAATACACGGTACGAAACAATCATTCCCCGTGCATACAGGGAAATGTCAGACCATTATGATACTGCGATCGTGCCTGCCAGAGTTGCGCATCCGGATGACAAGCCGAATGCAGAAGGCTCTGTGAAGTTTGCCACGACATGGATCCTGGCCGCACTGCGTAATCATCATTTCTTCTCTATCGAAGAAGCAAAGCAGGCTGTTTCCGAAAAACTGGAAGAGCTCAATACCCGTCCGTTTCAAAAACGGGCAGGAAACCGCCGTCTCGCTTACGAAAACGAAGAAAAGGAATTCATGCAGCCGCTTCCTGTGGCCCCGTATGAGCCTGCAGTCTGGTCCACTGCCAAGGTTCAGAATGATTATCTCATAAATGATGGGATTAATAAATACTCTATTCCGTTTGATCTGATTGGTGAACAGGTGGACATCCGAGTCACAAATGAGACTGTGGAAGCATTCTTTCATGGCAGCCGTATTGCCTCACATATCCGGCATAAAAAAGCGAAACTTGATCCTATAAGAACCAAAGAACATATGCCGCCGGAGCATCAGAAATATCTGGCTTATGCTCCGGAAGAATTCTTGTTCTGGGCCGATTCTGTTGGCGAGTCAACGAAAAAGGCAGTAGATTACTTTCTGACATCCGGTAAAGAACCTGAACAAGGATACAAGTACTGCGTCAGCCTCATGAAGACAGCCGACCGTTATGGGCAGCTCCGCATGGAAAAGGCATGTGAGCGTTTGCTGGCTTTTACTTCTCAGCCGTCCCTTCGGAGTATTGTTGCAATACTTAAAAACGGTCAGGATAAACTCCCGTTGGAACGATCATCTGACAGTACTCCAAAAACGGAGGGGCGCAGCAAGGGAATTACCCGCGGCGCTGCATCGTTCCGGATCGGAGGTGATGCAGAATGATAGACGTATCTACAATCGACACTTTAAAAGCTATGCGCTGCGGTGCAATGGCTACGGAACTTGAAAACCAGCTGAGTGATCCCAAAACATACGGACGTCTGGGATTCGAAGAACGTATCGCCCTAATTGTCGATGCTGAATGGAGCCGGCGTCAACAGAATAAACTCAAAAAACATATCAAACAAGCAGGATTCTCATTGGCATCCGCCTGCATTGAGGGGATTGAATACATTCCCGACAGGAAACTGGACAAATCCCAAATCCTGCGGTTTGCGACCTGCCAGTACATAAACGAGAATCATCATATCATTATCAAAGGGGCGAGCGGCTCTGGTAAAACTTATCTCGCATGTGCTCTTGGAAATGCAGCCTGCCGGAAGTACAAAACAGTCAGATATATCCGAATGCCGGAACTGCTGGATGAACTCAGCATGGCTAAAGCAACCGGCATTTTCCGGAAAGTCATCAAAACTTATCAAAAAGTGGATCTTCTGATCCTTGATGAATGGCTGATACGATGCCTTACGCTACAGGAGACTTACAATCTTCTGGAGGTTGTAGAATCTCGGATCGACAGTCCTAAGGGCTCCATGATCTTCTGCACGCAATACAATAACGAAGAATGGTATGCCAGGATTGACCCTGAATCGGATGAAGGAAGCCCTATATCGGAAGCGATTATGGATCGTATTGTCCACAATGCATACGATGTATTTGTTGAAGGCCGTATCTCCATGCGGAAGCGCCATGGATTGAATGCTGGTCAGGAAGGTTGCAAAAATGAATGATCAGTGTCCCTTTAAGAATAACGGCAACTGCGATGTTTGGCTTGATTATCAGATCGCTCTCTGGTCTTTGGAAGAAGCCGAAGAGCTTTCACATGGAAACTGGATTGAAATCCAGCACCTTCGTAACAGAATTGACCTCTTGGAAG
>Ga0153952_1000735_pt1 | contig 11634 bp, 8 predicted proteins | sample TSNJ036MetaG_FD_104746 | JGI IMG/M metagenome (GOLD analysis project Ga0153952, IMG submission 104746) | Attine ant fungus gardens microbial communities from New Jersey, USA - TSNJ036 MetaG | ecosystem: Host-associated > Fungi > Mycelium > Unclassified | place: USA: New Jersey, Wharton State... | reverse complement strand
TCGCCATTGACGCCCTTCGGCATACCACCACCACTGCCTGTGGTGCTGTTGCTGTAAGAAATGGCCCATGTGACAGTCTCGCTGGCGCTGGGGCCGTCGAACTGGCTGAATGCGGTGGTACCGGCAGCTACGATATACTCCCTTACAATAGATGGATCCGTAAGGTAAACTACGGAACCAATCGAGTCATAAATTCCGCCAATGCCTGCTGTGGTGTCGACATCAAAGCCCAAGTAACTGTAGCCATCGGCAGCGACGACAAGGAACGCGCCCATGCTCAAGACCATTACTGCGGTAAGTACCAATGCTAAGATTTTTTTCATTAATTTTCCTCCTTCTGCTTTTGATATAATTTTGTAGTGGTTTTGTAACCATCTACTGGTAACAGTATAGACCTAATTTTTCCATTAATCAATTCCGCTAAACAAAAGACGAGGCATGGAAAATGGCTCCACGCCTCGTCTTTTGTTAATTTATCCCCGCTTATTCCAGTGTGATGCCGCCGGAGGTGGTAGAGATGCTCAACTTGTGCTCAGGATTCTCGCCGTGTTGATAATTTGTAATTTTTTTATCGACGTCAAACCCCAAAAAATTCGTAGTCACACGGCCGGAGGTGGTTTTGATATCTAAGCTAAAACTTACATCGTTTGTTACACTTATGTTACAACTTCCAGAAACGCTGTGGATATCCAAATCATCTTTCATACCCTCCAGCACTAAATGAATAGAACCGGAGGTGGTGGATATTTTGCCGCCGCCATTGTAGTGATCCAAGATCACGCTACCGGATACAGAGGAAACGGAACCGGCGCCATCCAAGCCATCAAGGGAAATTTTTCCGGAGGTACTCCCCACCTTGTGGTCTCCCAGTACCGCCTGCACCTCTATCGAGCCGGAGACGGAATCCACCTCAACCCACTTGCTTTCTATAGCCCCTGCCTTTATCGAGCCGGAGGTTGTGGAAACAACCGCCTGGCTTGTTGCCGTCAAATCCCCCGCATTTATCTTGCCCGACACACTTTTTAGGGTAATGTCCTCCATATTGAGGCTTGGTACGGTAACGCTTCCTGAGGTGGAGGTTCCCTTAAAGGATTCTAACCCCTCCAAGGGAGCGTAGATAATGATTTTCCGCTCACCCTCAAAGATGCTGAAGTGAAACAGCCTAAATTTAGTGGGTTCTTCAATTCTCAATATACTCCCGGACTGCTGGTAAACAAACAGCTCATCCTCATCCACGCTGTCCGGACTATATTCTTCAATGCGAATGACATCACTGTCGCTTTCGACCAGCTCAATCTTCACAGACGTGGTCTTGATCTCAAAGTCCTTTACCTCCGCTGCCGGAATTTCCAATACTCTGCGCAAATCCACTGGGCCTTCCCCCTCGCTTTCCGATGATATATTTTCCGCACTATACCAACCATCTGAGTCATTTCTTCCCACCCTATTGTCCAGCCAGTTGGTGTTCATACCCACAATCATCACACCTATCAATCCGGCCACCACAAGGAGTAAAATCACAATACTAATAATGATAAACTTTTTATACGCTTTCATAAGGTCAATCCTCCATCAGGTTAAAGACCAACCGAACGATTTCTGTAATCACAAAGGCCAGAGGGAATAAAATCCAGCTCCATTGCCAGCGCAATAGCCCAAACAGGGACGTCCCGAGATAGATAACCACTGTTCCGGTCCAGATACAACCGGTAACCATATTTCTAATCTTCTTTCTCATTTTGCTGCGGGAGATGGTGACCCCCGCCGCCTCGCTCTCCCGCGCCCTGAAGTAATAAACCACCATGTTCAGCACTTGAGACAACAAAGCTCCTACAATAAACAAAATCCAGGTCCAGGCAAAGGAGGTCATAAAGGACAGGATAAAATAGAGCAGGACGATTACGGACCACATCAGGCTCTGTACGGAACTTTGAAGAATTTTATACTTGGGCTTGTGGTCGCCGGGTTCCTCCATCATCTCCAGGGCAAAATCCTGTAGATTGCTATTTGTTAATTTTTCATCCGCCATTCCATTGGCGCCTCCTCTCTCATTGTCAGCCATAAGGTGGGGCAGCTCTCTCAGCCGGCTGGTGGAGTAGATGATCAAGAGCGTGGCCACCGCTACAATGACCAGCAGTCCTATCACACCCCACTCCTGGGGGACACCGCGAAATTCTGAAAACAGAATCGGCAGCGGTATTAAAATATATAGGCAAATCGCTATAGAGCGCAGCATGGTGTAAAACCGCTTCTGCCTGTTGTATTCCTGCCGCAGTCCGGACTGCATTGTGGGCGCCTCCAGCGAGGGACGCATAGTTTTTAGCAGTTCATCCACATCCCCAATACCGGCCACCACCTTATAAAACGCCGCTTGCTCACTCATCCCTTCCAACAGAAGGTCGTCGTACTTTTCCCATAGGTTGAGGATCAACTCCTCCTTGGTTTCCTCGGTCACCACAGTATTTTCCGAGTTAGAGAACAGCTCCTCCACACACTCTCTGATTTTTTCCTTCATGCCGCAGCCTCCATCACTTAGTAAAGTTTGAGAAATGCCCGCTAAAATATCTAGTCAGCTTTCCTTCTTGCCAAGGCCCATTCAAGCCCGTTGCGAACTCCCCGCACTTCATTTAATCAATTTGTCAATCATCTGTTTCGCTTGCTCCCAGTCCACCTTATTCCGCTCATAGGCCTTCCGGCCCTGGGGCGTGATGGTGTAATACCTCCGCCTCGCCCCCGTTTGCTGGTTCCCCCAATAGGAGGCAATCAATCCGTTCTCCTCCAGCCTGCGGAAAGCGCTGTACAGCGTTGCTTCCTTCAGCTCATATTCATGGTCGGTTTTCTCCTGAATGCTTTTATTGATTTCGTAGCCATAGCTGTCCTTCTCCAGAAGGTGCGCTAAAATGATGGTTTCGGTGTGCCCTCGTATTAAATCCGCTGTAATGGATATGGCACCCACCTCCTATCTCCATCTCATATATACTTTATATCACAAATATACCTCGCCTGTCAAGGTATATTTAAAAATAAAATAAATATATTTATAAAGTAACTACCAGAACATAAAACCACCGTATTATCGCGGTTGCGATAAGGAGGGTTTCGAGAAATCCCGTAAAATAAAGTTCGAGGCAAAGGCAAGCAGGTAATGTATGTAAAAGAGGAAAATTTGTAGTCGGCCCCTTTTTGCTTGACGGTTTGATGCTCAACCAATATAATATGATTACTGTAGATTATTTATATCTTGGACAGGAGAACAGAGTACAAAATGGAGATGAGCTTGCAATCAATAGTAAAGCAAATGTCTAATGATATTGAAATTATTGAGACGTATTCTCTAATTGCGGAAAAAGAGGCTTCATTCGGAGGGTATGCCACCCACGACTTAAGTCATGTTAATCGTGTGATTGATAATTGTGAAAAAATTGCAAAGTTGTTAGGAATATACGATAACGATATAGCCGCCATAAAAATTGCCGCCTTGCTACACGATATAGGTTGCGCAAACGGGGAAAAAAACGAACATGCCAAGAGAAGTGCGGAGTGGGCAAAGAGATATTTACAAAACAAAGACTTGCCCGAAGCCATGCTCACGAAGATAATCACTGCGATTAGAGAACATAGTAACGACGCGAAAAGTATATATGGAAAAGTTTTATTATTTTCCGACAAGGTTGATATTTGTGACAAACGAATACTGCCTAACGGTTTATTGATTATCGGCAATAGGCAGTACGGACATATAAAATCGGTGGGACTCACTGTAATAAACGAAACATTGATAGTTAATTTTTTTACAGACGGTCATATTGACATAGTTGAAATGAACGAATATTACTTCACTAAGAAAGTTTATCAAGGCATAGCCGATTTAGCTTGTTGCTTTGGATTTAACCACGAAATTTTGATTGATGGGGAGGTTTTTTAGTCTAATCAAGCCCAAAATCAGATCAATTTGCTTAAAATGCCCTTCAATTAACTTTTTTCTTTTTACTCATACCATTTAAGTTATCCCTCTGTCCATCAAGCGAAAAATCAATTGACAAATAGAATGTTCCATGTTAGAGTAAGACAAGAAAAAGGGATTTATTTCCAATTTCTTCTGCCATTATTGACATCTTTGGAGGACCGACAGACATGAATACGAGAGCATACCTGACGTTTACCGGCAATTGTGCCAAAGCTATTGACCTATACCAGCGCGCCTTTTCCGTAAAGGTCAGTAACGTATTAAGATTTAGCGACGCCCCTGAATTGGTGCCAAAAAAATTTCCGCTAAGCGATGATCAGAAGGGCTGGATCCTACAGGCTACTCTTGATTTTGGCGGCAGTATCATCCGAGTTTCCGACACCGTGGAAACTGACCACATCGCCCCCACCGAGCTCATCGGTATTGCGGTGGAATGCAGCTGCGAACAGGCGCAGCACGCCTTTGCCGTGCTCAGGGAAAATGGCACAGTGAAGATGCCTCTGACCGAAACAGATTTCAGCCCTCATCATGGCAGCGTCATCGACCGTTTCGGGGTCAAGTGGGAGATCACCGCCAAGCCGGTACAGGCTTTCTCTCCTATAGCTCTTTGATGGCGCGCTTATTTACTTTTTGACGTGTTAAGGCCCCGCAAGTGTACACTTGCGGGGCCAATTTATATTTTCTCTACGGCAGCGAGCACCTTACGGATATCCTGGACAACCGGCATGCGGGTACCCTCCTGCCACACCTTGGCCGTACCAAAGGCAAAGGCATAGGCGGCCCGCTCATCCAGATCCTTTCCCTCTGTAACCCCTGCCAAAAATCCAGCTAAAGCCGCGTCCCCCGCTCCCACTGTATTATTGACTGGATAGGCCTCCAACGTACACCTGTAGCGGCTCACCCTATGGGCGGACAGCGCTGGCTGTCCACAGCCCACTGAGACAAACCTCTCCCCAGACGCCAAAATCAACCCATTATGGCCCAGCGTTAGCAGTATATTTCGTATGCCATCCTCCGTCATCCTTTTCAGCAAAATCCCTAAGCCACTGTCATCCGGGAAGGCCTCTAAACCCCATAGCAGCATCATCTCCTCCCTGTTGGGCTTGACCACCAAGGGGGACAATTCCACTAATTGACTGTATTGCAGGGACGGGGAATCCAACGCCAGCTCATACCCCAATCCCTTTGCATACATAAGTAAATCCATAAACTGCTGTGGGGTAATCCCCTTAGGCAGGCTGCCGCAGAAGACCGCTATGGCCCCAGGGACATGCTCCCGTTCCAGCCAGCCCCGCAGAGGCGCTATCCAACCATACGCCTCTACCGTGTTAGTGCGGTTAAACTTATATTGGACCTTTTGCCGGGTCACCATGGTAATGTTTTCACGGATTCGCCCCGGATAAAGAGTAAACTCCGCCGTCATCCCCTGAGAGGCCAGCAGACTTTGGTAGAGCTCCACATTTTGAGAGCCCGCCACTATATGCAAGGGGATTTTACACCCCCAGTTTTTTAGTGCGCAGGCCAAATTGGGGGCCTTACCGCTGGCGTTGGAGAATTCTTCATCCACGTGAATATACTCCACCTTATCGGTCATTTCATTTATGTAGAAGGTGGTGTCGATGGCCGGGCTGAGGCACACAGCCACAATTTTGCGGTCCGTTTTCAATGCTCTCTCTCCATCCATTTTTATTTACAGAAATCGTAAATTAAGGAAAGACCTTCGTTATTCCCACACACCGCCAAGAATAAAGTAGGTGGTGAGTCCCTCATAAAAAATGGGGTTGGTTTCGGCGTGGGGCAGTTTCAATGCGGAGCTGGAGTGGTCTAACTGGACTAAATCCAGATCAAGGGCTTCCAGCACCCGCATAAAGGTACCGAGTGCCTGGGGGGAGTCCACATGCCTGTCGTCATAGGCCATGATTTCCCCATATTCAAAGCTTTCCACCGCCCTCCAGGTTTCGCTGTCCATCCGTTCCGACTCCGCCACTGTCAGATAGTGGGAAAAATCCACCGACACCACCAATAAGGTGCGGCCATCCCCGCAAGCATCGGCAACCAACGCCTGCAGCGCCTCCAGCCGGTTCAGGGGGGCACCACCCGCAACGAGGCAGATACCCACCGTAACTCCCGGCAGATAATGCGCTATAAAGGGGATCAGTCCTGCCGCTCCATGATCGGCCTCAACAGCCTGGGCATTGTTTCCCGCTCCAATGAGCGCATCCTCCAGCAAAGCCTCCACAAACTCGCTGTCTGTTCTAACCACCCCGAAAGGTGTATTCCAATGGGTGGCGGCAGTGACAAAGTCACTGCCGCAATTCTGTGGATAGTGAGAGGGGGCGATGAGAATCACCCGGTCATATGGGTTCACAGGCTGAGCGGCCAAAGAAAAGAATCCGGCGATCATGTCCGATGCCAGCAGATGATGGGGCACCACTCCCGCCAACACCTTTCCATCCGCCTCATACCGCTGCGGCTCCGCCACAGCCAATTGAAACTGCTCCTCCTCGTAATACAGGCACCGCATGTAACTCTCCCGAGCCAGCTGAACACCGCTTGCTGTTTCATCTAGTGGAAACGGCTCATTGGAGCCGGTTCCCCGGCGCGCGTTGCCACACGCCGCCAATAATGTCAAGCAACAACATAAACATATTATTTTTCTTCTATTCATCACTCTATCTCAATGGTATCCCGAGGAGTCGCTCCCCAAATCTCAGAGACAGAGCTTGTGGCAAAGGTGCTTTCCACAATATACTCGCCGGGCGTGGTACATCGGGCATAGTAGATGATGGAACCCCGCAAGTATTTGGCGTTCCCCACAAAGCGGAGCCTTTGGCCTTGCCTTTGGGACAGCCACCACCACCTTAACAAATCATCGTCAATATGGTACTGCTCAAACCGTAAGCCGGAGGGAATATATTCGGCAATCACAAAGCTGGGATCCCCTAAACCGGTGGACCATGCGCTGAAATCCATATTGAGGGTGACCTTTACCACAGCGCCCACCTCCATCGGGCCTCCGCCCACAACCTCGATGGTGCGGGTAATGCCAATGAGCTTTTTGGATTCATCATCCATCTCCTCAGGTATCCCGGCATAGTATACATCCATATAAATCTGGCCGGACAACTGGGTAAAGCTGGCGTTCTCCAATTGCTCCTTAGTGAAGGTGTAGGTTTTGGGATAACGGTCCAGGGTTTCCGTCACCGTCTCCCCGTCCAATACATAGCTAAACTGCGCGCCGCCGCCTTCCGGCTCAAAGGTAGTGAGGTAATAAAGCTTTTCCAGCAAATAGGGATCATACTTGGAGCTTTGATGGGCCAGGTACCGGGCCAATGAATGGGCATCCTCAAGCTCCAGCGCCGTGGCCAGCAGGGAGGCGGCGGCAGTGGCGTCCAGCATCTTTTCACTCCCGTAGCGGACGGACGAAGCCGTTTGTCCGGATACCCCGGTCGTTTCCGACAAATAAGGGGTCACCAGCGCGTCGTAACAAGCTTGCGCCTTTCCTGTCTCTCCCTGCACAAACAAGGCCAACGCCAGATAGATCCGGTCCACATAAGGCAAGGTGCTGTCCTCCAGGGCCAGGGCCTCCAAATCCTCATCAATCTCCGCCCCGATCATCGCTTGGGCCAACAGGTTCACCGCCATGGTTCCTTGGGAGCTGTCTCCGGCCGTCCATGAAATGGCGTCACTGGAGACATACTCCGGCAGAGCCAAATGGGCCTTGACCGTCAGTTCCAGATCCCCGTCCGTATAGGGGAAATAGCTGAGCAGGCTGTAGCCCCTCAAATCGGAAGTTTTCTCCTTAGCGGTCTCATCGTTGTACCAGGTGCCGCCCCATTTTTCAAACTGCTGGGCCGTATAGACACGGGCCAGCCGCATATCCGCCCGCTCACCGTAACTTTCACATAACACATTTTGGAACACCTGGTTGTAATCCTGGTAGGCCTGGTCATAAAACACAATACTCACCGGATACCGCAGAGGATCGATGTCCAGCTCCTCCCCCATAGAGAAGGTTTTGGTCACCGAAACTTCCACACCGGACGCCGCCACACTAAAGGGCATCATGACACCGTCCCAGTAATCCTTACACTCCCCCTCTATGGTAACCGTATATTCCCCCTTGGGCAGATTTTCAAACCGGAGGCTGGCGTAGGTGCGCACCGGCGAGCCGACCGTCTGGGTTTCTTCATAGCCATCCCCTTTCACCGTGACGGTGTACTGGGTTTGGGCGTCATCCTCTACGCCGGTCCCCGCGCCGCGCAATCCCACGCCAAAGGTATCCCCCTCCAAAATTATCTCGGGGACAACGGGTATCAGGAAGTATTCCAGTGTGCTGGCCACATTTATTTTCGCCGCTCCGGCATAGTTGTCCGGGGACAGGGCCAGTGAGGTGAGCCGCCAACTGGTGATGTTGTCCGGCAGTTCAACGGCGAAAACGGCTTTGCCGTCAGCGTTGGTATAGAGCACCTGGAAGTCCGCCGTGTCCTCAAATTCCGTCCGCATGTTCCCATCGCCGCCGCCGCCCTTTTCGGCGCCGCCGTCTTGTGCGGGGGGGATATGGGATACATATTTATGGATGTTTGGAAAATAGACCGCTGCGTAAAAGGAGCTCAACAGGTCAGCCGACTGCTCCCGCAGCGCAAAGATGGCCTCATCCACCACGGCCAGCACCACTGCGGCGTCCTTCACAGGCGCATCGTTCACATCGGTCACCGTGGCGGTGACCTCCATCTCCTCTCCCGGACTATAGGCATCCTGGTCGGGTGTGAGCTCTATCTCCAGCTCCCGAAGGGAGGGGTCAAAGTACATATATTTGTTTTCCAGCAAATGGACATACCGCCCGTCAAAATAAGCGCCGGTGATCAGATAATTGGGCACTAAGTCCTCGCCAAAGGGCATGGCGACCCTCTCGCTGTCATGAACCTGAATATGGGTGAAGCCCTTTTGGGCCACGGCGGTCAGCAGCCTGCCCTGGAAATCCTCTGCCGATACCGGCTCGTCGTTGTTTTCCAGCACAAAGGAGACATCCTCGCCATCCTCAAAGTACATACTTACAATATAGTACCCGCCAAATTCACCGCTCTCATCCGCCTCCAGACCGGACCAATCCACTTCCTTTTCCAGTACGTAACGGTCGCTTTGGCTGTCCCAGTAAGTATAGCGGTCATACATACACCCCAGATATACCCTGGTCTCCACCAACTTGTTCCGGCTATCCCGGGTACTGAGATCCACATAGTAGTACCCCTCCCGGCTGGACAAGGGCAGATCCTCTAGGACATAACTGCCGTTTTGGGTGGTAGTAACGGTATAGGTATCCACCAAATCCTCATTGCGGACATACTGGTAGCTGGTCCGCCGCACGCGGTTAATAAAGTCATAATAGGTTCCCATTTCCTCCTTGGTGTAGTAAACGTGGTAAAGCTGGGCCGTAACTTGCTGGATAAGCGCCTCCCCCCTAAGGAGGTCATAATCCCACACGTCCTCCGCTGTTTCCACTTGGGAGATATCCACCCTGTGGGTGGATAGGGTGAGGGTAGCGCTGTCCTCGCCCAGTTCCGGCTTCCCTACCAGCATAACGTCCCGGTGGATGGCGTAGAGGCCCCCGGCCAAAAAGAAGCTTTCCGACTGGGCGTCCTCGCTGCGGAAGTAGTAGTTGTACCGCTGGGGTATCCAAGTGTTGTTATCATCAGTGATCTCCACCTCCACCCGCACCTCCCCCTGGGCGCCGGTGGTTTGGTAGCTTTCCCTTATATTCATGCTGCTCTCTATGCTCACCGGAAACTTGGTGGCGGGGGTGCCGTCATACATAGAGACGTTTAACAGCACAGCGGCAGCGGTGCCCTCATTGGTCATATATACCGGGTACTCCGTTTGCGTGGTGGCGGTGTATATCGGTTTGACAAAGTCCTCCACCGATACATAGGCGTAGCTGAGTTGTGTCTCCCCCGACATCAACTGGACGGAGGACCAGCTACCCTCCACCAGGTTTTCAAACTTCACGGTAGCGGTAAAGGTGCCGTCACCCAATAATGTGACCTCCTGCTTTACCGCTCCCCCTGAAAGGTTCAGCCACAAGTCCTCCAAAGGCGCCGCCTGCTCCTGTCTGGGCCGGACGACACCCCACACCTGGATGGTGTCCGTGGTGTGGTAAATGGGCCGGTCGGTGAAGAGGTAGCTGTAATAATCCAGGGCCAAACCTGAACTGTACCCCCCGTAATAGTAGTAACCCCTTGTCTGATAATCTACAAAAGCCCTGTTGCCAGAGGTTACAGTGATCAGGAAGGTATCATCGGCACTATCACTGGCCTCCCCATCCTCATTGATAGGGATTTCCGTTGTCATTATTCCCTCGGCATCGGTGACTCCAAAAGTATCCCGAAGCCCCACCATTTCAAATTCCGCCCCCTCCAGAGGCTGGCCTGTCGCGCCGTCATTGATCCATGCCACCAGCTCACTGTCGGTCATCATATAAAATACCGATAGGTCACTGACCTGCAAAAGGATGGACCAGGTTTCCAGATACCCTTTGGGACTCTCGGCGGATATCCTTACCGCATACCACCCCTCCGGCAAGCTCTCCGGCAACTCCACCATATAGAGGTTCCCGTCCTCTTGTACCTTTATCAGCTCCAGCTCATACTCCGCCACCTGTTCCAGCTCATCGGTAGCTATGACAGGGTTTTGTGAGGAACGGCGCATCTTGGCATATTCAATGACAGCCTGGCGGTAATCCTCCCACCCGCCATAGGTGTATACCGTGGCGGCCACTGTTTTTAAGGTACTGTCATTTGTGGTTACATTGAAGATAGGCGGGTCTGTGGTCATTACATTGCGGCTGTAGCTGGAAGCATTAAACAGCCACGCCTCGCCGTCGGGGTCCGACGCCGTCACAAAGGAGAAAACAAAGTCTTCCCGCAGTGTGGCGCCTCCAATGGATGACACCCCTGCCAGCCCTCCCGAGATGGTCACTGTATATTCAGTTTCATACTCCATATCCTCCGTGGGATAAAATATGTAGCGGTTCCCATGGGAGGTAAATTCCCCCGCCACAGGCGGGTCAATGGAAAAGGCGTCCCCGAACCCGATAGGGGTGATCTCATCGGTGTTAAACGCAACCTCAATCCCCGAGGTTACAGGCACCGAGCGTCCTCCATCCCAGGGGGACATGTCGTTAATTACCAAAACATTCTGCACCGTATACGAAAATTCCTTGCCGCTGACAGTGACCCGCAAGCGGCTGGCCGGCTCAAGCGGATTCATGGGTACCAGCACAGCGATGCTTTCATCCTCTCCATGACTCTCCACATAATAGGAAATGGGCGGATCAAAGGAGATCATTTCCCTGATCTCGCTGGTGGACGCAGGCTCTTTTAACGTGAGCTCAAACAACGTATCCGGCGCGATCTCCCCATTCACCATCAGCGTAGGGGCTAAAGCGGCACCCCTGCTGCCCAGATACAGCGCTATGGCGATGACAGCAGCCACCACCGCAACAATAATTACTACTGCCGCAGCAATCCGTTTTCTCGTGCTCACCGGTCTTTCTTCTTTTCTACCCTCGTTTTCCATCCAGCAACCCCCCTGTTAAAATGTAAAAATTGCCCTCTTTTCTTTATTATACATTTTACAGTAATGAGATGCAATAAAATCTAAACATATGC
>Ga0153952_1000733_pt1 | contig 11645 bp, 9 predicted proteins | sample TSNJ036MetaG_FD_104746 | JGI IMG/M metagenome (GOLD analysis project Ga0153952, IMG submission 104746) | Attine ant fungus gardens microbial communities from New Jersey, USA - TSNJ036 MetaG | ecosystem: Host-associated > Fungi > Mycelium > Unclassified | place: USA: New Jersey, Wharton State... | reverse complement strand
TTGTCTGGCGACAGGTTTTGGAAATGTAGCCGTGGCGCAGGGATCACTTCTATCTGTGCAAATTGTCACAAGCCAGGGAGTAGGAGCATTAAGCCAGGGAGCTGCTGTTACTGTTTTCTTGACAATCCCCTGAAAAATAGTATGCTTCATTGTTCCATGTGTATCATTACCGGATAGGTTCTAAAATCAGGCTGTTTCAGTTATTCGAAGCAGCCTGAGCACACAGACTTAACCACTTGTCATCTCTCTTCCAATAGTTTTTTTTCCGTGAAAAAGCTATCAAAATGTGGCACCTTATAAAGAATCTACATATGATATCATATAAAGCTGATAAGTAAATATGGAGGACATGTATTATATGAGTAAATATGATGAAAATGACAGCAAATATACCCAATATTCATCCTGTCAGAATTCAGATTGCTGTAATTGCTGTCGGACTGGCCCACCCGGACCAAGAGGCTCACAGGGATGTCCAGGTCCTAAGGGAGACAGGGGACAGATCGGACCTGAAGGCCGACCAGGAATACGAGGTCCGATTGGTCCGGCCGGTCCACAGGGTACTACCGGAGAAATAGGGGCTATTGGTCCGCAAGGCCCCGCTGGCCCTCAAGGAATAGCTGGTGCAACAGGTGCCGCTGGTCCGCAAGGCCTCGCTGGTTCTCAAGGCGCTCCCGGAGAAACTGGTCCCGCTGGTCCTGCCGGTCCTCAGGGCGCGATGGGGGGAACTGGGGAAATCGGTCCCCAAGGGCCTGCCGGTCCGCAAGGTATAACTGGTGCAACAGGTGCCACCGGTCTTCCAGGTCCTGTTGGTCCTCAGGGAGCTCCCGGAGAAACTGGTGCCACCGGCCCTCCAGGTTTAATTGGTCCTCAGGGAGCCACTGGTGAAACTGGTGCTGTCGGTCCGCAAGGTCCTGCTGGCTCTCAGGGGGAAACTGGTACCGCCGGTCCACAAGGTCCCACTGGCGCCACAGGCCCTACTGGTCCGCAAGGTCCCATTGGTCCTCAGGGGGAAACTGGTGCCGTCGGTCCGCAAGGTCCCACTGGAGCAGCAGGTGTCACTGGTCCGCAAGGTCTCGCTGGTCCTCAGGGAGCCACTGGGGAAACTGGTGCCGTCGGTCCGCAAGGTCCCGCTGGTGCAGCAGGCGCCACTGGTCCGCAAGGTCCCGCTGGTCCTCAGGGACCCACTGGCGCAGATGGCACCTTTACTGCTTATGGCACTTATATATCCACTGGGAATAAAACCGTCGGTGCCGGCACATTAGTTGATTGGAATGCTTCTCTATCCGTGGAACCTATAGGTATGGAAGCCACCTTTCCTTCTTCCACTACGGTCACCCTCACTGCTGCCGGCGTATACCGCATTGATTACAGGATTCTAGTCGGTACTGCGGAGGTACCCCCTGCCGTAACCCCTTCAATAGAATTGGAGTTAAACGGAGCAGCCGTCCCTGGCAGCGCACTACTCCTCGCGTCCGCCGCTGAGGTTGCCGGCGTTGCCGTCGTATCGACTACTGCGGGTACAACGGTAGCCCTCCGTGTCACCGGATCTAATATCAACTTGCCTACTGGAACCAACGCATTCCTGGATATTATCAAAATTGCATAACCGTCGGGTTCTGTAACAATCCCCTTCAGGCACAGAAAAGTATAACGAATGCCAATAGCCCTCAAAACCTTGCTTGTCCGCAAGGCCTTGAGGGTCCGCAAGGTATGAGTGGTGCAACAGGTCTCGTTGAAATTTACAAAGTGATATTCGCAAATAAAGTTTTCATATGGTGCAACTTATGTAATAGATACATACGATATCATATAAAGCTAATATCAATATGGAGGAGTTGTAAAATTATGAGTAACTATAACAAGTATGATGATTATGACAGCCAACATACCCGGAGTTCAGCATCCCACCAGCATTCAAATTGTTGTAATTGCTGCCGAACCGACCAACCCTGCCCCAAAAGCCCGCAAGGTTGTCCAGACACACAAGGTTGTCCAGGCCCGCAGGGGTGTCCGGGTCCTAAGGGAGACGAAGGACCAATGGGACCTGAAGGTCCGCCCGGCGTACAAGGTCCGATTGGACCAGCAGGTCCGCAAGGATTAATCGGAGCAACCGGGCCTTCCGGACCGCAGGGATTGACTGGGGCAACCGGACCTTCCGGACCGCCAGGGTTGTCTGAACTGTTAGGAATACAATATTCCCTGGTCAATAGTGGGGATGTGCTGATCGAAGTTGATGACCCGGTCATTTTTGATACAAATTTAGTACAGATAGATTCTTCGATTTCGTATAATGATACAAATGGACAATTCACTGTTACGCGGAACGGGTTCTACATGATTGATTGGTGGGTATCCGTGGACGGAAGTGTGGCAACTGATGGTGTGAGCTTTTCCCTTAATGTAAACGGCGTACGACATTCCCGCGGTTCCTCCAGGATTGTTACGGGGCAGGTCTCAGGTTCCAGTCTGGTTATCATATTAAACGCACCTGCCGTCATTGATCTTGTCAATGTCAGTTTAGATCCTATAACTTATGATGAAACCGACGTACAGGCTAATATCATTATCGCGGCAATACCAATTCAAAATTAACTTTAGGGAGAGAATGAATATGAGCAACACAGCATTAGGACTAATTTTAACACTTAGTGGGAGTGTCGATTCCGACAGTAACGTTATTTTTGAACCGGCTGAGCCGACTTCTGACAAAATGGAATACGATAGCGTTACAGGTATAATCACATTCAATGAACCGGGAACTTATTTGCTTAACTGGTGGATTGCCACAGAAACCGTACCACATGGAAAAATAGAGTTCGCACTCAGCACCTCACAAGGTGATTATATAAGGGGCAGCTCTCCCTTAAAAACAGGACAGATCTCCGGATACGGATCGATTGATGTAACAGCGGGCACTACCCTGTCCCTGATAAACGCCTCGGAATACAATATCGTATTTTCAAGAGGCACAAAAGTAAAGGCGTATCTTTTAATATCACCGATCCCCACCTTAGCAGGTGTGAGAACAATCATTCCATTTTCCACAGGTGAGCGTCCGATTATGTTAGTAACAACTGATAATGGAGAGCGTACCGGCGTTTCTGTACTTGGATTTGGAAGCGCCGGGGAGCTTGATGCTCCTGATGATCCAATTGTATTTGCGCTTACCTCCGGAGCAGAATCATATTATGCATTTTCTATGCCAACCAATGGAATAATCACCTCATTATCAGCAAAATTTATATTATATTCCGTTGTATTACCAGTAGATAACACGATTACCGCACAGCTTTATTATTCATTAACCCTTGATAATACCTTTTTTCCCGTTCCAGGTGCAACGATTGAATTAGGTACCATTTTGAGTAATGATACCCCGGGAAAGGTACTCTACGGATCTGTCACAGATTTAAGCGTACCGATCCCTGCCCAGGCAAGTCTCATGCTCATTTTCTATAACACAGCAGACTTACAGGAAACAGCGCTTGTAAGAGGGGTTATGCAAGGTGGATTATTAATAACGTAGTGCTTGGGGTATTCCATTTCGAGAGGCCATCCTGCGGTAATCTCGTGGTGTCATTTTAAGTAACCGTTTAAACAGTTCGTTAAAAAATTTGATATCACGATATCCGATTTCCTGTGCCACCTCCGCAACAGGCAGGTCACTTCCAGCCAATAGTTCACAGCACTTCTCCATACGTACCTTGTGCAGATAGTCTCTGATACTAAATCCTGTCTCCTGCTTGAATTTCCTGCTGATATATTGCGGTGCAAAATGATATTTATCACAAAATTCAGATAAAATACCCTGCTTTTGGTAATTGTGATTAATATAGTGGATCATCTGCCGGATGATAGAGTTATTGGTTGGTTTCGAAGTATGATCAATAATATTACGCATGATCAGAATCAGCACCTCCATCAGCCGGCACCTGAATATTTCATTGAATCCCGGCTGCTTTTCCTGATATTCTTTCACCATTCCCTCAAGCAGTAATAGAATCCTGCCGTCTCTATCGTGGAATACCCTGTTTGCAGGGGTCTTGTCAATATATAGTTTATTGTAACGCAGCAGGCATCCGTGCATCAGGGTATTGAAGGAACGACATCCGCTCAGGGTATCTCCGATCACCTCCGGCAGGAACAGACAATTGATCAGCGTTAAATTATGACTGTTTTCATAACTGTGTATACTCCCATAATCCACAATAAAATAATCACCTTTCTTCAGGGTGCATGTCTCATTATTCAACGTGTGTACTGCACTGCCGCCGGTTACATATGCCAGTTCATAAAAATCATGGCTGTGAAAGCCGATATCTTCCTGCATATAGCTTTTTATTACAAGCTTTTCATCTTCTCCCAGATTTTCCTCTACATTTGCGAATTCCAATGTCATCTCTTTTATCATGAAGGTTACATTTGCCCCCTGTTTTAGTAATATTTAGGTATTTTATTTCAGTATACACTTTGCTATGATGAAATTCAATAAAAAAAGGAGGGATTAATATTATGACTTGTAAAGCAGAAGAAATAAGCATGGCAGAAGAAATTTGCATGGCAGAAAATATTTGCCAGGCAAAATGGATATGCCCGGCAGATGATATGGGAGATATCTGCCCTTTATTTATCAAAGAATTCCACATAGACAAACCAATAAGGAAAGCAACATTATTGATAACCGCACTCGGTGTCTATGAAGCAGCATTAAACGGAAAACGGGTTGGTGAATTCATACTGGCTCCCGGTTGGACCACATACCGTAAAAGGCTGCAGTATCAGGAATATGATGTGACTCATCTTCTGACGGAGGATAACAGGCTTTCTGTAACACTAGGCAAGGGCTGGTACCGGGGACGCATGGGCTGGGAAAATTCTGTGGTCCAGCTGGGACTTAAAGAGTCGCCCGCCGGAATCCTGGCACAGCTTGTCCTGACTTATGAAGATGGCAGCACTTCTCTCCTGTCTACCGACGAATCCTGGACAGTGGGCGAAAGCAGGATACGCTTCTCTGAAATCTATGATGGAGAGACTTATCAAGCAACTTACACAGAATCAGCAGATCAAAAAGTAAAGACCTTTGAAGGTCCTTATGATACCTTGATTCCCCAACAGGGTGAAGAAATCCGTGAACAGGAAACACTGGCAGCTTCAAGGCTGATCTATACCCCTAAGGGTGAACTGGTGATTGATTTCGGCCAGGAGATAACCGGTTATGTGGAAGTGACCGTAGATGCAAAGGAAGACGAAGTAATCGAATTTTCTCATGGGGAAGTCCTGGATAAGGAGGGAAATTTCTATACGGAAAATTACCGCAGTGCCAAGGCAAAATATCATTATATCTGTAATGAGGGAAGGCAGACATATAAGCCCAGGCTTACCTTTTATGGCTTCCGCTACATCAGAATCGACCAGTTTCCCGGGAATCTGAATCGTGATGCCTTAACCGCCAATCCCGATGCGTTCCTTGCGCAGTTTCGTGCTATTGTTCTCCATTCCCAGATGACCCGCACCGGTTTTTTAAGCTGCTCGGATCCCCTTTTGAATAAGCTTTTTGATAATATTATCTGGGGTCAAAAAGGCAATTTTGTGGATGTTCCCACCGATTGTCCCCAGCGTGACGAGCGACTGGGCTGGACTGGAGACGCACAGGTATTTGTGAAAGCCGCAGCAATGAACTATGATGTGGAAAAATTTTTTACGAAATGGCTGGCTGACATGGCTGCTGATCAGGGTGAAAATGGTTTTGTGGCTCACGTGATACCGAATATTCTGGGAGGGGAAGACAGCAGCGCTGCATGGGCAGATGCCGCTGCCATATGTCCCTGGGAAATTTACCTGGCTTACGGGAATTCTGAAATCCTCTCCAATCAATATGATTGTATGACAAAATGGGTCAACTACATAACCGCTCATACAAAGGATGCCTGTTTATGGACAGGGGGAACACACTTTGGAGACTGGCTTGGTTTGGATGCTCCTTCCGGCAGTTATAAAGGTTCTTCCAGAGAAGACTTTATTGCTTCCGCCTTTTATGCATATTCCACCTCACTGGTAATCAAATCAGGCCGTATACTGAAGCGGGATGTTACTGCTTATGAAACCTTATATGCCGGCATAGTGGAAACCTTCCGCAAAACATATCCGGAATATCATACACAGACAGAATGTATCCTTGCCGCTCATTTCCATCTGGCACCCGATTGTCAGGCTGCAGCAGACCAGCTGGCCGGTATGGTGGAAAAATGCGGTGTGCAGCTGCAGACAGGATTTGTAGGCACTCCCTATTTACTTCATGTATTAAGCACTTACGGATACGGAAAGCTTGCTTACTCTCTCCTGCTCCGTAAAGAATATCCCTCATGGCTGTACCCGGTAACAAAGGGCGCTACTACCATCTGGGAACACTGGGACGGTATTATGGAAAATGGTGATTTCTGGAGTGCAGATATGAATTCCTATAACCACTATGCTTATGGTGCGGTTGCAGACTGGGTATACAGCGTGGCTGCCGGAATCTGCTCTTTAGAAGAGTTCCCCGGTTATGAAAAGGTAAACATTTCCCCGCTTCCTGACAGCCGTCTGGACTGGCTGAAAGTTTCTCTGGATACCAGACATGGAAGGATCCGTTCCGAATGGAAAAAAGATGATAATAAATGGCGTTATGAAATCGAAACACCAGTAAATGCGGTTATCTCCATTGATAACAAAGTCCATGAAGTGAAAAAAGGCACTTATATTTTCTATAGTGATATCCGATAATACAAAAGCCGCTGATATGCATAATATGCCCAAAACAAAGACCACCTGAATGGTCTTTGTTTTTTGTTCTCATTGGGGGATAATCAGGTGCTAATTACTCTGTGGTATGAATGTGCTGGCATATTCCATGCCAAGCCCATATACGCCGCAATGTTCCCGAATAATGTCTGTAACATCCTGATAAGTGTCTTTATTAGCCCAATCGCGCTGCAATTCCAGTAAAACAGCCTGCCATGTCACCGGTTTCGCTCCCGCCTGTATCATCCGTTGTATTGCCATCTGGTGTGCCTGTTTGCTGCTGCCTGCGGAAGCATCTGCTACGAAGTATACTTCATATCCGTCTTCTATAGCTGACAGTGCGGGAAAAGTCACGCATACTTCTGTCCACAGTCCGGCAAGCAAGATCTTTTTTCTTCCGGTGGAATTAACTGCGGTATTAAAATTCTTATCTTCCCATGCATTTAATGTTGTGCGGTCAATCGGCAATATATCAGGGTAAATATTCTGCACTTTACTGACAAGAGGACCTGAGAAGGTATAAGCTTCTACCGTGGATAGTATAATCGGAATATTAAACACTTTGGCAGTTTTTGCCAACCCTGTTACCGCGTTCAGAACTGCATTGCGACAATCGCCTTCTACACCAAAAAACATTTGCGGTTCATGATCGATTAACGCAAAGACCACTTGTGACGGGTCAATCAGGGATTTTTGATATGCTCTCATAAAATCATCTCCTTCCTTTACACTATACATCCTGTCCATTATAATTATTATTATTCATCATTGAATATAAAAATAACTGGTCTGACCGGCAAACCTACTGTTGCTGGATTTCCTGCTGTTTCATATATAGCGGCTGCGCAAAAGAATAAGAGCCGGATATTGAGATTTTCCCTCTGTTATTGATGTAATGCACACTGGCGTAAGTATGAATCCTATCATCATTTTTAAGAGTCGAATAGTCGTAAGACATAACATTGGACGTTTGAACTTCCTTTTCCGAATCTTTTTGCAGATATTCATCGTATTCTTTCCATGCCTCCTTAATTTCCTCCACCGGTGAAAAAATCGAAACATTACCCGGCAGAATCACTTCCGGACATCTCTTTTCATCAAAGTCGTCATCGTTATATCTGAGTACATATACATAACAGTATTCATTCGGCATATATTCTGCATCATAATTAGTTGCACGCACTTCAATTAACTTACCATCCTTTTGAAGCCGGATTTCTGTATCTTCTCCGGGTTCAGTCGCATCATACCGATAATACTCTGCTGAGGATTCTGTATAATCCCATCCGTTTTCCATAAAAACAATCATAGGTACCGGAAACTGGTAGGTGACCCCATCCACTTGAATGGTACCGGATAATGGATCCGGGTCATATATAACATCTCTGGGATAATTCTGCACATGTGACGGCATTTCCATCGTTTCGGCATCCAGACTCTCAGGCACTTCCATGGTCTCTTCTGCAGCCTCTTCTGTTGCGGGTTCGCTCGATTCCTGAGAAGTATCAGGTTCTGATGCTTCATCAGAGATCTTAAGTTCTTCTTTCGTCTCTTGTGCAGTTGATTCTTGTGACGGCAGCGTATCAATCAGAGTTTCTTTATCACTGGTACAGGCTGCGGTTCCAAGAAGCACAAAGATGATTAATGTTAATAAAAAGTACTTCTTCACTTTATATCCTCTCCTTATCTGAGTAGTTGGAATAACACTCATTGTTTTATCTTTCTGATATATTTTCCGCAAGATTCGAATCTCAGGAAACTAACATGCAGAAACGTCCCGAAAATCCACATATATGATTTTCGGGACGTTGGAATTATATCATAGGAAAAGAGGACACACAAGCTTTAAATCATAACTACCCCGAAAAACTACCCTAAAAGCTCACTCTCCGACTTGGGCTTTAGTATCATTTCAGCGCGCTCCTTACTCATATACTCAAAATGATCAACTTTTCCTGCTGCCGTATCCACTGATACATCAATAGCACCGTTTTCTCCATTCTGATAGGTCACGATCGTTCTGTTCTCAGATATGATGGTTGAACCCATAAACTCAATCCTGCCGTCAACAATCATCTCATTGGATACCAGAAACTCCTTTGCGACTGCCTTTACCTCTTCCAGACTAAGCTGTTTCTCTGCTTTCTCCCATCCCATATAACTTACATACAGACCGGTCAGCTCTTTTGTTTCAGAGAATGTGGCAAAAAATTCCGGTTTCAGATTTTTTAGTGCTTCTGCTGTGGGAAAACCGTCCGAACCGATATTTTCGCGTTCCACAATGATTTCCCAATTTCCCGGCCAGTCAATCTTCACACTGTAGCTGGGTTTCAAATCATTAAATCCTTCAAAATAAGTGACATTGGTCTTATACGCAGCGGGATCGTATGTTATATCAAAATATTCAGCCAATGCATCTGTGACTGCCTGGACAAGCTCAGGTTCCTCAATCGTCCCTCCCGCCATCGAAGTCATCTCCCCCTGTTTGGTGTTGCTGCGGGAATCAGCTGCCGGTTCACTTTGCGGGGCAGTTTCCAGCTGTGTAATCGCATCTTCCTGCGTGCTGTTGTCAGGCTGCGTCATCTCAATTTTCTCTGCTGCCAGAACCTGCACAACATTTTCTGCCGGCACCTTACCGCATCCTGTCATAGCGATTGCCAATAATCCAACGAGTATAAAACTGCTTTTAATCAAACTTCTTTTCTTCATGATGAAAACCTCCTTTGGTTTAGTATAGAAACATAATAAAACAGTTTTGTAACTCATTTGTAACAGGGAAAAATTATTTTTATGGTGGTTCCCTGTCCCTCTTCACTTATCAATTCTATCTGTGCATTATGGATTTTTACAATATCAGCACAAATCGAAAGACCGATTCCAACCCCGCTGTTCTTCCCGTTTCTGGCTTTATCCCCCATATAAAAGCGTTCAAACACTTTTTTTCTGTCTTCCCGGGGAATCCCTTTACCCTGATCCGCTACCTCAAGAATCACCGTATCTCCCCCGCAATACCCGCGAACCCAAATTTGATCCCCCGGCTGGGAAGCTTTTCCGGCATTATCCAGAAGATTACCCAGCAAATTCAGCAGCAGATCCTTTTCTGCCGGAATCACTGCCGACTGCTCAGACAAGGTACAATTCAGCACGATCCTGGCTTGCCCCGCAGCCGGTTCAAATATCTGGACAGCTTCCCTAATAATCTCTCTGATATCACAAGGCAGTAAATCAAAAGAATGCCGTTCCAGAAATATCAGATCCATCATCAATACCGACAGTTTTTCAATCCGCTTCCCCTCCCGGAAGATACGCTCTCCCATCTCCTGGGTGAACGCTTCCTCAAAGGAAGCCGACCGTAGTAAATCCGCATAACCCACTACCGCTGTTAAAGGAGTCCGAAGCTCATGGGTGAAATTATCAATAAATCGTTGCTGTTCACTGGTCTTATTTTCCAGTTCACTGGTCTTATTTTCCAATTCCCTGATCTTCTCTTCTATTGCCCCGGCCATTTCATTATAGCAATCTGCGAGCTTTCCCACATCATCCCTGGTCTTAATCTGTACTCTTTCCCGATAGTTACCATTCCCCATTTTCTTCACCGACTCTGTCAGGATGTGGAGCGATTTGGTTAAGCTGCCGATCAATAAATACATACCTGCAGCCAGAACTGCCGACACCACCAGAAGTAATTTTATAAAAAAAGAATATTGCTGTGCTGTGTCAGTATATATTTTACTTATATCAATAATATAGGTACTTACCAAATATCGGTTTTTTAATGGAATTCTGCTGATCAGCATCAGATATTCCCGGTTTTCCCTTGAAAATACTTTATATGAGGCAGTAGTTCCGGCATATTCACTGGGCTTCATTGTCGGAGTTTCATACGCAAGGTTGCTGTATAACACCTCTTCCGCATCCCTGATTTCCAGATAAATTCCCCAGGAATTGATTCGGTTGGATAAATATTCTGTAATATACTCTTTATCATACGTTCCTTCTATTCGGGATTCCTTTACCTGACTGAGGGTTATATACTGCATGATCCCTGATGATATCCCGGTCTGTTGGTCGGCTGATTGCTGCAGAATCCGGTCAAATGCTGTTTTACGGTTATTTTCGATCATCAATATTCCCGAACAGCAAAATACAAGTATAAAAAAAAGAAGCGAACAGATACAGATTTTCTGCCACAGTTTCATTTCTCGTCAGCCTCCAGTCTGTATCCGATCTTTCTTACTGAAATGATTACGGCATCCCATTCCAGCTTCTTTTTCAGACGTTGTACATGCATGTCCACAGTCCGGCTTTCCCCATCATACTCGCCGCCCCAGACCTCTTCATAGATCCTGTCCCTGAACAAGGCAATATTCTGGTTACGCATAAACATCAGCAATAAATCCATTTCCTTTATAGTCAGCTCTATATTTTTCCCGTTCCGTTTAACGGTTCTGGAGGCTGTATCAACCTCAATTCCGGCCAATGTTGCTTTTTCTCCCGTATGATACCGCCGCAGGACACTTTCCACTCTGGCTGTCAGTTCCGCCAGTTCAAAAGGCTTGGTAATATAATCATCCGCACCCAGTTTCAATCCTTTTACTTTATCTTCCAACCGTGATTTGGCTGTGATAAAGATAACCGGTGTATTAAATTCTTTGATATACGCTATCAGCTCATAACCATTGATGACAGGCAGCATGATATCCAACAGAATCAGGTCATATCTGTTTTGTTCCAATAAATCCGCAGCGGACTGTCCATCATAGGTACATTCGCAGGTATATCCTGCCTTTCCCAGCCCCAGTCTGATAAAATCCGCAATCATCTCATCGTCTTCCACTATTAATATCTTCACTGCTGTGTCC
>Ga0153952_1000730_pt1 | contig 11657 bp, 9 predicted proteins | sample TSNJ036MetaG_FD_104746 | JGI IMG/M metagenome (GOLD analysis project Ga0153952, IMG submission 104746) | Attine ant fungus gardens microbial communities from New Jersey, USA - TSNJ036 MetaG | ecosystem: Host-associated > Fungi > Mycelium > Unclassified | place: USA: New Jersey, Wharton State... | reverse complement strand
TCACTGTACCTTATACTATTATTGATCTGGCGAAAAAGGGAAAGAGGTGATAAAAGGTGTTGCCGATAGACGGTCAGCCCAAATCAGCTAAATTTTAAAAAAGTGACTTCCTTTGGGTGGGGTGGTCACTTTTTTGTGTGGTTAATATACGCTGCTAAGATTGTCACAACAATTCCAAGAATCGTTAAAACAAGAGAAAGTAACTCATATGCCACAACTTTTCCATCAACAACCAGAGCTGGCTTTGACATTACTCCACAGGCTGCTATTTGGGTATTTCAAGTTCTTTTTCTAAAAAATCTTTAATATATATATTGTTTTCCTCACTCACCGAAGGCATAAACGCCATATAACGGCATTTTTGATAATGTTCATTATCCATGAAAAAATCATACCCCATTACACATTTTGGATTACACGCATCCGGATCTATTAACCGCTTACATACAGAAGCCTTTTTAATCTCCTTTTTCATCTTGTCCGGAAGAGTATTTAAAAACTCCTGATATTGTTTAATATGTTCAGGATAAATACGCAGCTTAATCCCAGTTTTCCTAAACACAAATGTTGCTAATGTTTTCTTTGTGCTGTTTAAAATATAAGAAACAGTAAATCCGTTTTTAGCAGACTTTATTACATATTTACAATTATTCTGCAAAAGATAAGTATTTAATTCTTTTACAAAATCTTTATAACGCTCATCTACCATTTCAAGAAATTCATCAAATTTTTCATCCGAAGTATCCATTACTTCCCCCTATTCTTCATAATTATTTTTTCACAACAGGTATCCACACTTCATATTGAGCATTCTGTGGATCAGCATTCAAATAAACTTCAATATCCGGAGCATTGGCATATTCATAACCGGAAGCAGGAAGCCATTCCATCACAATACGCTGTTCCAAATCCTGGATAGAACGATTTGCGCCGCTTCCGGTAAACACCGCCCATGTAGAAGCCGGAACTACATACGCTTCTAACAGATCATCAACAGGCTTTGAACTCGTTACAGCAATATAATACCTCCACACTTCCTCATCATTGCATACGCTTACCCCTAATAAACCCATAGGCTCCCCATCCATCATACCTGCCAATTTAGGAATCGTGCCATCCATTCCCGCTTTCTGCCACATCTGAGGTACAACTTCAAAATTCTTTTCGATCTCACGATGCAAAGGCTGTGAAACACCAACAATACGAAATTCACCCTTTTTCTCAATTCTGTAATTCATTTCCTCCACTCCTTTTACAGTAATTTTGAAACTGATCGGCGGAAAAGACTTCACAGAAACACCCCCGTCTCTCACAAGCGACGGCGCGATCCCATGCACACTCTGAAATGCCCTGTTAAACGCAGTCGGAGAACCATACCCAAACTTAAGAGCAATATCAACTATCTTATCTTCGCTACCCTGTAAATCAACCGCAGCCAAAGACATTCGCCTGCGCCGGATATACTCTCCCAAAGAAACACTGGCCATATATGAAAACATCCTTTGAAAATGATAACTCGAACAACAAGCTACTCTCGCAACCTGTTCATAATCAATATCCTCCGTCAAATGCTCTTCAATATAATCAACTGCTCCATTCAATCTCTCAATCCATTCCACAAAACCAGCTCCTTAAATTTTATTTTATTAATTATGTACAAATCTGTCCTCTCTTTCCCTGCCCAAATCAGAGAGGGCAAAGAAAAGCCAAACTTGGTTCCACAATCAGATAGGTGGGTATTTATAGGGGGACGCGGCAGGAGGGCAAGGGACAGCCTACGTAAACGCAGGCAACGCTCTGGCAGACTAACCATTAACTACAACCAGCGACGCTCCGGATGCCGTCGCGCCGGGTTTTCGTAAATGGTGGATTCCGCCGACGCTAAAACCGCCTGCAAATTGTTTACGTAAGCTGTCCCTTGCCCTCCTGCCGCTGTTTTTTCAAGGAATTTACTAGAAAAACGTCACTAGTACCCGCTGGAAATTCAGACCAGTAATTTGCATAGGTATTTAGAGAACGTTGTACTAGTTGCAACCAATACCAGATGAGCGTTGCTTTTGCATTTTGCAATCTTATAAACCTCTCATTCCACAGCGGCGTCCTAACTTTCACCATGTTGCAATACTGCCGCCCTCTACCTCCCCAACACTTTCTTCAACACCCCTCTAAACGGCACCCGCACCCCCGAAATCTTCCTCGCCATCCGGTAAGATACCGTCCCCTGTATCCTCTCCATCATCTCCTTCACCCTCTTATTTTCTTCTCGCAGCATATTCAATGACGCATACGTCCCTCTTCCCCGAATCCCCGGATCACCTAATGCCAGACCCTGAAACACAAAATCAAAATCAACCTCCTGTCTGCCACCTTGCACCGGATGTTCCATAATCAAAGTCTCATAAAATCTCTCATATTCATCACACATCTCCGCAACCGTACGAATCTGCATACTGCGAATTATCCTCTTCTTCTCTTCCACGTCTTCCGGATGCTCTTTCAAATAATGCAGCAGCTCCAAAATATCCTCCGCATCACTATCAAGCTTCACCACCCATCCGGCTCCCGTCTCCTTAATGCGCTCTCCAACCGCTCCTACATCCGTTCCAATTACAGGAATCCCGCACAGCCAGGCCTCCGACACCGTATAGCAAAAAGTCTCAGCCCATACAGGCAGTACACAAACCACATCGATTCGGCTGGTCTTCAACAACTCATAAATATCATCCTTTTCATAAACACCGCTAAAATACCCTTTCCCCTGCTCTCCCAAAGCATTCAGATCATTATCTCCAATGGCTCCCATTACAAACCAGTTAATATTATCCGTAGGCATCTGCAGCAGTTTTGTAACCATTCTGCTCCCCTTTGCCGGAACCATTCCGCCAATAAATGCAACATTCAGTCTTCCGGGCTCTCCCTGCTCCCTCTGATAATTACCGTTATAATATCTGCCGTCCGTATAATATTTTCCTTTCACATCCAATAGCACCCGGAATTTACACGCTCCTTCTGCCATATCCGGTATGGAAAACACCATATGGATACCAGACCAGAGATAATCAGTCACACCGGTTATACTTACCACATCCCGCCGTGCCTTTTTCCTTGCCCGTACAAAGAACAATTTCCCCTGCCTGTCAGTCACCTCCAGATAAATACCAACATCCTTATTATCTATCCCTTCGAAATAAGCCCAACCTGCCACATAGTTAAATCCCCGCTTACTACCCGGCATCCGGTCTAAATGTAATTTTACTTTTTTCGACTTTTCCACAGTACCATGAAAGTCCTCAAGCTGCAGTTTCTGCTGCACTTTTTCCGATCCATGGGCAATCACTGTTGCCTGCATTTTCAAACCCGGAAAAATCCTTATAAATTCATCTTTAGCACTATCAGACGGAAATATCAGTTTTTCACATATAGTAAGCGCCCGCTCATTTTCTTTTCTCCATTTATCCTGAAAATTCACCTGTTCTGCCAGCCCGCAATTGATATGAAGGCATTTCACACAACGCTCCTTTTGACTGCTCTCATCCAATCCATCATAATATGACGGACAGAATTTTTCTTCTTCATCCAACAGCTTAACCGTCGGACACGCATAATAATAATCATGCATCGTGGCGACCACCGGTATTTGAAACTCTTTTGCCACATGAAATATATCCAGTGATAAATCTACCGTATGATGGACATGTATCAAATCGATTTGAAATACCCCCAGCACTTCCCGATATATTTTCTTTAATTTATCATCATAAAAAACCGTGAAATCTTCCGCCTCTCCGATTTCAAATTTCAACGAAACTTCATCCTTATCCGTATATCCCGTAACCCGTAAACAATCCTTATCCCTTGCGGCCACAAAAACATTATATTTCTCCCGCAATGCTGTCATTAAATCACGCACATGCAGCTGCGTGCCGCCGATATTGTTAAAGGAATCCGTCTGAAAGTCCAGATGAAGCAGGTATAGGATATTCTTACGTCCATTAAAAAGTTTTGTATACATATTGATATTATCACGAATCTCCTGATCCGGATTTTCCAGACAATACAGATGATTCCTGCGCATTTGCTTTGGATAACGTTCCTGTAAAATCTTATCATGAGCCTCACAAAGCGCAATTTTCTCTTCCGTATCAAAAGACGCAGTACCTTTATGATAAATAAACGTATCATCACACATTACATGCTGATACCCCAACTGCTCTGCCCTGTTACAAAAATCATTTTCTTCACCATACCCCCGCTCAAAAGTTCTGGCGTCAAACAACCCTGCTTCTTCGATTACATTCTGCTTGATATACATGCAAAATCCAACCGCCACGGTAATTCTGGGGTACCGCCGCAAACTGCACCGCTCTATCAGGGACGCATACGCATCAACCGCCATATGCTCCGGCACCTGATTATCCTGGCACATCACCGGTACCGAACAAAGTGTTGCACTGTTAGAAAGCGGTGTTACTGTCGCAGTACGCTCCGCGCGATAGGCACATGCCTGTATCTTCTCTACCCATCCTGCCGTCACAATGGTATCTGCATTGAGCAGTATCACATCCCTCTCTGAATACAGCATCCCTTTATTTACATTTGCCGAAAATCCCTGATTCGCCTCATTATGCATTACAATGATATTTTTTTCCGCCTGACGGTTCAGATAAGGCGCAATACGCTCATCCGGACTGCAGTCATTGATCAGCAGTACCCTGTTTCTCTCCAGATTCGTATGTTTTTTTATACTATCAATACATAGCCGAACATCTTCATATCCATTATATACCGGTATCACAATATCAATTGCATCGCCTTTTCTGTTCATATTACCTCCATATGCGCAGTACCGCGTTCAAATCCGATCTGATGTGAAAATGAATTTTCACGCTCTCCTCCAAAAATGTAATCTGCCGCCAGATTGTTTTATTTTTTGTGTTATTTTCTGCTGTGCCAAAGTAAGTGCTTCATCCTTTTCCATAATTTCAACACGGTATTTTATGCGGACTTGTGTCGGGACATTTCCTTTCCATATTATTTTATAGATTGGATCTGTATTTAAAAATAAATCTCCGCCCTTTTCCTTGCCTGACGCATTCTCAGGTATCAGTCGAATTCCGGATTCATTTTCATCCTGCTGCAAAAAGCAAATACAAGGCTGCCCTTCCATGGGGTCAAAACGAAGTGCTTTGATATTTGAAAAATTCTGTAAATCAAAACAAACTTCCTGCTGCTTATCGCCTTCCGGAGCCAAAGCCTTCAGTGTTAGTTCTTCTGAGAATCCTGCCCCGTTATCTATATACAATGTACATTCACGAAGTTCCCGAATCCGGCTTTGACGCATCTCTTCCAGACTGACCCCAATTTCCGGTCTGGAATACAACCCAAGCTGATTTGCTCCAACATATGAAGTAACAAAATGGGTTGCCCATATCCAGAATACGGATGACATATCTTTGTCAATTTCATATTCTGCCAGAAATTCCTCTCTGGAAAGCTGTTTTTCAAATAGCGGGTAAGTGCCATAGATTTCATTAATCGTTCTCCAGATAATAAACTTAACAGGTACCGGAAACTCAAAAATCCATTCTGCGTCAATGATATGCATTTTCCCGTTTTCAGGAAACAGATTGTCCAGAATTAAATCAATGTTTGCAGGGCAAATGCAGGAAAATTCACCTTCAATACGCGCTTCACCAAATACTTCTGAAAACTGCTCATCATGGTATTCTTTTACTGCTTTTCCATCCGAAAGACATTGTTCATAGACTTCCCTCACCAGATTCTTAACCTGCATGGGGCGGTGTTCCCTGATTGCGATACCCGCTTCATAGGCAAGACTTTTTACCTGCAGATAGGGATAATAAACCGCTCCCTGCCAATAATCTCCGGGAAGACAGGAATACTTTGAGGATTGATGCAGCTTACTGTTTTTTGCAAAACGCTCCACATGGGCTGCTGCCTGCTCTGTCAAGGGACGCTTTTCAACACATTTTGTACCATTTATCTCTTCAATTGTTGTACTTATGGCAAATTTAAGGTTTCTGTCCATATTTAATTTTGCATAGGAAATATCTTTTTCATGTCTAAGTTCTTCTGTACTCATCTCTATTAAAAAAGAATTTACAAAGTGGTCCATAATCTGCTCTTTTATAAATACAGTCGCCATTTCCTGCTCCGGAAACAATTCAAAGCGAAAATCCGTAAAGTTCCATGCCTTTCGACCATACTTCTGACTTTCGAGCGTACTGTCCGTAAATATTTCATTTGGAAATTTGTAATCCGGGTATGGATAATAAAACTTATAATGGCATAATCTGCATGCCTCCATCAATTCTATCCATTCTACTTTTGAAAAGGTACGGACAGAATCGTTGTCCGGATAATTCTTTAAGCCGTCATGGTAAGCATTTGTATGATCTTCAGGAGCACCTGCAAAATATTTTAAACCCAGTCTATTCTCAATGGCAACTAATATAACTCCATCTGTTTTCAGAAACCCGGCTATAAAATTCAGAAAGTCCTGGTAGGGTCTGCTTCCCGGAGTAAAACTCATAGCATATTCAAATACACCATTTAATATGATGTAATCAAATTTCTCTGCAAAAACCATATCATTTAAATTTCCTACCATGATTTCAAGATTTTCATAGCTCTCATGCCTGTTAAAATTAATATCCGCCCTTCGTTTTGACAATTCGACCGATATTACTTTTTGCATCCGTTCGCACAGCAATCCGGTAATAGCGCCGCATCCTGATCCAATTTCCAGACAAACACTGTCCTGTCTGAAAGGATACCAGTTCAATATATTCTCCCGCACCTTTGACAAATGATACAGGACCGGAAAGCTGATCTGCTCCAGATCCTTTAAGGACTTCTTCTCATTCACAATTTGAAGAATCTCTTCTTCCACCTCTCCGTCCGAATATTGATTGTCACCGCCATAATATTCTAAATTTAATTTTGCCATACCTGCTCCTTATCCTGCCCTGTTTCTTACTTTATCTCTCACTTGTTTTTCTTTCATCTGTCATTGATCTTTCTTTGATCTTTCTTTTATCTTTCTTTTATCTTTCACTTATTCACTTTCCAGCTTTATCTTAGAATTCATATCGTAATATCCCACCGTATTTTTATCTGAAATCACAGTCAGATTACAGACGTCGTACAGTCGGTGATACACTTTAAAATCTCCGTTTTGGTAACCTGTGCAGCCAAGAGAAATCAGATATTCTCCGCCCTGCAGATCTAATTTCTGCGTGAAGGTAATCTCCTGAAACTGCCCTTCTTTCCTTGGCTGTATATTCACTTTTTCATACATGGTATTTGTTCCCGTCAGTTCAATCCCCTGCAGATTCTTAATGGAAAATGCATAAATAGGCTCCTTGATTTCATCATGAAACGCTACTTTCATTTGCACCGAAAACATACTGCCTTTCATAAAAGTATTGGTAATCAGTCCCTTATCATCCAGCAATGCATAGTCTATGATTTCTGCAGACTTTTCACCGTATTCAATTACTTCCGGATTCACGGCAATGGAACTTTTCCAAACATCATTTATCTCCTGGTCCCGTTCCAGCTCCGAAGGGTCAAACTGATTCACCAATACTTTTTTGTAAATGTCTACCGTTTCTTTTGGGGTCCCCTCAAATATCTTTTCACCCTTGTTCAATAATACCGCCCGGTCACAATATTTTGTAATACTTCCCAGATCGTGGCTGACAAACAGAATCGTTTTCCCCAGCTTCTTAAATTCTTCGAATTTCCGGTAACACTTTGCCTGAAAAAACACATCGCCTACCGATAGTGCTTCATCGACAATCAAAATTTCCGGATTGATATTAATGGCTACCGCAAAAGCCAGTCGTACAAACATACCGCTGGAATAGGATTTTACCGGCTGATGGACAAATTCTCCAATGTCCGCAAAATCCAGAATATCCTGAAGTTTTGCATCAATTTCTTCTTTGGAAAATCCGATCATGGTGCCGTTTAAATATACATTTTCAATCCCGGTATATTCCATATTGAAACCGGCACCAAGCTCTAACAGTGCAGATATTCTGCCTTCCACGAAAATAGAACCGGAAGTCGGATTCAACACCCCGGTAATTAACTTTAAAATCGTAGATTTTCCGGAACCATTGGTTCCAATAATACCAACAGTCTCGCCCTTTTTCACCTCCAGCTGAATGCGGTTCAAGGCATAATGTTCCTGAAAACGCTTCTTGCGGCTCATTCCAAGAGACTCCTTTAAACGATCCATCGGCTTGTCATAAAGTTTGTAAACTTTCGTCACATCCTCTGCTTTTATCGCAACATCACTCATTTTTTATCCTCTTTCCCATACAATTCTGCACACCAGTTTTACATCACATCTGCGAAGTGAACTCTCAGCCGTCTAAAAATACGTGTACCCAATACAAAACACAGAATCGTAAATATCCAGAAATAAAGCGTCTGCTCCGGTCGTTCCCAGAACCATACCTTATATACCAGGGCGTCCCTGTAGCCATATACAATGTAATACATTGGATTTAATTTTAATAATATCTGAAGTATCCCCGGTATCTTGATATCATCCATATTCCACATAATCGGCGTTATCCAGACACCCATCTGCAGTGCAATATTCACGATTTGCAAAAGATCCCGAAAGAAAACAGCAACTGCACTGGTGACATAACAGATACCCAGAGTTAAAAGCATCATACATACCGTATAGTAGATTACCTGAATCGCATATGCGCCGGGAAATAAGCCGTAAATACCAAACAGTATCAGGGTCAGGCAGATAAAGAAAACATGAATAAAGGATGCCGAAATCATTTTGACAATCGGAAGTATTTCAATCTTAAAAACGACTTTTTTCACAAGATAGCTGTATTCCAGCAATACATTGGTTCCCGAAACCATAAATTCCTGAAAATAAAACCAGGGCACCAGCCCAGCCAGCATCCAAAGAACAAAAGGGCAGTTATCCCCAAATGTGGCAGTTTGACGTAATCCAATCTGGAATACAAACCAATATACCAACACGGTAACAATGGGCTGTACCATTGCCCAGACAATCCCCAGATAAGAACCTGCAAACTTTGTCTTAAAATCGTTTTTTCCCAACGTCCAAATCAATTTCCGTTCTTTCCAAAACAGGGAAGGTACATTTATTTTTTTATCTAACATTAAAATTCTCCTGTCTATATACGCAGATTTACAATACTTCCCCATTTTTGGTCTTTTTCAGAAATAATCAGTTCCATTCCCTCAGGAACAGGCCACTGAATCCCTATATTCGTATCATTCCAGGCTAACCCTCCCTCATCACCGGGATGATAAAAGTCGGTGCATTTGTAAACAAACTCAGCAGAATCGGACAGTACCAGAAAGCCATGTGCAAAGTTTTTCGGAATGAAAAACTGTTTTTTATTTTCTTCTGACAAAAGAACTCCATACCATTTTCCATAAGTAGCGGAACCTTTTCTCAAGTCCACTGCCACGTCAAACACCTCACCGGAAATAACACGTACCAATTTATCCTGAGGATGATTCATCTGAAAATGCAGCCCTCTCAATACACCCTTCTGTGAAGAAGACTGATTGTCCTGGACAAACTCCATATCAATGCCTGCTGCCTGATAGTCCCGGTAATTATAAGTTTCCATAAAATATCCCCGTTCATCCATATGCACTGTCGGCGTTATCACCTTAAGTCCCTGGATCTCACAGGTCTCTATTTTTATCTTACCCATTTTATCTCCTTCTATCTATGGTTTAACCCATTTGACTTCATTTGATTTTTATAAACCATTGGCAATTTCTATCAGATATTGTCCATATTCTGTTTTCATCAGCGGTTCTGCCAGCTTCAGAAGCTGTTCTTTTGTAATAAAACCTCTCCTGTACGCAATCTCTTCTATACACGAAATGTACAGACCCTGCCTCTTCTGAAATGCCGCAACAAAATCAGCTGCATCCAGAAGCATATCATGACTTCCTGTATCCAGCCATGCGAATCCGCGTCCAAGTGTTTCTACATATAGTGTTCCTCTTCGCAGATACTCATTATTCACACTGGTGATTTCAATTTCTCCCCGTGCTGACGGTTTTACATTTTTTGCAATTTCTACCACGTCATTATCATAGAAATACAATCCCGGCACTGCATAATTGGACTTTGGCTGCTCAGGCTTTTCCTCTACAGAAATTGCTTTACCCGACTCGTCAAACTCCACTACCCCATATTCTCTGGGATCACGTACATAATAACCAAAAATGGTGGCTCCTTTTTCCCTGGCCGTCACTTCTTTCAATATTCTGGAAAAGCTCTGCCCATAGAAAATATTATCACCTAAAATAAGGGCAACACTGTCTTTTCCGATAAATTCTTCTCCTACAATGAATGCATCTGCCAACCCTCTGGGTGTCTCCTGCACCGCATAGGAAATAGAAAGCCCAAGCTGGTTACCACTGCCGAATAGCGCTTCGAATACAGGAATATCCCGAGGTGTTGAGATAATCAGAATATCCTGAATTCCTGACAGCATCAGGATTGATAATGGATAATAGATCATGGGCTTGTCATATACCGGCATCATTTGTTTGGAAATCGCTTTCGTCAATGGATACAATCTGGTACCAGATCCTCCGGCTAATATAATACCTTTCATTTTCGTCTCCTTCTCTTTTATGCTTACTGTTCGCATAAAAGAGCTGCGCATGGTTTTGCAACAGCCCTTTTATACGACTATTTCTTTTCGTACATATCCTGATAATACTTCTGGTAATCCCCACTGGTTACATGCTTCATCCAGTCTTCATTCTCAAAAAACCATTTTATCGTCAGCCGGATGCCTTCTGCAAAACCGGTTTCCGGATACCAGCCTGTTTCAGATTTTATTTTATCGGGAGCAATCGCATACCTTCTGTCGTGTCCCTTACGGTCTTCCACAAAAGTTATTAACTCTTCACTGACCAGTTCCTTTCTCGGATCGCCTTTTGGCAGCATGTCCCGTAAGGTGTCCAGGATTATATGAATTATTTCAATATTCTGCTTTTCATTGTGTCCGCCTATATTATAAGTTTCAAAGAGCCGGCCCTTTTCCTGTATCATATCAATACCTTTTACATGGTCTTCCACATAGAGCCAGTCACGGACATTTTTACCGTCACCATAAACCGGAAGTTTTTTACCCTGTAATGCGTTGTTGATCATCAATGGTATTAATTTTTCAGGAAACTGGTATGGTCCATAGTTATTGCTGCAATTCGTAATGTTGGCGGGGAATTTATACGTATCCATATAAGACTTTACTAACATGTCCGAAGCTGCTTTGCTTGCCGAATAGGGACTGTGAGGATCGTATGGGGTAGTTTCATAGAAATATTCCCCCTCTTTCTCCAGGGATCCATATACTTCATCCGTTGATACATGGAGAAATTTCTTATCTTCCTTAAAACTGTCATCCGGCAGCTCCCAGGCTGCCTTTGCCGCATTCAGCATATTTAACGTTCCAAGAACATTGGTCTTTACAAATATATCCGGATTCTTAATACTGCGGTCTACATGGCTTTCCGCCGCAAAGTGCACCACCCGGTCAATCTCATTTTCTTCAAATATTTTTTGGATTTCTTCTGCATTACAGATATCTGCTTTG
>Ga0153952_1000725_pt1 | contig 11727 bp, 10 predicted proteins | sample TSNJ036MetaG_FD_104746 | JGI IMG/M metagenome (GOLD analysis project Ga0153952, IMG submission 104746) | Attine ant fungus gardens microbial communities from New Jersey, USA - TSNJ036 MetaG | ecosystem: Host-associated > Fungi > Mycelium > Unclassified | place: USA: New Jersey, Wharton State... | reverse complement strand
GCAATCCTATAGGCATAAATACCATGATCAAATATATTCATACACAGGCTGCGGTAACCGGTAATATATTCCGGAAATAAAAAAGGCTGCCGTATTGTCCTCGCCTGATTATATTCCGGATCTTGTTTAAATGCATTACTGTACTCAAACAGGTTATTCGGATCAATCAATTCCGTAAGCTTTTCATTTTCTTCAAAAATAACGGAATAGGAAAGCATAAAAAAATCGGACGTGCTAACCGTGAGAGGATTTCCGAAAATGCCCACACTTTCATCCATTACAACCTGTAAGTTTTTTTCTTCATCTGCCGCACTTTGCAGTATGTATTCCCACTCGTCATATAAGTCAAATATTTCCTGAACTTTGTTAAATAGCTGAAAAGAAGAACAGTTCACCGGGAATTCAAACACATTGTCTGAACCATCTGTATACCCGGCTGATTCTTCCTTGCCAATCACTAATAACAGTAACCCTTGCGGTATTAAACGCTCTTCCGGAAGATATTCATACTTTTCTACGATATAGATTTTATTCTCTTTCAGTTCCATCCCCTGCTCATAAAACATAGGACGGGACAAACAAAGGTTATTTCCTATATGATTGCCGGCTTTCAGTGTATATACCTCTTCTAATTTTGATTTAAGTACCTGGGCACTTAACCTCATTATGAAGCCTCCTTTCTTATTTTTTTTCTTCATACACATTGTATGAAAAAAAAATAAAAATGTCAATTGTTTGTTGGATTAACGAATCTTCTATTATCTGTTATAATGAATACAATAATTAAAGAATACATATAGGAGGTACTTGTTTATGTCTGAACAATTAAAAGCAGTTGCACAAGCGATTGAAAAAGGAAAAGCGAAATTAGTCCCGGATCTCGTACAGGAAGCATTGAACGCAGGAGTAGATCCATCTTTGATTTTAAATGAAGGCATGATTGATGCAATGAGTGTAGTCGGTGAAAAATTTAAAAACAATGAAATCTTTGTACCGGAAATGCTGGTGGCTGCCCGTGCTATGAAAAAGGGCGTTGAAGTTTTGAAACCGCATCTGGCCTCCGGAAGTGCCGGCGCCGCCGGAAAAATGATTTTAGGTACCGTTGCCGGAGATCTGCATGATATAGGTAAAAATCTGGTTGGCATGATGATCGAAAGCGCCGGTTTTGAAGTAATTGACCTTGGAGTAGATGTACCTGTTGATAAATTTGTAGAAGCCGTTAACAATAATCCGGATGTGAAAATTGTTGGATGTTCTGCTCTTTTAACAACTACTATGCCTGCTCTTCGTGAAACCGTAAAAGCTTTAAATGAACAACCTTTTAGATCCAATATAAAAGTTATGGTAGGCGGTGCCCCCATAACTCAGGAATTTGCAGATGAAATAGGAGCTGACTGTTATACCGCAGACGCAGCTTCTGCTGCACAGGCTGCAAAATCTTTTGTTTCATAATCTCTAATTCAAACCATAAAGGGGATGCACATTATGACGGCATCTCCTTTTTATGTGAAAAAAGATTCTATTAGTTGTTTTATACAGGAATTTCTGATAAAATATGTTTATAAATAGTATGGGGAGGGGGGGAATGCATATGAGAATTGAATTAAATGAAATCATTGATTCTGCCAAAAAGCATGGATTTACTGCAGCTGTAGAACTTTTTACGAATACCATACAGCTGTTACCCGAAGTCCGTGATATGTGCAGTGCGGACAAATGTCACATGTACCAGAAAAACTGGGCATGCCCTCCCGGCTGCGGAACCCTGGAAGAATGCGCTGCCAATATTGGGAAATATGCCTCTGGTATCATTGTCCAGACAATCGGTCATCTGGAAGACTCTATGGATTTTGAAAACATGCAGGAAACACAAGTCAAACACGATCTGTTATTTAAGTCCTTTGCCGACTTTCTTCGAAAGGATTGCTGGATACTCCCTCTTGGCGCCGGAACATGCCAAATATGCAGTACTTGCACATATCCGAATGCGTCCTGCCGCTTTCCGGATAAAATGACATCTTCCATGGAGGCTTATGGAATGCTGGTCAGTCAGATATGTAAAGATAATCGGCTGCCTTATTATTATGGTAAAAATACCATTGCCTACACATCATGTTATTTAATTGAGGAACTATAATGGAATATCTGAAAATCATAAGTGAGACAATCAAAGACGGAAAACCAAAATATACAGAACGCATAGTAAAAGAAGCTCTTGAGCAGGGATATACCGCAAAAGAGATTTTAAACCATTCTTTTATTCCAACCATGCGTGATATTGGTATGCGCTATAAAGCCGATGAAATCTATATCGCCAAAGTCCTTTCAGCAGCCAGGTCGATGAAATACGGATTGTCTGTTCTACGCCCTTATATGGAGCTTTCTGAAACGAAAAACATCAAACATGAAAAAATTATACTGGGCACCGTTACCGGTGACTTGCATGATATTGGAAAAAATCTGGTCGGGTTGATGTTTGAGTGCGCCGGATTTGAAGTAATTGATCTAGGCATTGATGTATCTGAAAAGAAATTCATCCGGGCGGTGAAGGATCATCCGGATGCCATAGTTGTCTGCATTTCAGCTCTGCTTACTACAACTATGGATCAGATGAAACATATTGTAAAATCACTTAATGAAATGGAGCATAGGAAAAACTTTCATATTATGGTTGGAGGAGCACCAATCACCCAGGAGTTTGCAGTGGAGATCGGTGCAGATGCCTATACGGACAATGCATATGATTGTGCTCAGCTTGCCAAGACTTATGTGGTTTGATTGAAATTCGCCTATAAAACAGTTCCATTATCTTCTCCGGACAAAAAGTCAAGTGCATTTTCAAGCGTTGTTTTACTGATCGCTTCCATGGCTTCTCTGGTGAAAAAGCCCTGATGGGAGGTTACCATAACATTTGGAAAGGACAGCAAGATAGCCATTGTGGCATGCCCCAGTATCCGGTCTGACAAATCTTCGAATACGCTGCCGTTCTCTTCTTCGTATACATCCAACCCCACTGCAAAGAACTTCCCTTCACGGATCCCCTGAACCAGATCTTTGGTTTTTATCAATCCACCTCTGGAGGTATTTACTAAGATGACGTCATCTTTCATTTTATTTATGCTTTCAATATTGATCATATGATAGGTACTTTCTAATAATGGGCAGTGCAGTGAAATCACGTCTGACTCAGCCAATAACTGTTCAAAATCTACATATTCAATGAAATCCAACTCTTTGTTCGGATACGTATCATATCCCAGTACACGCATGCCAAAGCCACGACAGATTCTTGCCATTGCCGCACCTATTTTCCCCGTTCCTACGATTCCCGCAGTTTTTCCGATCAAATTAACGCCCATTAACCCACTGAGACTAAAGTCATTCTCGCGCCCTTTGCTATATGCTTTGTGAGTACGGCGATTGGCAGTCTGTACCAGTGCCATTGCATGTTCCGCAACAGCCTCCGGAGAATAACTGGGGACTCTCATCACCGTTATGCCATGCTTCCTTGTTTCATCTATATCTACATTGTTGTAACCGGCCGATCTCATAAGAATCAATTTCACTTTGCAGTTAGAGAGAATCTGAATCGTTTCTCTTCCTAAGTCCATATTGACAAATGCACAGACTGCATCATAGCCGCTTGCAAGCTGTGCCGTTTCAGGGGTCAGGCCAGGCTCGATAAATTCCATTTCCAAATGACGGTATCTCTCCTGCTCCAGTAATTCTTCAAAAAATTTTCTATCATAATTTTTTGTTCCAAAGAATAAAATTTTCATATCGTTTCTCCTATTTTCCTACAGAACTGATTTACCAACGCAATCCTTTTTAACTCTTAACTACAATTCTTTTCTTTCATTTAGTTTACGCACTTATACCGGATTTCATTCTAAACTAACTATTTTCCAACGTACAACAAAGGAATTATCATGCGTGATTTAAATCCCCGCATGACAGTTCCTTTGGCTGAAAAGTCATAATATTTATTTTGCCAGCAGCATCATAATCTCATTGCTTCGTGTAATAAATTTCGTCATTTCCTCTGGTAATAACTGCTTATGACTGAGTAATGCCAAATCATAAAGCTGTTCACACATCATAGAAATATGTTCAGAATCTTTTTGTTCTAAAATATACTGTACTAATTGATTATTTGCATTCAATACCAATGTCTCTGAAGAACCAAGCATATTTGGATCCATTCCGTACATATTGTACATTTTCATCATATCCTGCATACGTCTGCTCTCTTCTGAAAGTGTCATCATGGAAGAAATATTTGCATTTTTCAATTTTTCAACTTTTACTTCCAGTTTTTCTTTACCCAGCACTTTTCTAAATAATTCGGTCAAAGCATCGGTAGTTTCTTTCAGGTCTTCTTCTGAAGCAGTTTCTTTAAAATTTTCCGTCAAATCTGCATCAATACGCTGAAATTTTACGTCTTCATTTTTCTGTTCTACATGAGAGATAAATGCGGAATCAATGTTGTGTTTCATGATAACCGCATCCAGTCCTTCTTCCTTGAACATGTTGATATACTGGCTCTGCTGTATTTCGTCTGTTACGTAGAACAATGTAGTCTTGGGTTTTTCGGCTTCCTGGTTTTCACCTTCTTTTTCTTTGTTTTCTTCCACTACTTCTACTTCAGGCTCTTCTTTCTTATTCTCAGCCATCAGATCTGTGAAAGTCAGGTATTTGCTGTCTAAATTTTTATAAAGAATAAAATCCATCATTCTATCACTGAATTTATTATCTTTTAAGCAGCCGAATTTAATAAACGGACTAATATCATCCCAGTACTTTTCATAAGCTTCACGGTCCGTCTTACACATACCGGACAATTTGTCTGATACTTTTTTACTGATATAATCAGAAATTTTCTTTACAAATCCATCGTTCTGCAATGCGCTTCGGGAAACGTTTAAAGGCATGTCCGGGCAATCAATGACACCTTTTAACAGCATCAGAAATTCGGGGATTACTTCTTTGATATTATCGGCAATAAATACCTGATTGTTATATAATTTAATAGTTCCTTCAATCGAATCATACTCTGTGTTGATTTTAGGGAAATACAAGATACCTTTTAAGTTAAATGGATAATCCATATTCAAATGGATCCAGAATAAAGGCTCCTTGTAATCCATAAATACTTTGCGGTAGAATTCCCTGTATTCTTCATCCGTACAGTCATTCGGATGTTTACACCAAAGGGGGTGCGTATCACTCAAAGATACCGGACGTTTATTGATTTTTACCTTATCTGCTGCCGGTGAAATCTCTACGGTTTCCTTCTCACCGTTTTCATTTTCCTGTTCTTCTGTCTTGGCCTCTTCGTGAATATGTTCTACTACGACATCTTCTTCTGTTAACTCACTTTCATCTATCGTTTCATATTCCTGTTCTGCATTTGCTTTAGACAGGAAAATTTCCACCGGCATAAAAGAACAATATTTTTCCAGAATTTCACGTGCCCGATATTCGTTTGCAAACTCCAGACTCTCTTCATTTAAATATAAGGTAATTTCCGTTCCGACCGTAGTTTTGTTTCCGGTTCCAATCGTATACTCTGTGTTGCCGTCACAAGACCAGTGTACCGGTTCAGCGCCTTCCTGATAAGAAAGTGTATCGATCTGAACTTCATCTGCCACCATAAATGCAGAATAAAATCCCAGCCCAAAATGTCCGATCATTTCATCATCATTCGTCTTATCTTTGTATTTCTCCAGAAAATCAGTTGCACCGGAGAATGCAATCTGAGTAATGTACTCTTCTACTTCGTCCGAAGTCATACCAAGTCCGGTATCAATAAATTTTAAAGTTTTTTCCTCTGGATTTACGATTATTTCAATTTTGTTTTTATGTTTTTCCGGAAACGTATACTCTCCCATAACGTCCAATTTCTTCAATTTTGTGATTGCATCGCATCCATTGGAAACTAACTCACGGAAGAATATGTCGTGATCAGAATACAGCCACTTTTTTATAATTGGAAATATGTTTTCACTGTTAATAGAAAGACTTCCTGTTTTAACGTCCATTTTAAACACTCCTTTGTTTTATTTATTCCTGCGGGCAATGAGTCAAGCGCAAAAATACAAATATTCTTGCATTTGGCGAGATATTTGCCTCTGAAATATAGTTTAATACGAGAAATACCAAATGTCAAGAGAAAATTAGCACTCGACTATAGTGAGTGCTAACAATTTTTTATAAACTTTATAAACTTTCCATAAACTTCTTTTATTGATTTATTCTATACCATAGGTTATACTTAGTTTATATTTTAGAAAAGGAATTTATATCTATGGAGCAGACGTTAGAACCCAAAAAATTCTCCGGTATTTCTGGAAGCACTTTGAAAATCATTGCCATCATCCTCATGTTTATTGACCACGTAGGAGCTGCTGTTTTTGAACGGGGGCTGCTGGCTTCCTCAACTGTCAGATCGAATACAGAGCTTTGGGAGTCGCTGCGCAACATAGATATCGTGCTCCGTAAAATCGGACGCCCTTCTTTCCCCATCTTCTGTTTTTTGTTGGTGGAAGGCTTCCTTCACACGAAAGACACCAAAAAGTATGCGCTCCGTCTTGGATTGTTTGCTTTGATTTCAGAGATCCCATTTGACCTTGCTATACGTGGACAGTTTCTGGAATTTGGCGCTCAAAATGTATTTTTTACTCTGTTTATTGGATTACTGGTCATGATGGCTGCATCCTATGTACAGGAAAAACAAAAAAGCTTGCTGCAGCTTCCTATTTTTGCAATAGGTCTTCTGGCCGCATATCTCTTAAAAACGGATTATAGCTACAAAGGAATTCTGCTGATTATCGCAATCTATGTCTGCCGGTTCGATAAATATGTACAGGCGGCAGCAGGTGCCGTTGCGGTAACCTGGGAGCTCCCGGCACCGCTGGCCTTTCTGCCGATTCTTTTCTACAATGGAAAGCGTGGTATTTCCATGCGCTACTTTTTCTACTGGTTTTATCCGGTACATCTTTTATTACTGGCAGGGATTGCCCGTGTAGTACTTATGCAGTAAACGAATGCAGCCTTACGTTTGCAAGGCTGCTTCATTGTATAGATATGATTCTTTAAGCTTCTACGACCAGATATTTCCCATTGGGTAATTGGAAAACTTCTGCCGCTTCTGCAAGTTCTTCTAAGGACATATCGGTTATATCCATACCGCTTTCATTGAAATATTGCTGCACCTCTCCCAGAGAATTCACGACCACTGCCATGCTGTCTTCCAGAAACTCTTCCGCTTCTTCCGGGGAATCCACCACATTTTCGTCAAACAGCTGCAGTTGATTCTTAAAAAAATATTCCAGACATTCTTTACTGTATTTACTCATGAATCGTTTCCTCCCATACCTTATTATAATCTAATGGTTATTTAATTTTTACAGTACTTTTTTGTCCTCTGTTTCTAAATAATTTTACATAATTTGAAATGAACTTATCTTTATAAAATTATAATATAATGGTAAGCTTAGCATTTATTAGGATTCAGGAAAGTTATATTACATTATACTAACAACTTTTTCATTACTTTAAGTACGCCATTATTTACATTTGTGTCTGCAATGTGTTTCGCTGCCTTTAAAACCTCAGGCTGTGCGTTTGCTACTGCATAACTTTCTCCCGCACTCTTCATCATCCCGATATCATTGTGATTATCTCCGAATGCCATTGTTTCTTCTTTACGGATATTCATGACTTTCTGTATCTTCTTAAGCGCATTCCCTTTATCTGCCTCATAATCCATAAAATCAATCCATAGTTCACCTGCGATTACCGTGTTAAACCGATCACTCCATTCTGCTATTACTTTTTCAGCAATATCCGGTACCCCATCTTTTTTAAATATAGAGATCTTAATCGGGGTTATATTTTGTGCCAATACATCATCCACTAAAGTTAAATCATTGTGGTAACTCTTTTGTAAAATCTCCAAAAATTCCGGATCCTTATCCTCCACAAACATTGTGCGCCCGGCTGAAACGGTAAGATAACACCCCGGCTGTTTTCGGATATAATGTATCAAATCCTCTGCATTTCTTTGGTTTAATTCTATAAATGACATCTCATATCCGCGGCAGACAACATTCGCCCCGTTTTCACTTATAAAAATCATCTCTTGCTCCACCGGTTTAAATAATTGTCTCATGCTGACATACTGCCTTCCGCTGGCAGCTGTGAACATAATTCCCTGCTCCTTTAACTTCAAAATAACTTCAAATATCTCCGGATTAATGTTATCCTGCCCTTCATTCAATAATGTTCCATCAATATCCGTTGCTATTAATTTTATCATATTTCCCTCCCAATAATTCTACTAATTTAAATATAAAAACAGAAACGCTGTATCAAATATTTATTCTTCCATGCAGGTCTATTATAAAGCTTACGGGCAAAAATTGCAAAAAGAACTTTCATCTCTTTTAAATGAAAGTTCTTTTTCCTATACAATATTCACATCCGTATTAGATAATTTCAGAAAACAGTTCTTTTACCGCCGGATAAATCCGTGTGAATTTTTGATACTTGATTTCATATTTCTCAACTGTTTCCGGTGTCGGTTCTACCGTATCCACTACTTTTACGATCTTTGCCGCTGCTTCTTCCACATTTTTGTACTCACCGCAAGCGACAGCAGCGATCATAGCACCGCCAAGCCCCGGCCCTTCTTCACTTTCGATGACATCCACTTTTATATTCAATATATTTGCAATCATCTCTTTCCAAAGAGGACTTTTAGCTCCGCCGCCGCAGATTTTAGTACGTTCAATCCGTATCCCAAGCGACCTGGCAATTTCAAAGGAATCACGGATTGCAAATGCCACCCCTTCCAGAACTGCCTGCGTCATATCTGCCCTGGTGGTATCCATGGTCATTCCGATAAACGTACCTCTTGCATCCGGATTGTTGTGAGGTGAACGCTCTCCCATCAAATAAGGCAGAAAATAAACATTATTTTCACCTAATCTGTTGATCATGCCTTGTTCACCGGCATAATCTTTGGTCCCAATAATTCCGTCCATCCACCATTTATTGCAGGCTGCCGCACTGAGCATACAACCCATCAGGTGATAATTCCCATCCGCATGTGCAAAGGCATGAAGGGCATTATGTGCATCCACTCTGAACTCTTTGCTGGAAATAAAGATAGTCCCGGAAGTACCAAGCGAAATATTACACTTACCGTCTCCTACTGTTCCGGTACCTACCGCTGCCGCCGCATTGTCTCCTGCACCCGCTGCAACTTTCACTTTATCTGAAAGTCCAAGCTCCGCTGCCACGTCTTCCTTCAAAGTGCCTGCCACATCACAGCTTTCATATATTTTTGCCAACTGATCTTCCGTGATATTACAAATTTCCAGCATTTCCTGAGACCAGCATTTATTCTTTACATCAAATAAAAGCATTCCGGATGCATCAGAAACATCGGTACAAAAGGAACCGGATAACTTATATGCAATGTAATCTTTGGGCAGCATGATTTTTCGTATCTTTGCAAAATTTTCCGGTTCATTATTTTTCACCCAAAGTATCTTAGGCGCCGTAAATCCGGCAAAGGCAATATTTGCAGTATATTCGGATAATTTTTCTTTTCCGATCACTTCGTTGAGAAAATCCGTCTCTTTTCCAGTCCGGCCATCATTCCAGAGAATTGCCGGACGTATCACACGATCCTGCTCATCCAGGATGACCAAACCATGCATCTGCCCGCCAAAACTGATCCCTGCCACCTGTGACCTGTCAAAATCAGACGTCAGTTCCCGGATACCTTCTGCAACTGCATTCCACCAATCCTCCGGCTCCTGCTCCGACCAGCCGGGCTTCGGGAAGTAGAGCGGATATTCTTTCGAAACTATATTTTTAATCGTTCCGTCTGCCTCCATAAGAAGTAATTTTACAGCCGAAGTACCTAAATCTATACCAATATACAACATAAACGCTCCTTTATTTAAGTTAAAGCGGATACTCGTAATACTTTAAAGGGCGAACATCCGCTTTGCTATTTACTTGCCGCCTCCTGGCAGATTTGCAGGTTAAAATGGGTTCTCAGTCTTGTACAGCATCCCTTTTGGCTGGTTAAATCCGATTTCTCCCACTTCAACACCAATATATTTGAACACTTCATAAAGTGCCTTACCAAAATGTCCAAATGCAACAGCGCCATGGTGCGGATAGTTACCTTCGATCAATACATGACGGTAGAACCTGCCCATTTCCGGAATCGCAAAGATACCGATACCTCCGAAGGAACGTGTTGCCACAGGCAGTACTTCACCTTGTGCGATATATGCCCGAAGCTTGGAATCTGCCGTACTCTGCAGTCTGAAAAACGTAATATCTCCGGGAACAATGTCTCCTTCCAGAGTACCCTGAGTCACTTCTTCCGGAAGCGCCCTTGCCATAATCAGCTGATATTTCATGGAACAGGATGACAGTTTTCCGGAATTGGTATTTCCGCAATGGAATCCCATAAAAGTATCTTTCTGGGTATAGTCAAATTTACCTTTGATATCGCTTTCAAACATATCATTTGGCACGCTGTTGTTGATATCCAAAAGAGTCACAGCATCATCACTGACGCAGGTACCAATAAACTCGCTGAGTGTACCATAAATATCTACTTCACAGGATACCGGGATTCCCATTCCGGTCAGGCGGCTGTTCACATAACACGGCACAAATCCAAACTGTGTCTGAAATGCCGGCCAGCATTTTCCTGCGATCGCTATGTATTCTCTGTAACCTTTGTGTTCTTCAATCCAGTCCAACAGCGTCAATTCATACTGCGCTAATTTAGGAAGAACTTCCGGTTTCATATTCCCTTCTCCCAATTCTGTTTCCATATCTTTCACAACGTCCGGAATGCGGGGGTCATTATCATGTTTTTTAAATGCTTCGAACAAATCCAGTTCTGAATTTTCTTCGATTTCAATCCCCAGATTATACAATTGCTTGATTGGGGCATTACAAGCCAGGAAATTAAGGGGACGCGGACCAAAGCTAATGATTTTCAACTTGGAAATTCCTACGACCGCTTTTGCCACCGGTACAAATTCATGGATCATATCCGCACATTCTTCTGCATTTCCTACCGGATATTCCGGAATGTAAGCTTTGATATTGCGTAGTTTTAAATTGTAGCTGGCATTTAACATACCACAGTATGCATCACCACGCCCCTGAATCAGGTTATCCCCGGATTCCTCTGCTGCCGCTACGAACATAGCAGGTCCGTCAAAATGTTTTGCCAACAGGGTTTCGGAAATTTCTGGACCAAAGTTGCCCAGATATACCACTAATGCATTACAACCTGCCTGCTTGACATCTTCTAATGCCTGCACCATATGGATTTCACTCTCCACAATGCAGATTGGACATTCATAAATCTCTGATGCGTCATATTTAGCTGTATAGGCTTCTATTAAAGCTTTTCTCCTGTTTACAGACAGAGACTCCGGGAAACAATCTCTGCTGACTGCTACGATACCGATTTTTACTTTAGGTGTGTTATTCATCTGTCATCCTCCTGATATTATATTTGTAACATTTGTTATAGTTGCAAGGTTACAAAGAAAGATTCTCGCCTTTTATTCCGGAAAATGCCCCGTTTATATTAGCATCCGGATGCGCGATCAGCCATTTATTCTTTGCCGTCAATAATTTGTCTTCATATTCTCCCCCATGCACTTTGTCCAAAGGCAG
>Ga0153952_1000723_pt1 | contig 11773 bp, 7 predicted proteins | sample TSNJ036MetaG_FD_104746 | JGI IMG/M metagenome (GOLD analysis project Ga0153952, IMG submission 104746) | Attine ant fungus gardens microbial communities from New Jersey, USA - TSNJ036 MetaG | ecosystem: Host-associated > Fungi > Mycelium > Unclassified | place: USA: New Jersey, Wharton State... | reverse complement strand
CTTCACTCACAATACCAACCCCATAATTCCCACCATAAATCAACTTCAAACGATCATCCACATTATTAATCCCAATACCAGAAAAATGCTCTGATTTATCTGCCTTTTCTGTCAAATGCTGCAGTCTGGCCTTTTCCATTCCGATTCCGTCATCTACGATCTGAATTTGCAAATCTCCTTTACAACTGCTGGCAAAGACCTGTATAGTCCCTTTTCTATCGGAAGGAAAGGCATGGAAAAAAGCATTTTCAATAAAAGGCTGCAAGATCATCTTCGGCAGCAGGCATTCCTCACAGCTATTTGTCACGAAAAATTCCACCTGCACTTTATCCCCATATCTGGTATTATTAATCAATACATAATTTTTCAGATTTTCAATCTCTTGATTTACAGTAATAAATTCATCCGTATTGCTGATCGTATTACGCAGCAGCATGATAAATGCGTCAATGGTTCTGGTTGACTTCTCTACATCTCCCTGCCAGATCAGCCATTTGATGCTTGCAAGTGTATTGTAAACATAATGCGGGTTAATCTGCATCTGAAGAGCTTTGATTTCAGCATGCCGTTTTTCTTGCTGAGTGGTAATTAATTCTTCAATGTAATGCTTTAAATCATCCAGCATATAGTTATATGTAATAGCCAATTCCTGCACTTCTTCTGTGCCTATCACCTCCATATACTGACTGAAGTCACCTTTTCGGATACCTGACATTTTTCTGGACATGGCTGACAATGGTTTTGTTGCCTGACGCGTAATGAAAAAGGTCGCAAACAAGACTGCCAGAGCAATACCCCCGCAGATAATAACCATCTTGGGAATATCATACATATTATCTAAAGCCTTTTCATTGTCGATTACACCATATATATTAAATCCGAAATAAGGCAATTTTGTCTGCAGTATGGTCAGTGTGTTTTTAGCGTCCTCGTATACTCCCCGCAGCTCCCCTTCATTCTGATTCGTTACGATCCAGCTTTCGTTCAGGTTGATTCCTACCTGATCATTTTGATTGGAGGAAACCACTTTTGTCGTTTCATCCAACATATAAAAATCAGTAGTCTCAGAAACAAAATAATTGTAAAAATCCCCAACATCCGATTCTTTCATTGTAAAAAACACAACCGCATACGGCTCTTTACTTTCCAGATAAGTTAATGCTTTTGCCGCTATCAGAACCCGGGAATCCCGGGTTGTGGCAGTAAATCCATTGGAAATATAAGCGTATTGAATCGCATCGGGATTGTAAAGTGCCCTTTTTGTTATCTCTTCTTCTAAAATCTCATCTGAAGTCTTGATGATCGTCTCTGCCCGGTTAATATAACTCTTCCCTTCAACTCCCATAACGATCACACTGATATTGTCAATGTCTGAAGGTAGTGCCTGGTTCATATCTCTTTTCATTTGATAAATCGTTTGAAATGACATATTGTTTACATCTTCCTGATCGGATAGATAAAGTCGAAATGCCCAGCTGGAATCAATCGCACTCACGATTTTCATTAAATTCTCATGATAATTATTCAAATCTTTCTGAATTTGGACAAATACCCGTTCTTGAGATTTTCCGTAGGTATCGACGAAAATATCCTTTGACATATTGATTACAATGGCACTGACCGCTACGGAAACAAAAGCAATTCCCAAAATTACCGTGCCTAATATACGAACAGACAGGCTTTTAAAATGAAATTTCTCTTTCATAAGTCCCTCAACCGGTATTCCCGCCGCCATGCGGACGGTGTTTCGCCGGTAATCTTCTTAAACACTCTGCAAAAGTAACTGTGGTCCGAATAACCGACTGCCCCGCTTATCTGTGCAATCGTATAACGATTATCTTCCAACATACGGCAGGCATGCTCCACCCGTATGCGGTTCAGATATTCACTGAAACCTTCTTCCATATGCTGATTAAAATAGGTTGACAGATAATAATAATTAAAACTGAATACTTCCGCAATTTCAGCCAAATCCAGATTTTCACAGTAATTTTCTGCAATATAGTCCAAAATCCTGCGAATCCTAATATCATTGCCTTCGGAATCCGCTTTCAAAAATTCCGTAAGTTTTTGATCTATATGATCAAAAGCTTCTCTGCATTCTTCTACATAAAAAGCATGATCAATGAGTCCAAAAAAATTATACCGCATATTATCTTTTGTTTCCTGTTTCGCATCTAACGCATCTAAAAAATTATACAGCATATTTTTAACCTGATTTTTCACTCTATACTCATCCGTCTGCGCATCAAGTGCATCATTTAAATATTTTTGAAGCAGTTCCAAAGCTTCTGCAAAACGTTTGGAACTTAAATAATTGGTGTATTTGTTATAATCAAATTTTTTTATCTTTGCTTTTTGGGTAATCGTTTCATCCAATATCCTCAGATGTTCGTCTTTATAATAAAACGCCCTGTCCACAACCGGAACAATTTCATTCTCATAAATCTTCTTTAAATCTGTCAGTTTGGAAAAGCCTTTGCTCAAAACGCTGAATACTCTTGGATATATAAGTTTCAGCTGTTCCGCCATCTGATACATTGCCTGTTCTATATCTGTACGATGTCTGGCACTGTAATTTAATATTACACAAACTAATTCCTCCCGTACAAACGCTATTTTATAACAACAATATTCCAGGGTCTCCAGATACCGTTCTATTTTCTCATAAAATAAAGGAGATAAGTCCTGTCCCTTTTCATTACATTTCTTAATATTTACTGCATAAACCCGATAAAAAGTATGTAAAAAATGTGAATTGATGTCTCCGGTATTTAATTCCGTATCAAAACCAAGCATATACCGTTCCAGAGTCTTTTCCAGACCGGCATCCTGTTCTTTTTTCAGCCTCACCCCCGGAATCCGCTCTGCAGATTTGCGTATCGTATTCAGTAATTCTGCCGGTTTCAACGTCGGTTTCAGTACATAATCCGCTACGCCACTGAGTAATGCTCCTTTAACATATTCAAAATTGTCATAACCGCTCAAGATAATGATCTGTATCTCGGGATAGGTGATCTGCACTACTTTGGAAAAATCCACGCCATCCATCACCGGCATCACTATATCGCATAATACAATATGCGGATGCAGATTTTCAATCATTTCCAGGCCTTCTTTTCCATTGGCAGCCTCACCCACGATTTGAAATCCTTCTTTTTCCCATTCAATCATATGCTTTAACCCTTGGCGCATGATAAATTCATCATCAATTATTAGTATTTTGCAAAAGTCGGACAAACCTTATCCCTCCTAAAATCAGCTAAGGCGGCATCATCAAAAAAGATCGCCTTATCATTTGTGAATATTATACTATGAAATATCAATAAAGAAAATGGTTAATTGAAAAATTCAGCGTGAGTGGTTCTTCTGGTGGAATCAGATATGGCTCATGCACAGGAGCACCCCAACTGTCATCTCCTCCAATACCCATTTGCTTTGCCAGAATACGAACCCAGCTATAGTTGATACCCGGCAATTCTTCCATGTGCGTTGCATTTTCCAACTCATAGGCACTGTATGGTAAAACGCTGCACTCAAATAGTTCTTCTTCCATCTGAAAACGCAGACCTTCCTGCTTTCCGTCCGTCACCTCCAGCCAACGTACATCTGTGCGGTTTCCGCATTCCTGAGGATTCAAATACCCGGATAAATTCTCTCTTGCCGTACTCTCATACACTCCAAGTTTAGCACCCTCTTTTCGATCCGCATAGTTTTCCCGGGGACCATTCCCATAATAACGAAACTGATTCAGTTCTTTCTTCAATTTGAAATCTATACCGAACAAAGGCATATTGGGCAATTCTTTCACTCCCGGATATGAAATCATTACCTGAAGTACTCCGTCTGCATTCATCGTATAGACCACCTTATGCTCAAAAGACGGTACACAGGCAGTCTCAAAGACAAAAGTCAGTCTGGCAAACGAATCGCCTTCTTCCAGTTCAAATTTCTCACCGCAATGGCGCTGCCCCATACTGGCTGCCAGCCACTGGGCAAGATGATACTCACTCTTCATTCCTCTGTCATTATCTGTCGTTGCCCGCCAATAGGACAACTTAGGCATACGGGTAATGTATTCCACTTCATCATATACAAGTGAAATAATCCCACCCTCATTTTTTGAAAACATAGCAAAGAATCTCTCGCCCTTTACGCCGATATTTACATCTCCATGGATGATTTTAAACGTATCGGCTTTATTGGCATTTTTCACTGCGCTTCCCTTACATACTTCCTGTCCGAAGGCCACTTCATGTCCTGCCTCTGCCCATATGGTGTCTTCCGCTAATACGGCAGATACCGTGCAGACATATTCTCTCTTTTTGTCCGGCACCTCAAATCCAAAGGGAACCGTCAGACTGCACCCGGCAGGAACCGGAACCCTTTCTTCCCGCTGCATCATGCATTCCCCTTCACATTCCATGGAAAAACGGAAACGGTAAATATCGGTGGACTGAAACAGATTCTCATTTTGTATCTCCACCATACCATTCTTAACATGAATCCTGATATTTGAATACAGTGCTTTTACCTCTTGTACCTTCGGCGATTCTGTCCGGTCGGCATAGACGATCCCATTGGTGCAAAAACCATAGTCTGTCGCCCGGTCATCAAAATCTCCGCCATAGGCAGGTATTTCTTCTCCTTTCTCATTTCTGCGGTAGACTGCCTGATCAATATAATCCCAGATAAAACCGCCCTGATATTTCTCATATGACTTTGCCAAATCCGTATAGTGCTTCATCCCGCCGCAGGAATTTCCCATGGCATGCATATATTCACAGTCGATGTACGGTTTCTCACTGCCGCTCTCCAGATATTCTTTAATATCTGCCGGTTTTGCATACATACGGCTCTCCATATCACTGATATGATCGTACTCACGATTCCAGAAAACACCTTCATAATGTACCAGTCTGGTATTATCTTTTTCATGGAAATAATCACTGACAGCCTGCAGTACATCCCCTGCATAGGATTCATTTCCACAAGACCATATTAATACGGAAGGATGATTCTTATCACGTTCCAGCATGGACTTTGCCCGGTCAAGAACGCATTCATTCCACTCCGGTAACGAACCCGGTACATTCCAGGACGGCTCACAAACCGCCATTTTCTGCCATGAACCGTGGCTCTCCAGATTCATCTCATCGATCAAATAAACTCCATATTCGTCACATAATTCATACCATCTGCTCTGATTGGGATAATGAGATGTGCGTACCGCGTTGATATTGTTCCGTTTCATAAAACGAATATCCCAAAGCATGTCTTCTTCTGAAATGGTGCGGCCTCTTCTTATGTCAAATTCATGGCGGTTGACCCCTTTGAATACGATGCGCTTCCCATTCAGACACATAATATTATTCAACATCGTAAAATTGCGAAATCCCACTTTCTGTGAAATAGCTTCCAGCATTACTCCTGCTGCATCATACACCTCCAGATACAACGTATACAAGTAAGGAATTTCCGCACTCCATGCATGTACCTGGGCAATATCAGTTGTTATGGTAATCTGCTCACTTGAAGCTACATAGTCGCTGCAGTAGATTATATTATTTTCTTTATCTGTCAGACATGCTTTTATACAGCCTTCTATCTGTCCTGTCATTTCTGCTGCTAATTGTAACTTTCCATCTTGATAGTCATTTATCAAATCTGCTTTAACCGTCAAGTCTCTAACATGTGTCTTTGGAACCGCATAGATATATACATCCCGGAAAATTCCTGAAAACCGCCAGAAATCCTGATCCTCTATCCAACTGGCATTACTTCTTTTATAAACTTCTACCGCCAGCTTATTGCTGCCTTCCATAATCAGGTCCGTAATATCAAATTCACTGGGGGTAAAACTGTCTTCCCCGTAACCCAGGAACGTCCCGTTAAGCCAGACAAAGAATGCTATTTCTACTCCCTGAAAAGACAGATACATACGTCCGCCCTCCAGTCTTTGCTCAGGTTTAAAATAAGTTACATAACTTCCCACCGGATTATATTTTTCTGAGATGTGAGGGGGACGCAGAAATTCCTTGCCATCCCAGGGATACATCGTATTGATATACTGGCAGCGGTCATAGCCCTGCAGCTGTATATGACCCGGTACCTCTATTTCTGCAAAAGCACTGCAATCATAATCTTGCTGATAAAATTCTTTGATCCTGTCATTTGGTCTTTTTGCATAAGCAAACTTCCAGGTACCATTCAGGCTTTGACGGGTATGCTGCCCGTTCACATAAAATTTATGATCAGAATGCGCCGGCTCGCGGTTTATTTCAAATATTTCCGGATTCTCTAATATTGCTTGATAATTTTCGTTCATATGCTCCTCCTGTAAGTGACACTTCTAACTTAATTCCATTTCATTTTTCATGTCAGTAAAACCTTAATGCTCTTTCCAGTATTTTGATAAAACTATAATATACATACAAAATAAAGCCAAATTACAATTTTGTCAAGATACTGGTACTGTTCTACTTAAATATCGTTGCAATGAAAATCTGCATAGCTGAACTGTAACTATAAATCAGTAACCCAGCTGCTCTCCATAAGAAAACTACCGGGTCACCATTCAAGCTTCTGTATATATTCTATTTGTTAACTTTACAAATCCTTAGCCTTTTACAGATCCTGTCATTCCAGCTACAAACTGTTTCTGCATCAGGAAGAAAATCAAGGCGGATGGTATGGTTGCGATGACGACTGCCACCATAATCATTCCGTAATCAGGCGTATAGGATGCCCCCATGGCTGCAATGATCAACTGCAATGTTCTATTACTATCCGATTGCAATGCGATCAAGGGCCACATATAATTGTTCCAGCTTGACATAAAGGTAACAACGATAGCTGCCGCATAGGTTGATTTCATAGTCGGCATATATATTTTTGTAAAGATTCTGAATTCACCCAGTCCATCAATACGTGCTGCTTCCACTAATTCTTTTGGAAATGTTTTTGTGTTTTGCCTGAAAAAGAAAATAAGGAATGCCGTCGCTACCGCAATGATAATAACAGAACCTTGTGTATCCAATGAAAAGAAGGATAATATCGGAACATTTTTAAACTTCGTAAACATTCGGAATAACGGTACTATCAAAGCCGCAAATGGAATCATCATGGAAAGTAATATTATGTTAAAAATCGTAGTTTTCACTTTTGTTTTATAGATTTCAAATGCATAACCCGCCGCTGAAGATATCACCATCGCTAATGCTGTGGTAACCACTGCAATGATAAGCGAATTCTTAAATGCATTAAAATAATTCAGGCTTGATGACATCAATGCTTTCACATTTTCTATAAGATAAGTACCGGGAAGCATAGCCCCTCTCGTTACATCCACTGATTTATTCGTGGCTGCTATGATCATCCAAAAGAATGGAAATACGGAAATAAACGCTACAATACTTAAAAATAAGTATTCGAAGGCTCTTACTATTTTTGATCTTTTACTCATTCTTTATCGTCACCTACTTTCATCTGAATAAACGACAGTATCATAATCAAAATCACAATTACATACGATACTGCTGCCGCATAACCAAAATTCGGCTGATATCTAAAGAGCAAATTGTAGATGTAATGTGATATGGTAATGGTTGCATTGGCCGGACCACCTTTTCCTGAAGTGATATTATACACTTCATCAAATAACTGCAGGGTACCTATCGTAGAGTTGATGGTTGTAAACAGGATGATTGGCTTTAAGAGCGGTAACGTAATGGATTTAAACTTTTGAAATCCGGTGGCACCATCAATTGCCGCCGCCTCATAAATAGAATCATCAATCCCCTGCATACCTGACAGATAAAAGACCATATTGTAACCAGTCCATCTCCAGGTGATTGCAATAATTATCAGTACTCTTGCATAAAATTTGTCTGCAATCCAGGTAATAGGCTGAGAAATAATATTCAGATTCATTAATACGGCATTGATAAACCCATCATTGGCAAACAAACTTTTAAAAATGATAGAGTAAGCTACCAGCGATGTCACGCAGGGCAGGAAAATTGCAGTTCTAAATAAACCTCTGCCTTTCAGCTTCTTATCATTAAGCATGGAAGAAATCACCAGTGCCAGAATAATCATAATTGGTACCTGAATTACCAGATAAAGTATAGTATTGAATAATGCTTTTTTGAAAGTAGAATCATTAAAAAGTCTCTTATAATTCGCAAGTCCTGCAAACTCTAAATTGTTTGCCATCCCCGATTGCAATGAAGTAAAAAATGCCTGTATCATTGGATAAAACACAAATACAGCGATTAAAACCACACTCGGAATAATAAATAACCATGCTTTTCGGTTTAATTTGGAATTCATCTCGTCACCTTCCTACTAAAGAAAAGCGGGGCCTTGTCCTACAAGACACCCCCGCTTACTTCATATATTTATGCTTCGTTTACTGAGCTACTGCTGCTTCTGCCTGTGCCTGATAATCAGCCAGGGTTTCATCCATATCTGCTCCGTCAACGATTGCCTGTACAGCCTCAGCGACGATACTTTCAATTGCATAGGTGTGTAAGCTGTAGTTTACAGTCGGTACTTCCTGAGTCCATGCAGCAAAATCATTGAAAACTTCCTGTCCGCCGAAGAATTCATCTCCAACCGAGTAATTTTCTACTGATTCAGCAGCTGTCAAGGTACTTACCAGGTTGATGTCTGCCGCCAACTGGTTCATCAAATCTGTACTTGACGCAAAAGTCTTTCCAAGGAAATCTACTGCTGTTGCTTCATGTCCAACGTTTTTCAATACATACCAGCCTGCACCACCAATAGAGGATGCATTCACGGAAGATGAATTTGCTTCCATTTTCGGGAATGCTGCTACTGCCCAGTTTCCGCTCTGATCTTCTGCATTTTTTACGGAAGATGCGATCCAGCATCCGGTAATTACTGAAGCTACATCGCCATTGTTAAATGCACCAACAAACGGATCCCATCCTGAAATCTGTGTTGCTATATCTGCTTCTACCATGCTCTTATATATTGTAATCGCATCTTTCAGAGCCTGATTGTCTGCAAGTGTTACATTTCCGTCTGCATCAGTATACCATGCACCTGCGCTTTGTAACATCATACGAATCTGTCCGATATCACTTGGATCCAATGTGAGCATATTCTTACCGGTCTTTTCTTTTACTGCTTTACCAATTTCTATATATTTTTCCCAAGTCATATCTTCCATATCTGCCTGCGTATATCCAGCTTCTTCAATCAAATCTGTACGATAGAACGTTGCTGCTACACCACTGTCAAATGGAACACCATACATTACACCATCTTTCTGGGTTACACCAGTTTTGTAAGAAGCGAAATCATCTGCGCTTACAATACTGGACAGATCTGCAAATTCATCGCCATAAGAGGTCAGATAACCTTGAATCCTGTAATCTTCGATCAAAACAATATCTGGAAGTCCGTCATAGGAGCCTGAGGAAAGGCTTGTGTTTAACTTCGTTACAATATCATCCTGAGCCATCGTTACTACTTCTACATTCACTCCCGGATTTTCTGCCTGATAAATTTCTTTTGCCCGATTAGCGGCTACGATATTGAAAGATTCATCCCATGCCCAGATGGTAATGGTCTCACCATCAGCTGCTGCTGTAGTTTCATCAGTCGGCGCGCTGGTATCCGCACTGGTTTCTGCGCTGGCTGCAGCAGTCGTATCCGCAGTGGTCTCATTGCTACTGTTATTGCCGCAGGCAGCTAACCCAAATACCATTGTAGCTGCCAATAATGCAGCCAATACTTTCTTCTTCATTTTATTTCCTCCTTGTTTTCGTTCTTTTGAACTTAATAATGGTATTTTATCATGTGAATCTCTATTGTTAGTAGGAAAAAATTAATGTTATTTTATACTATGTTTAGATTTCCAGTGTTGTATTTTAATATTTTTAATATTTTTGTACTTTTTTAATTTATTTCACATCGACAATTGCCTCTGCCATAATCTGTGCTTTTTGCAGGGAATCTTTTCTGTCTTCTCCCTTGATAATCGTCTGCAGTTTTTCTGCCATGAGCGCTTCTATCTCATATGTCTTCATGCCATAGTTTACGCTTTTTATATCTTTCACTGTCTCTGTAAAAAATTCCGCCACATACTGACCGCCAAAATAATCATCTTTTACCAGGCAGTTTGTAAATTTCTCTGAATCTTTATAAGAGCTGACTATGTTTATTTCTTTTATCAGCTTATTCATAAATTCTTCATTGTGAGCAAAAGTATGTTCCATAAATGCAATTGCTTCCGATACATTTGGTTTGTTTTTCAAAATATACCAGTTGCTCCCTCCAATATTGGAAGCATTGACAGAATCTGTATTTTCTCCCATTCTGGGTATGCGCGCAACTCTCCATTTTCCTGCCTGCTGCGAATTCGCTTTTATATTGGAGGTAAGCCAGCATCCGGACACCACTGTCGCAACTTCTCCTTCCTGAAAAGCCGCAACAAATTCGTCCCAGCCGGAAACGCTGTATGCGATGTCTTCCTCCAACAGAGTCAGATAAATATCCAAAGCATCGGAAAGAGCCTGATTATCTTTTATGTCAACATGGCCTTCTTCGTCTGTATACCATTTGCCCGCACTTTGCTGCATGATACGTAAGACTCCCAGGTCTGTCGGCTCTATCGTCAGCATATGGACTCCCAGCTTTTCTTTCACCACTTTTCCGATTTCTATATAACGTTCCCAGGTAAGATTCTGCATATCTGCGTCCGTAAAGCCTGCCTGCTCCATGTAATCCTGCCGATAAAACATGACTGCAGTACCGCTGTCAAAAGGAATGCCATAGTGCCTGCCGTCTTTTGAGCTTACATCCACTTTGTAATCCATATACAGATCAAAATCAAAGTACTCAGAGAGATCAACAAACTCGGACTGGTATCTGGTTAAAAAGTTCTGGATCTGATAGTCCTCAATCAACACAATATCCGGTAATTCTTCATATAGTTGGGAAGAAAGATCATTCGTCAATTTTTCCAGGATTTCATTCTTTTCTTTCGATACCACTTCTACAGTGATATCAGGTCGTTCCTTTTGAATCTCCTCCGCAGCCAATTCGGCTGCCTTTACATTAAAAGTGTTGTCCCAGGCCCAGATCGTCAGCGTATTTTGGGAATCCATCTCTTCACTCACAACTTCCGTCTGAATTTCCTTTTCGTTTGGGACACATCCCGTCACGGAAAGGCATGCCAGAATTATCATCATTCCAATTGCAAACCATTTTTTCATAAATTTATCAAATCCTTTGTATCCTCATAGTTTTTTTAAATCCTTTGTATCCTCATGATTTTTTTAAATCCTTTGTATCCTCATATACCGTCTGTGCCGCCTGAAGATATAATATATGCCTGTTGATTGTCAACATCATTGTAAATTGTCATATCCAGGGAACGGTTTCCTGCCGGATTGAAACGGTTTACAAATTCATAGTCTCCATTTACTGTTTCTGATTTTGCAACAATTAATTTGGATTCTGCATAATCAGTTCCATTTTCCCAATGCGCCCATAAAACGAATTCCTGATTCATTTCGTTATAAATCAATTTGGGGCGCTCGATTGTACAAAATCCTATTTTCCATCATCATCAGGCGTTTCCGGTGTAAGTATTATATTCTCAAATTTCCAGTTCATCATATCATCTGATGAATATAGGCCAATACCGCTGAAATTTGCATTGTACTTATATTCACCTACCCAGTAATATTTTCCTTCGTGCTCCAGTATATTCCCTCCATGTCCCTGGATCGTATTG
>Ga0153952_1000716_pt1 | contig 11828 bp, 17 predicted proteins | sample TSNJ036MetaG_FD_104746 | JGI IMG/M metagenome (GOLD analysis project Ga0153952, IMG submission 104746) | Attine ant fungus gardens microbial communities from New Jersey, USA - TSNJ036 MetaG | ecosystem: Host-associated > Fungi > Mycelium > Unclassified | place: USA: New Jersey, Wharton State... | reverse complement strand
TTTTACACGGTGCTTGAAGGATTGCAGGTTGCTATCGGCCCACCTGTGAGGTATCGCCATCTGGGGTTATCAAGAGGCAATGTGTTGAGAGGATCATGTGGTGAGAGCCACATTGGGACACGTCAAAGGCTATAGCTCTCATCGTGACTCGGAGCCTGTGCACTGGACAGTGATAATCACCGTCTCATGTTCGAAGCCTTGAGATGCCTCCACAAGGCGTAGTTTGCAGATGTATAGCGTGGACAGATCAAGTCTAGCAAGCATGATACGGTGTTGAATGTCAATCTCTCCAGCCACTGTAGAGATACAGGCCCATCCTCTCTGCCAAAGAAATCTCGGAGGGGAAATCCAGACATATGACGGGAACGGAGCATAAGCCAAAGTGTGTTGGCCAGTTGGTTGTATTCGAGATTCCTCTTTCAGAAAATGGCTGGCACAGTCGACTGCAATAGTGATATAAGTACTATTATGACAATGACATCACATTCCAAGGGATAATCGGACTCTCCTATAATATGGTACAAGCGCACCCCTGTAGTAATATGGATTTGCCACATGGGCATGTATTATACATAAATAATACCCGGGATCATTCGACCGGTGTGTATGTGGGAATTGAAGAGAGATCAAATGGTAACACTCTTACGTGAGATCGGCAAGGGAACAAGAACAGCTCACGTACTAATGGGGGTGCAACGAACATTATCACAGGAAGCCCGAGCACCCAAAACAGGGGTGCAAAGGAAAGAAGAAAACAGAGCTATCAAACTGAGAAACTGATCGCTTATACAAAGGTGTTTGTTTGTTCAGTCTATCCCGGCCCGGACAAAAAACAGACACACAATGTCAATCTCAAAAAAAAAAAACACGAGTACAAGCCACACATCAACCTTGTCAATATCGGGGATATCGGGCATGTGAGGGGATATCGGGCATGCGAGGGTGCCTCATTGAATCAGAATCAAAGCACGCTCTTCAATAAATAACGCAAACGAGATTTAAAAAAAATAAAAAATCAACATGGAACACAAGTACTAAGAAAGACGACTCACCGAGCGATTGTCAAAGTTAACACGTGAAACTCAACTTGAGCAAAAACCAGTATAATGAGATCATTAATGATCCCAACTCCAAAGATCTCCTTCAAGGGGTGCATTCAACCAATTCGTCCAATGAATACTGGTCATCATGTTATTTCATATCATAGTCTATAGATTCAAATCGACAACAAGCAGTCAAATCCACTGTTCCCCCTCTTTCTTACTTTCTAGCAAGGACCAGACAAGTCCTAGAAGGAATATAAACCTACCCAACAACAAAAAAAAACCATGAGCAACCCACCAACACCCAAAACCAACAACACAAAACACACCTGTAACCAATTCCTCCTCCCATGCCACTCCTCCTGCATCGTAAAATACAACGACCCACTCTCCACATTATCAAACCCTCCAAACCTCTCCCTCTCATCACTATTCAACACCACTCCATACTCCCCCTCCACTTCCACTCCAACCCGATAATCCGCATAACTCTTCACCGGGTGAAAATTAAACACAAACACCAATCCAGCTCGTTCAAACACAATCATCTTATCCTCCTCATGCTTAAGCGACACATACGCCTGCGGTGCCTCCAACCATCCATATTCCCCCGCAACATGGTTCATCGCAGAATCGAAATTGTTCAAATACTTGTATCGAAGAAGTGGATCGTCAACCACGTTCCATTGACGCCGCGCATAGTGGAACGAGTTCCCGTTACCCTCTCTTGGAAAATCGAGCCACTACAATTTCCCAGACCTCTGAGGTTTTCCACAACGGCGTCAAACAAATCAGGTAAACAAACCTCAGGATGACCAAACTCATTCCCCTCAAAATTGAGATACCCCTCTCCCCCAAGAGCGTGCGTGATCAGCCTGATCATCTTGTGCAGCGATAGACCACGAGCAATGACAGGCGTCATCGGGGTCAAATCCGACATGTGCGTATCTGGATACCTGAATCGGTCATTCCATCAAAGGCTAGGCTTCACACTCACACATCTCCTTGTCCATCAGCCAGAACGCAATCGTCTTGTCACCCACTAAAGCCTGATCGTGACTCTCGCAATAGGCAATGCTTTTTTCGCCATGGCGGCGGTTGGTCAAGGTGTGGACAATATTTCCCATATCCCATTCGTCGTCGTCTTTGTGTTTAAGGAGTTTGATCCAGGTATCGGGAATAGCCATAGATAGTCGATAATCGAAACCAATACCTCCCTCAGGCACAGGCTTGCTCAAAAGGGGCATACCAGAGACATCTTCAGCAATCGTGATGAGGTTGGGGTAGAGCTGTCGCATCGATTCATTGGCCTGAAACAGATCAGCAACGATGGACAAGTTGGTGGGATATCATTTACAAGCATAAGGTAGACAATGCCCTCCTCGTCAGAATCGTCCCCAAAGTATTCGTGATAGTCACCAGAAAACCCAGCGTTGATGCCGTGGTGTTTGTACATCATGCTGGTAACGCCGTCGAACCGGAATCCATCGAACCCATAAACTTGGACCCAATAGCGCAAGTTGCTGAGCAAGAACCTGAGGACCTCGTGGGAGCCATAATTGAATAACCGACTATCCCAGAGGTCATGGCGACCCTTTCCGCCTTCGTGGAAATAGAGGTGGTCGGTGCCATCGAAATTATTCAGACCGTCGAGCACGTTTTTGCAGGCATGCGAATGTACAACATCCAGGAGGACGGTAAGGCCGAGGCCATGAGCGGTATCAATGAGCTCCTTTAGGTCCTCTGGGGTTCCATAGCGAGAACTGGGAGCGAAGAAGTTGGTTACCTGATATCCAAATGCTGATGGGTGTTATTGCAGATATTGACAAGGTAGATGAGAGACAAACAGGCGTAATAGGCATGTTCCATGATAGCCATGAGCTGGATGGTATTGTAGCCGAGATTTTTTATTCTGGGAAGGATATTCTTGGTGAACTCGGTGTAGGATCCTACCCTCGGCTCTGAAGTTGATATGCCGACATGAGCTTCGTAAACCCTGAGGCTTGCGGGTTTGGGGGGAGACGGATTCTTTGCTGTGTACCGGTCTGACTGTGGGGGGTTCCAGAAACGGGCGTCGTAGGCGGGAGAGACGTCGAGGTCTTGGGTGACGCGGTTGATCCAGGCAGGGAGGCGTTCTATTCGCTCGCCGTCCGGCAAAAGCATAGAGATCTATCAGTGATGGGTTCAGAAGGGGTTCTAGAAGCACAGTACAATCACATACTTTAATCTTAGTGTCGTGTGGAATAGCACAGCGGCCCGAGGGAAGGGGAGGGAGAATGATCTCCCAGACGCCGAAGTCATCAACCTTCATGGGATGGGAAGACCTGCTCCACTCGTCTGCTCTGTTGAATGCGAGTCTGGCGGAGCGGGTGCCACTCACTGAATTCGCCGATGAGGGACGCCTCTCTGGCGTTGGGAGCCCATTCGCGGTAGACGACCTCGTTATTTGGACGGACATTGAAGCCGAATCTCTCGTAGCCGCGGGTGAAGCAGTCCCAGCCTCCCTCGTGGAGGTCGAAGAGGTCTTTCCATCGCCTGAAGCTGTTGTAGCGCTGGACGATGGCGGGGATGTGGGGTTTGAGGTGTTTGTCGCCGCTGAGAACGACGGCAGGATCGAGAGGGGCGGTGGGCATAGGTGAGGTGGGTACAAACAAGCGACAACAGGAGAGTGGACCAATGGGACAGGGGCCGAGATACAATTGACTATGATCCTAGCACGGCAACATTAAGAACAAAGTAGTAAGTGCTCTGATTACAAAAGTCAGTAGTCATTAAACTAGAATTCTCCGATAACCACAGCAATGGCAGAATCTCCATCGCCCTCTCTCACAAAATCCGCTCCCTCCAATCTGCGGATATGCCAGACCTGCGAGGGGCCCATGCGCGGCCACACTCGTGTCGACAGAAAAAACGTCTGTCCTCCACGCGAAAAGCTAATCGAAACCCTTCACCAGCTCTTTGACGAAGGCCATCAGGACTTTGTCGCCTCCATCGCCAGGAAACACGCAATTCCAATCCCTTTCTCTCCGCCGCCGCCACCCTCAATCTCCTCGGTCCCTCTCATAGAACGCATCCGCCAGCGCAGACCAACGCCCTTCCCCTTCGCAGACGAGCTCGAGGACATCAAGCCCAAAATCGAAGAGTCCGTCTCCAGCGTGACCAGCAACCTGCGCCGAATGATAAACAAGGTCATCGACGAGCGCAGAGAGTCCTACAGCCCTCCACGATCCCCTTCCATCTCCTCGTCCGATACCACCATCCCCGACACTTCGTCCGAGGGCCTTCCCGCAGTGGGCCCCTGGAACGCGCAGCGTCTGCAAGAATGGAGCGCGCCCCCAGATCCAGACGGCCTTTTGCCCAGCGAACGCGCCTCTCTCGTCCCCACCCTTCTCATCGGCTCTGATGGCAGAACCATACGCGAAGGCTCCCGTGCCGAAGCCCATTTCCGTGGCCAGGCCTCTGTCGCGACCAGAGACAGATATCGAGGAAGCCCCACATATCCGTACTTCCCTTCCCCGCCCCCCAGCGACAGCTGGGACGATATCTCCATCATCCACCACCCATCCGACGACCGCGACTACGAGGGCAGCGGTTTCCACCGTGTCTTGCGCTCCGTCGTAGCAAGTCCAGCTATCATGGCCATTCCCGTCCGACCAGAAGACGTCGCTCGCCTTCGAGAAACAGCCGCCCGCCACGGCCTCCACACATCCGTGCTCGATATCGTGCCCAGGACACCAGGCGGATCAACGGCCCTACCTCGCTTCTTCCGAAACGCCCTCATCTCAAACCGTGGAGAGAAACTACACGGCGACGAGGACGACCGTCCCATCGTCGTCATTGGCCGCGATCGCGCCATGGCCCAGCGGTACGTCGAGATGGCCCAGCGCGGCGTCATGCCAGGGACCGTATCTCATGATCAATTCGCTGGTCCTCGTCTTATCACCATGTCTCAATTCATCATCATGATGGCCGTTATGGTCGTCCTCATCTTTTCTCTCTTTTTCTTTTTCTTCTTGTGGTCTGGCCGATGATTTTTTTTTTGATCGCGTAAAGTTTATCATTCTTCCCTCCCGGAAAGATGGCGTACACTCTCCTCCTTCTTTGATACCAACACCGTCCAACGTTCATGCTCATGGTATATATATATTATATACATAATCATCTCCCGGACCCTTTTACCCATCTCCCATCTCACGATTGATGAATCTTTTTCTTGTGGACGTTGTGGTGTTGTCATCAACCTTATCTATCTTCTCTCCTCTTCCAACTATGCCATCTTCCCGTATCCTCTTCTTTTTTTTTTATTTTTCTTCTTGTGTACAATAGTCTCATGCCGACCTTGCCCCTACGACTATATGCCTTTATGCCTCCGATTTATGCCTAGCGCTAATGATTCCTCTTCTCCTCGATGCCATGTGTTATATATATAATATTGATCCATTTCTTCCACACTCAACTTGTCCGAATCCCATTGTTGCACAAGAGACGCCTTGGAGTTAATAGAACAAGCATCAATACAAAAACACTATTGTGCGCATTCATGTCATGTCGCTAGCATCCCTGACATAAAATAAAATAGGAAAGAAGACAAAGAAAGAAAAAAAAAAAGAGTCAGGTCCCTTCACACGCCCCACTCATCGAGGTAATCATATCCACCCGCAAACCTCCCAGCCCAATTCCTACTAATCCTATCCTCCATCTCATCCCGTCTCTTCGCATACGACAACCCCGTCATACCCACAGGGGGCGGCGAATCCAAACCAAACCAAGCCGTAAACCAACCACCAACATGTTCCCCTTCACGACCATCACCATCACCATCACCACCGCCCTTCATCATCATCCTCGTCGTCGTCGTCGTCGCTTCCACAACTAAACTCTTACTCTTACCCTTCCCTTTCCCTTTCCGCCTTCCCTTATCCCTAAACTTGTCCGGTCTCGAGCTAACATGAGCTTCAGGCAACTCCGCAAAGCTTATCCTCTTCGGTGTCGATTGACCCGAACTAGAAGCACTACACACCCTAGCCGTAATTCTCTGCGATAGCATCAACGGCGTATCCTTAATCACAGACGATACAGGCAAAGGTGGTCCAAGCAACGACGACGATGACGACAAAGGCGTCGTCGGCCTCGACCCCTTCATCGCACTTCTCGGCGGCGAAGCCGGTCGGGTCGAGGCGTGATGGAGTTTCTTCGTCAGCATACGCGAAATCGACGCTGTAGCCGACGAAGTACCCAAAACAGCCCGAGGCGGAGGCGTCACAGGCATGAAAACGTGGCTTTTCCTCGGTAAAGGAACAGTTTGAGGTTGTTCATCGAGGATCTTGCGAAGAGACGTTATAGTCCGCTTCGCTACACATCCATCAGATGACGAAGACGATGGCGATTCTTCAACAGGTGGCGTCATAGGTCGACGCTGGTGACAAAGTGGTGATTCGTGATTTATTGATGTACCAGAACGAAGTCGAGGTGATAACGAAATGGTCGACGATCCAAGCATAACGCTCGAATTTCTTCGCTTGATCGTGGACGAACCCGTAAACGAGGAGCAAGGCGTGGCATTGGCAGATTTGGAAGGACGTCTGACCACAAAGGATGCAAGCTTGGCATAGGCAGGTGTCGATGAGGAGGACAGGGGTTTGTCAGTGACGATGGGCAATGCAGGAGACGAATGCAGACACGCAGTAGAGGTATTCCACTCCGCACTTGGGTAGACAGCCATAACAGAGGAATCGGTTTCAATGTATTGAGTCAGAGCACGAGGCGGAGGGGAAATGAGATCCTCCCTCGTCCGGTGCGCCAAACGCAGCCGTGCTGTTTTCGATGACGACGACGATGACCCAACAACAGCACTGCCAACCTCTGCCTTCCCAAATAAACTATCCACTCTCCTAGTAATCTCCTCCAAATCCTCCATCCACGGGGCCGTCATCCGACGAGCTGGCAAACCCAAACTCTTCGCTCTAGCCTCCCAAGACGTATCCACAGGCGAATCACAAGCAACCATACGAGACAAACTCGTCTGTGTCGACATCGAGTTCTGCAACAACAGCGTATTCGACATTTCCAATGCGTGCACACTACGCTCCAGTAATGAGTCTATATAAGGGTCCACGGAGCTCGTAGCAGGAGCACTGAGAGGGGCTGCCGAGAACTTGCGTTTGTGTGGGTAGTGGCGCTGTTTCCGACGTAGCGACGGATGAACGAAAAAAGTATCTCGTTGTCTCTCAGAATCGGTGTCTTCGTCTGCCTCTTCTGCACTATCGGGGTAGTCTGGAGGCTTGTCTAGCGGTACCTGGTCCTTGTCGAATAAAGTGTCTGAAGGGTGTTGATACTCAGTGGTTGATGTTAGATGATACTCGGGTAATGTAGTGGTTGTGTCCGTGGAAAGACGGACCCGTTTGCGATGAGTACGGCGAGGAAGAGCAGATGCTGATTTAGAGAGCATACTCATCGGAGATATTTGTAGGCGAGTCGGTAATACCGTCAGTGTGCTCTCGAGTCACAAAAAAGAAGAAGAATCAATGATTGATCCCCAATTAGTGTGTTTGTTTGTCCGATAAGCTGTACATCATAATCATAATTATCCTACACACTCTCTCTTAATTTGCTGTGGACAACGTCCCCTGACACTCCGATGCAAGGGAATCCTACATTCCAAAGTCAATCGCAGCTTTAAAAAAAAAGAACTGGGTGTCGATGCTAACCGTGACCTCGACAACACCACTGACAGGAACACAACCGTCAAACGGCCCAGCAACCGATTCTTGGTATTTATAATTCAAAGTCGAAACCAGCAGTCGGAACGGCCAGTACAACCATGGAGTGGTCCACAAGAACAGCCTTCCATATGAAGCTCCAACATTGTCATAGTCCTCTGTCAGCAAACGAATGATTTATAATTTCTGACTCAATACTGATTAACAACATACTTTGTAAATTCGCACGGAGATCGAGCCAGGTATTCGGAACGTCGGTTATGATAACATCGACTCCCCACCGAACAGCCTAGTTTTTACATGTGAACCTGACCACTGGGTTTGCGATGCGCATGCGCATTCTCACCTCCATCATATAAGCAGGATCGTTCACCGTCCATACCAGTAAATACTTCCCAGCGCTCAAACAGTCTTCTCTAAACCTAAACCACAGTAAGCTCTGCTCCGACAAGCAACGGAGGGAAACATACTTTTGACCCTCCGCAGACGCCAACGCCGCAAACCAAACCGAAAACGCATCACAGTGATTCCAAAAATACTTCCTCGCAACATGTATACTAAACCCAATAAACGATCTCTGACAAAACGGCAAGTACCGCTTGGCTGGTTCTATGAATTTGGGATGCCAAAGACCAAGCAGAATACGCGGTGCCAAAACGCGCTCCCAATTCGGCTGAGAGGTGATGACGTCGTTTAAACGTTTGAAAAGCCGTTCAGGGTCGTTTTGCACTTTGACATCAATGTTGAACCGAACGTGATGGTTCTCGGACTTTTTCCAAAAAAAAAAAAGATCAGTTTGTGGATCATCACACACGTGGGTGAGGAGAATTTTTCAAAATTATATGGGATCGTGAATATGATTCATCAACATACCCGCATGAGGAGCTCGACCGTCTCTGTGAACAAGGGTATAGGTTGGATGGGCTCTTTCTTTGTGCGGACGTGTTGCATCCCGTCATCTCCAAACCAGTTTCGTTCCTTGATTTCCCCTAAGGAACGATCAGCAATCATAACCATCATTATATCCACCCGCACCCGTTGAGTTTGTCGTCCGTGCAAGAACTAATAAACCAACGATCAACAACCACATCTCTCATACTCATGATTGAAGACAAAACCTGGGTCATGGAACATAAGCACGACTCCATCCTTGGAGACATGTACATCTGATATCAGCATCTGTCAGCCTCAACACCTCTCTACGCTCAACCAGCTGATAACTCACCACTCTCAATGCCCTGCGCACCATCCCTAATAGCAGCTTCGAAACTCGCGAGTGTATTCTCGGGGAACCTAGCCGAGGCCTACACGAACAACGAGAGTCAGCACTCAAGCAGCCATTCAAGATACAAAACCCATTCTCACTCCACGGTGGCCCCAACAGTCTGTACATGCACCCAGCCCCTTTGTCTGAGCAGAGAACAACAGTCAGAGGATTCATGATGATTGCTTACCAGGCAATGGACGGCCAGTTAGAATCTTTCCATTGAATAGCTGTTTATCGACTTGAGACGACATTCTGGCCCATGCAACGTTTGTCTAAGTTATCAACAGTTATAGAGTAGAGACATGTGAAAGAGAAGCAAGCGGACAATTCCATCAGATCAGGGTTCAATGATTTATTGTCGGCACAGAGAACTCGAGCCGAAATTATCTGTTAGCTATGTAGATCTTGTTTCTGAACAGCTTGGCAGGAATGGTGCTCACATTCTGCATCGCATACAACCCCATTATCAATGCTACGACCAAGATATTAGTAATCCCGCCCTATTGTGTGCAATCACCTGGACTGATCGTATAGTGTTACGTATGGGTGTATCTTCTATCCCATACATGATCCTAAACTATCCGACGTATGAGCAACTCCTGATCTCGTCAATTGTAGTTCATTAGGAGTCCTCTGCTAATCATAAGAATCATCACATTATTTCACGGACAGGACACGCGATCAATTTCTGGCAAGGCACACTTCACCACGACCAGAAGCAACATTCGAGGTACATAGACATTCTATTAAAAATATCCATAAACTTTAAAAGAAATAATCATAGCACGGCTTTCAATTCAACAATAGATTTCGAAGCCAGAAATTCATCAAACGGTCCAGCAACACGTTCGATAGCAAGCTGCTGCACTCGCCACTGGAACATCAAAATAGGCGAATAGAACCGGGGGTCCCACAAGAAAAGCCTCCCATACTTGGATACACACTTCTCGTAGTCATCTGTTTATTCAAAGAGAAGAGAAATTCAGAACCAAGAAAGATGAGACATTCAGAAGGTGTGTGGCGCTGGAACACCCACACAAAAGGTAAAAAAGAACTGGAACACGTACTGTGCAGAGCCAATCGAAGATCCAGCCATGTCCTCGTGACATCAGTGATAATAGCGCTGACACCCCATCTCACAGCCTATGTATGCAACTCGCCATAAGAGACAACTTGGCAATTCGAGATGAAACACGACAGACCTCCATCATGTGCGCAGGTTTATTAACTGTCCAAACCATGATATTCTTCCCAGCCATCTTACATTCTTGTCGGAACCTGGAAAATTTGATTAAGCATTACATATCCAAAAAGAAGCAAAAGGAAACACGAACTTTTGACCATCGGCAGTAGTAAGCGATGCAAACGAGATAGAAAATGCATGACAGTCTTGCCAAAAGTATTTTCTCGCAATCGCAACACTGTACCCTATATATGAACGACGACAATACGGTAAACGGTGCTTCGCAAACGGTAAAAACCGGGGATGCCAGAGCCCCAAAAGAATTCGCGGCGCAAGGATCGATTCCCAATCCGGCTGAGAGATGATGATGTCGTGCATAAGCGTGAACAATCTATCCGGGTCATTCTGAACTTTGACGTCCACGTTAAACTTGACATGCTGGTTTTCTGGCTAAATGTGAACAAACACAAGACCACCAAAGATCCGTCAATTCGCTCAAGCGCCAATCTAACGCAGAACGGACCTTCATCAATAGTCCAATTGTCTTCCTGAATGTTGGAATACCCTGTTTCGGCAACTTGATGGTCCGAGCATGTTGCATTCCTTTCTCTCCGTACCACTCGCGTTCCTTAATTTGACCTGCACCCAACGGGAAACAGTGAGTGTCACGGAACTCGGAACCCCATGACAAACGAGGAAAAGAATTGAAAAGTCTACCTGTTGAGTCCGTTGTCCTATCCAAAGCTGTGGGGACAGGTCAATATCGACTTTGATTGCAAAAGAAGAGTCAGTCATACATGGATCATGGAACATCAGAACAACATCATCTGCTGATACGTGTACGTCTGCATTGGAAGGTTACGCGTCGCGACAAGGTAATGTCATGCTCAAATACCGCTCTCAATGCCTTCCGCACCGTCACGTATGGCGGCCTCGAAGCTTGCGAGCGTATTCTCTGGGAACCGTGATGAAGCCTGTCGATGGCAGCACAGCAGCAGCAGAAATGCGCGATTGGTTAGCTGTCGTATTGGATGATGGCACTATCCACGCACCCCACGATGACCCCAGCAGTCTAGATAATAGGCTCGGGTGAGTAACATAGTCCCCAGAAGCAAGGAGCAGAGGACAAATGGTGAACTCACCGGGGAGAGCACGAGTATTGGAGGCAGCAGTATTTTGCATCCTTCTTGACAATGCAATAGTAGTGACGACTTGAGATGAGAGAGAAGAGAACGAGTAACAGAAAGCAAACGTGGGCAGCAATATATAGCCCGGGCCCGCAAAATGGATTCTGATTCTCGGAGAAAGAAAATTCCAACAAAAGGGTGATGAGAACGTTCTTCCTTTCATTTAGTCCAGCTTTGCAGCCCTGACGTTTCATGCAACGACTAACCGAAGAATTTCCTTTTCGGGATTTTTAGGTTGCCATGCCGGCTCGGCTTTGAATTAGACGAGGTAGACCAGGGAGCGAAAAAAATTTGGCGAACGTGCGCTTGTATACGGACTTTGGGGATTACAGCTCCATGAATGGATTGTCCTCCGATAAGCAATCTGGGAAAGGGGATTCAGTAAAGACGGTGTCCCTCAGACTTTCTCAGATGTCATTAACTTTTCAA
>Ga0153952_1000713_pt1 | contig 11854 bp, 9 predicted proteins | sample TSNJ036MetaG_FD_104746 | JGI IMG/M metagenome (GOLD analysis project Ga0153952, IMG submission 104746) | Attine ant fungus gardens microbial communities from New Jersey, USA - TSNJ036 MetaG | ecosystem: Host-associated > Fungi > Mycelium > Unclassified | place: USA: New Jersey, Wharton State... | reverse complement strand
TGATAACAAACATGCATCTAAACGGGAAGTATTGGCAGCCATGGGGAGATATTTAACAGTATGAATCCCTGCCTGATTAAATTCCCTGCAGAGTTCTCTGTCAAATACATAAATATGATTGCAGGCATTAAGGGTGGTATAAGAGTAAAGCAGTACATAAGGACTATCATATACCCACGCGACATAAGGAATCCCGATTTTATTACATGTTTGAGACACAACAGGAAAGTAGTTAAAGGAAAATATATAATCAGGTAAATGTAATTGAATGCACTTAGTGAGAGCTTGTTCAAACTCATCGTCACGTCGGCAATTTAAACGGTTAAAAGGGAGCATAATAATATTATGCCCAATAGAACGATAGATGTTCAGTATATCTTGAGTTCCATAGCTTTCCCACTGAATAAATATTATTTTCATGTTAAATATCCTTTACGTAATTATAATATAAAAAGCCGTTCTTGTTTTAATCTATCAACTATCTGCTTAAGCTCATTCTTTGTTGTAGGTATAACCAGTATTTTTAGTAAAATTTTGACTAATGAGTCCGTATTAAGTCTTTCAACGATATAGGGATTTGATATGCAATCAGGAATTTTACTGAGGATATCGGCTTTTATTTGAAGTATAGTATTATATGGTATCGGATCATGAAACAGCGTAAACATTTTCAAACCTATACACCAATAATAATATATGAAACGGTATTCTAATGAAGCTCCATATGGTTTTTGAAACAGTCCTCGTTCTATGCATTCATTCCAAAGATAATTGCTGGCAATAATTATATCATAGTGTGCAGCAGAGTTACCGCTCCTTGTTATTGAATGCGGAGTCATACAATAATGATATAGTTTGTCGGTCATAAGAACATATGATGTGAGATATACATTAATCATTTCAATAAAAAAATGATCCTCAAAAATAATTCCCTCAGGAAAAAAGATGGAGTTATCTATAAGAAAATCTCTTTTGTATATTTTGGTTACAACTGTAGGATCAATTATATTTTTTACAATAAATTCAGATTTATTATCATCATCAAGTAAATAATAAAAAATATCAGCTCCGGGCTCAATTTCAGTATTTACAGCAGGTGAAATATCTTTATTTAAATAAAAGCAACAATTCACTACCTCGCATTTACTGATTTCGGCAGCAGTAATAAGAGTTTCATACATAATAGATTCAATCCAGTCGTCAGAATCAACAAAGCCGATATATTTACCCGTAGCAAATTTAATGCCTATATTGCGTGAAGCACCTTGCCGGATATTGGTCCTGTTATTAAATAGAAAAATTTGATTAGGATACTTCCGTTCCCATTCCAGTAATTTGTCATAAGTATTATCAGTGGAAGCATCGTTTATAAGCAGCACTTGAAAGCTATCTTTGTTAAGTGTCTGATTAAATATTGAGTCTAAGCAACGATCAATATATTGTGCAGTATTATAACAGGGTATAATTATACTTAATATTATATTGTCAGATGAGGAATTGCTTATGGTTTCCATGATGTCTCCTTTGTGTTAAGTATATTTTAATGCAAAAGCAGTATCAATGATAAAAGTTGTCTATCAAATCAAGAACCAAATACATGCAGAACGATTCCTGGTGATATAATGGTTTCGATCACAAGGTGCCGATAATAATATATTACATTTAAGAGTATGGGTTGTAAATGAAGAAGTGAGAAGAAAACTTCTTCTGGAATGGTTATTTCATTTATTTCCATAAATCGCTTAATGCTTATTTCGAAGTTGTCTGATGGATTCATGATAAGATATTTAAAACATTCAAAATTAAAATCATCTATATGTATATGTTTTTTTATTACTGTTGACTTAGCAATTAAATGATTCCTGACAGAAGCAGATGAATATTTGAACATCAAAGAAATCCATTTCCAAAGCTCCTCATATTTTCATGTGTTTCATTTAATATTACATTATATTAACTGGAATGTCACGTGTTATTTCATTGAATTCTACATCCATTTCTACATCCCATTCTATTCTGTTCCGTTCTATTCAATACTATGGATGTACAGAGTTTTCAATATATCTCATTAAATAATAACTTACTTCGGGATAATAATCTGCTGTTGTCAGTAGTTCGCTCAATGTTTCAAGACTCATGGAATAAGATTCCAGTATTAAAATGTCCTCTTCATTGATACAATCTGTTAAAAGATGGCTAATAATATATGCAACAGCTTTAAATCGTTCAATGAGATTGCTCAATGAATCAATATTATTAAGAAACCTCGTATTAGGATATGTCAACCCTAAATATAGTATTACATATAATGGAAGAATTGTCTGGCTGATATCGGAATCAATTAACACAACATCTGGTCGATTGGAAATATAATTCTTAAAATGGTCTATACCATTTGAATATTCTTGATTTACAATTGCAACATAAAGATTATTTCTGAGTGTTATACTTTCTGGTTTTTCTTGTGAAATTAAAATATTACAGCCATACCAATGCAGATTATTTGCATTAATCCATACCATAAGAAGATGTTCAGATAAAAAGCCATATACTCTTTTGTGATAACTGTCATAGATGTCAGGATCAATTATTTTAGAGACTTTATCAAATACGGCAAAAAGCCAGGATGCATATTTATCTAACAGATATTTAGAAGTTACAAATAGATTTCCGATGATAGTATACTTACCATAAATAAGATTATTATAGTAAGCTGCATATTCAGGGTAATATTGTTCTAATACATATGCTACAGCTTTAAGATCCTCACTATTATGTGCTTTTGCATAATGGGTATAGAAAGATTCATCAAGTAAGTAAATTGGTTCGCTGATGATAATATCATATTCAGATAGTAATTGCATATATTCCTTTTTTGTGAGGGGATCTTGAGTATTGGTATTAATAAAATACCGTCTGTAATGGCAAAGCCCTACATAATCAGAAGTTGATTCATTTTTCCAAATCCAGTATAAAGCAGTTAATTCACTATAATACCTATTTAAGTGAGAAATGTTAACGCCTATATTGTCGCATAAATATCCAAGGTCATCTGCATTCGCTCGGCCCACTTGTATTGGTTGATAAATAATATCTTTTGGCGCCGTAAATTTGACATGAGTTGCCATGTAAATTGTAATATTATTCCAGTAAATTTTTCCATTTAATTTAATTTGAGTAAGCTGATTCTTTGAAACAGACATTTCCAATAAAGGAAATAAAAGTTGGCAAAAAGAATTAAAAAGTGGTATATACGGGTTTTTTTTAAAGTCAATATTACGTTTAATTATCTCTTTTTTCAGGTATGAAAAACTATCCATTAAAGCACTATTGCTGCAATCAAAAAGATGCATTAGATTTTTTAAGTAACATTCATTTATAAAAAGAAATTCTAATTCATTATAATATTTACCAAACAGGTTTTGTGTAACTAATATATCCCACCACTCCATGCAATATTTTACGACGTCGATGTAATCAAAATTAATATCACTGATCTGTCGGCGGTTATAGTAAGCATCTATATATATATTTGAATCATAAATATGTATTTGTTTAGCATAAATATAGTTTTGTATAAGAAAAAGAAGTTCTCCGCACCATTGATTCTCTATGAAGGATATATTATTTTCTGTCAGAAAAGATTTCCTAAACAATTTGTTGAAAACACTAGATTCAATTGAGGCAGTTATTATCAGGTTCTGACGAGTTTCTCTGGAATCAATAGATAAGAGGCTATTATCATTAAATGTTATAAAATTCATAATTGATAAATCAATGCTTTTTTGTTTCGCACAGGTGTTTTCATTTATACATTTGGGTATAGCCAGATCAAATTCAAATGTTTCCTGTATTTGTGATAACTGGTAAGCTATTTCCCAAGAAGGACTAAATAGAGAAGAAAATATGACATAATCAGAAGCAGCATTAAGTATACCAAGATTATATGCAGATTCCTGATTTGAAGCAGTGTCACAGTGGATAATATTTATATTATTTTCATTTAGCGCTTTCACTTCCAGCAGGGTGTTCCAAGTTTTATCAGTGGAAGATAAATCAATAAATAAAAACTCCAGATAATCTTGATTTAAAACCTGATCCTGTATGGAATGAACAAAAGACAAAATCTGCTTATCAACATTATGGCAGGGAATTATTACACTAATACTCTTATTCATAGATTCTCCTTAATATGATTTTAGATTGAGTAAAACTGGTAACATGATTATCTACATGAATAAATGTTCTTCTTTTAATTTGTCAACAATCTGAATGAGATCGTTTCTTGTGAGAGAACGATCAAGTAATTTAAAAAGTAAGGCAGATAACAAAGAGGAGTTAACATATTTTATAACAAAAGTATTCATTTTGAAGTCGGGTAATTTATTGAGGATATCGGATTTCATTTGTATGATCACATCATATGGTATTGGATCGTGCTGAACAACCAATATATATAGTCCTTGGCGCCAATAGTAAAATAAAAACCTGAATTCCAGAGCGGGTCCGAATGGTTTCTGAAAAAGACCGCGTTTCGTACACTCTTCCCATAAAGAATTACAGGCTATAATGATATCATAGTGCGCCTTGGAATTATGGGTTCGAACCGTGGATTCAGGAGTTATACAATAATGATATAGAGTATTTGTCAACATAGCATAAGATGTGAGATATGCATTTACCATCTCAATAAAATAGATATCTTCGAAAACAATTCCATCAGGAAAAAATATGGAGTGATTCATTAAAAACTCTCTTTTATATATTTTAGTGGTTACATACGAGTTCATTATATTTTTAGCAATAAACTCTGACTTGTTATTATCGTCAAAGATATAGTATATGATTTTTTCATCTTTGTCATTTTTACCACTGGGTATGGTCTCCATGTTGCTGTCAGATACAAAAAAGCAGCTTACTACTTCGCATTGCCCGGCTTCCGCTGCTATAATGAGCTTTTCGTACATATCGTGTTCAATCCAGTCATCTGAATCAACAAAGCCAATGTATTTACCTATGGCAAAGTTAATGCCAATATTGCGTGAAGTACCTTGCCTGACATTGATCTCATTGTTAAATAAAATGATCTGATCAGGATACTTCTGTTCCCATTCAAGTAACTTATCGTAGGTATTATCAGTAGAAGCATCGTTTATGAGCAGTACCTGAAAGTAATCTGTGTTAAGAGTCTGATTAAATATGGAGCTTAAGCAGCGATCAATATATTGTGCGGAATTGTAGCAGGGTATAATTATGCTTAATAATATATTTTCAGAGGAAGAATTTTTTATTTTATTCATGAAATCTCCTTTGCGTTAAATATGTTTTAGTGTAAATAGGGCTGTATAAGTCATATAAATTTGTAATTTAACAGTAATATTTTCAAGATCAGACGATGTAATCTGAATCCCTAAAAGTTTCAAATATGATATTAACAGCTTAATATATCCAGAATTTGCCTCGCCTTGGTATTCCATACGTGTTCCTTATTGGCTTTTCTGTAAGCTTTTCGGGCAATATTCGTTCTATATTCAATATCCGCTAATAGTATATGGATCTTATCTGTAAGGTGATTTAATGCTTCAAGGGAGAATAGGATGATTTCTTCATCTTCTATAAAGTGTTCTCTTAAATACGTGGTTTCATCTGATAAGCATACAGCACCTGAGAGCATGATATTGGCAATTCGTTCAGTCATTCCTGCTTTATGCCAGGACATGATATTTAAACCGATCTTAGCTTTACTATATACAATAAGGGATTCATCCACATTGATATTAGGATGAATAATAAGATTCGATTTATATTCTGACTCAAAGTTATTCCATGAATCGCCAAATACATGTAAATTTATTCCTGAGGAAATAATAGTTTCAATCACAAGATGTCGATAGTGATTTATGGCATTTTGGTGTATAGGCTTTAATTCAAAAAGAAGCGAAATAAGATCTTCATCTTCATTGATTATTTTATGTAGATTATTAAAACGGTTTAAGCTTACTTCAAAATTATCTGATGGATTCATGATAAGATGATTAAAATACTTCTTACATGAATCATTAGTTAGCAATTTGGTCGCTACAGGATAATAAGTACCTATGAAAACAATATCGTATATTCTATCCTGATTATATGCAAGTCCCAAACCTCTTCCGGCAGGCGGGAAATGAAGCGCATTCTTTATATTAAGATGAGTTGACATAAATTTTGCATAGTCCCCGTCCTGACATAATATATAGTAATCGTCAGAAAGATTACGTAAGCAGTTACTAAAGAATATAGGATTATCAAATAAAAAAATAAATTTCGTAGTATTGATATTCCTGAAGAATTCATTTACTAAACTAGTTGCTTGGAAGCCAATAATGCATTTGATCTGAATATTTTTTAAGTTTTTTATGTTTTCTATTATTCCATATTTCCCATCAGTAGTAATAACGGCCTGTCCAAGGCTTATCAGGGCTTCGGCCAGATAATACGCAAAATCTTTTATAACGCCATAGCATGTATTATCTCCTGATAAAATAAGGACAGGAGCAGTGTTTTGGTCAATTTGTGCATAATATTTATCGTCATATAACATTCGTGACATATATTCTTTAAAATTATCGATATAATTACTTTGCATCAAAAAGTGCGTAATCCTTTCTAAATATGAATAAAGGGTATCCGAACGTTTTAAAGTATGGATATATTTTTTTATAATATAAGCATATGTTAATGCGCTTGCATCATTAGTAATAGTGTAATCTCTCTCATCAGTGCATGCAATGCAAAATATATCTGTATGCCCGGAGAGTCTGCATAATAACTCAAAGTCAGTATTATAATATAATTGTTCGTTGTAGCATCCGGTGATCACAAAAAGAGAACGTTTCATAATAATGGAATATACTTCCATTGAAAATGAATTAAGTATGTCAATCTGATTACATATACCATCTGGAATATAATCACCAAATACAATAACCTCATTTTGATATAATAAATTATTTTCATTGATGAAATTCAGTATTTGACTTGAATCTGAATATTTTAGATTAACAAAGGCAATATAATCATCTGTTGATTTGGTTATTAATTGATTTTTGACAGTAGCAGATGTATATTCGCATTCTTTTAATTCAAATAGATCCATTGGCAAGTCACCCCATAATTTCGTATGCTTTGCTTAATATTACAATATATTAAGCGGAATGTCACGTATTTTTTCTTGTGAATATCATGAATATCATGATATCAGGATGTCATGAAACATGAATCTCATGGTTACTCGCAGCTTTGAGGAATACCTATTTTTTGTAATAAAGTTGTAAATTTCTATCGGATTCAGTAGGTTTTAATTGACCAAAGTGGCTTGATTTTAATATCTGAATTAACTGTTTATTCTTTGCCGCTGAGACATTGGGAAAAGGTTGCATAACGGCTGCTTTTGTTGTAGAATGATAAAGTCACATGCTGACAGAGGTAGCTGATGCATGTATGTGTAACAAAAATTTAAGGATTATATACGGAGATAAAATATAATTATGAATGAGAAAAAGGTATGTTTTATTATTTGTACAAACTCCGATTTATACTTAAAGGAATGCTTATATTATCTGAAACATTTGATTGTTCCTCATGGTTACGAAATAGAAATTCTGACAATCAAAGAAGCCAAATCAATGTCGGCGGGATATAATGAAGGGATGAAGGCTGATGATGCAAAGTACAAAGTATATATGCATCAGGATGTATTTATATTAAATAGAAATTTTATTATTGATATATTAGCAATTTTTTCATCTGATTATAAAATCGGTGTGCTTGGCATGGTCGGACCGCGTGTATTGGCAGCAGATGGTGTGATGTGGCATGAGAAACGCTGTGGTGCTCTGTATTGCGCCGGAAATAACAGTATAACAAAAGGTGCTGAATATTGTAGGATAGAGTATTCTAAAAGCTCTGAAATGGCATATAAAGTAAATTACAGTGATTATTTCTATCAATTTCAAGTAGATGGTATTGATAAGGTGGCAGCAGTAGATGGATTACTGATTGCCACTGCATATGATATTGAATGGAGAGAGGATTTATTTGATGGTTGGGATTTCTATGATGTATCACAATGCATGGAATTCCGGAAAAGAGGATATTATGTAGTGGTGCCGAAGCAAAGAAAACCATGGTGTTTACATGATGATGGCGCTGTATTAAAACTATTGAATTATGATAAGTATAGAAAAATCTTTCTGGAAGAGTATGATGAGTTTTCCAGAGAGGTTGAGATAACGGATAAAGAATATAATGATATAGTAAAAGAGGCTGCTGAATTGAGCGAAGAAGAGTGGTTAGTAATATTTAGCAAGTATTACTATGTCAAATCATGTATAAATGAAGGGTTAGAAATAAAAGATATAAACAAATTATATCATGTATTAGATTATATGGGCAATGAGGGAGCTATATTAATAAAATATTTTTCGGATATGCTCCGCCTGAGAAGGATGCTTCAAATTATTAAAGTCGAATATGAAAACAATTTGAAAGATTCGTTTATAACCGGAGTATATGATTATACAATGTTGATGGAAAAATATATTACAACAGTTTTCTATCTAAGAAGAATAGAGATGGATTATGTGGATGGGCACAAGAATGAGATGATAGATTTCTTTGCAAACAATAAGATTACCTGGGTGGCTGTGTATAGTATTTTAATTAATGAAACATTAGTTAAAGACATTGAAATTATATGCATATTATATAATTTACTGGAAGAGACGGCGGTAGAAGAGACTTCTGTCAAGTTGTTGGAGATATATTCACAGGGAGGGATCCCTGTGAGAGAAATTTATTATTTGCTGGCGGATTATTATTTAAGGAAAAGTGCAAAAGTGATGGCACTTAAGTGTCTGGAGAGAATGCCGGAACCGGATGCAGAAACAGTAGTGTTGATTCAAAAAATGAGGGATAAGATACCGTAATTTGCGTTAAATATTCATTTAAGTGCTAACAGGGCTGTATAAGTCATATTAACTTGTAATTTGTCTGCTATATCTTCAAGATCAGAAGATGTAACCTGAATCTCTAAAAGCTTCAAATAAACAATATTAGAAGAGTCAAAGAATTGACTAATATACTGGTTTTGTTTATAATCAGGTATCATAGTAAGAATATCAGCCTTCATTTGACAGAATAATTCATATGGTATTGTTCCCAGCCGCATGATCAGTGAACGTAGTTCCAAATACCAGTAATTATACAGAAGTTTAAACTCCAGTGCCGCAAAATGAGGAGAATTTAATAAATTACGCTGATGATATTCATTCCAGAGATAGCGGTTAGCCTGTATAATATCATAACAGACTTCTGTATTAGGTGTACGTGAAGTGGATAAATTGGATACATAACAATGATATAGTCTGTCATCAAGAATAAATGCAGATGTAATATAGACATTGACCAATTCTTGGAAGCATACATCCTCATGAAGTGCAATACCCTCAGGAAAAAGGATATTGTGCAATTTCAAAAACTCACGTAGATATACTTTTGTTGTTATATAGCAATTTAAAATGTTCTGAGTAATAAAAGCATTTCGGTTATCCTTTGTGATAGATACGTGATAACCTTCTTTGGTAGTACCGTTATTATGGATAACCTGATGATTGAAATCTAAATAATGTTGACATTGTACAGCCTGGCAATTATAAATCTCGGCAGCCCCGATCATTTTCTCATACATAAAATGTTCTATCCAGTCATCAGCATCTAAAAAAGAAATATATTTTCCGGTAGCATAAGTAATACCAGTATTCCGGGCAGCACCTTGTTTCAGATTATATTCATTTTGCACAAGAATGAATTGTGTAGGGAAGCGCTTTTCCCATGCAGATAAAATATCAAAAGTACTATCGGTGGAAGCATCATCAATAACAATGATCTGTATATAATCTATGCCAATAGTCTGATTTATCACAGATTCAAGGCATCAATCTATGTAGTGTTCTGCATTATAGCAAGGAATAATAACACTTATCAAATATTCAAATGGAAGCTTATCCTTCATTTTTTACCCTTTCATATATATATCTTAATCCTCCATAAGTCAATGAACAAAATGTTTCATACATGGTAAAATATATCTGCAGAGTTAGAAATAATTAAGAGGATTCAATACCAAGTCACCCCATAATTTCGTATGCTTTGCTTAATGTTACAATATATTAAGCTGAATGTCACGTTTTTTTTCTTGTGAATATCATGATGTCATGAAACATGAATCTCATGGTTACTCATGATATGGTTGCAAAAGTGATACTTTTGATATAGAATCATTTTATATCGTAAAGTGGCTTAACAGGAGGCTTAAATGAAGGTACAATTTCTGAACGGAGGTCTTGCCAATCAGGTTTTTCAATATATATTTTCAAGATTCGCGTGGTTTTACTGGCAGGGGAAGGAGCCGGTCTATTTGGATGACTCTTATTTCTATGTGGAGCAAAAGCATAATGGATACGAGCTTGAAAAAGTATTTGGTATCAGACCTGATTTGCTGAGTAAGCATTTTATAGGTGAGACCTGGGACTATATGATTGAAAACAAGCAGCGGAATGTTAGTGTATGTCAGTCTCTTAAGGATGCAGGTCTTGATATTATAATGATAAGTGAGTCAAATAATTATACGAAAATGAATCCCTTTACAGGGCAGGTTCATATGATTCCTGCGAATGAATTTTATCCGGAGATATTGGATATACCTGGAAATGTGTATTATCATGGGTATTGGATTAATAAAAGATGGTTTGAAAGCTATAGAGAACAACTGGCAAAGGAGCTTATTTTTCCACAGATAACTGATGCTGCGAATAAAATGTATGAGAAGCTGATATTGGGAAATAAATCAGTGGGAGTACATATCCGGCGGGGGGATTTTGTATCTCTTGGATGGGAATTGCCAGATGATTATTACAGAAAAAGTCTTGAAAGCATAAGGAGGGTACATCCAAATGCTGTGATATTTGTATTTTCAGATGATATTAACTGGTGCAGGGTGCATGGCGAACAATTGGGGTTATTTGGATTTAAAGAGGTGATATATATAGAAGGTAATGTTGGCGGTAAGAATTATATAGATTTGTATCTGATGCATCTATGCGAAGGATTGGTAATCTCTAATAGTTCTTTTAGCTACCTGGCAGCACTTATTAATTCCCGGCTTGCATTTGTATGTAATCCAACCAAGAGGAGTATATAATGATTCCGGTTTCATTTTGTATTATAGCCAAGGATGAAGAAAAACATATTGAAAAATGCATTCAAAATTTGATCATTAATTTTGCAGAATATCCACATGAAATCGTGATACTTGATACTGGTTCAGCTGACAGGACGAAAGAATTGGCCGCCAGGTATACTGATAAAGTATATGATTATGTGTGGGTGCAGGATTTCAGCAAAGCAAAGAATGAGAGCATCAGACGGGCATCAAATGATTGGGTATTTATTGTAGATTGTGATGAATACATGGAAGATGTGGACATGGCAGAGTTTTGTAAATTGATGGCATCCCCTCTGGAGAATGGGATTGGAACATTTCGCCGACGCGACGCAAGTATTCAGGGTAATATACGATCAATTTCTGTTGAAATGTGTCCCAGGCTATTTTCGAGAAAAAATTATGAATATAGCGGACGGGTGCATGAGCAGCTGGTTGCCATAAATGATCAGCATGTAAAGATTTTTTTTGATATTCCTGTAGTATTTTATCATGAAGGATATTTGGAAATGCCGGAAGTAAAAGGAAACCGGAATATTGAATTATTAATGGAAGAGCTGTATGACAAAGGTGATGACCCGTATGTGTTAT
>Ga0153952_1000708_pt1 | contig 11866 bp, 17 predicted proteins | sample TSNJ036MetaG_FD_104746 | JGI IMG/M metagenome (GOLD analysis project Ga0153952, IMG submission 104746) | Attine ant fungus gardens microbial communities from New Jersey, USA - TSNJ036 MetaG | ecosystem: Host-associated > Fungi > Mycelium > Unclassified | place: USA: New Jersey, Wharton State... | reverse complement strand
CTAATGAATGACTAAGCGGCACAGACCTGTGCGCCTAGTGGAAGCCGAACAAAGTGAAGTATTACTAAGCAAATAATGAATATATATACTAATTTAGTGTGATATTTGATATCCCAACACAATCTAGGTTATATCATGTTCAATGTCCAAGTTTTTCCTGAAGGTTTTGTCCAGTTACCCTTACAAAAGGATTTACTTTAATTATCCAGTAAACTTCTTTCCTCTAGAACCAAGAGAAAAAACTTTAAGTCCTGGGACAGCCACTTCAGTTATCCACACTGGGTTCACACCACACATAACATACTTGTCACAGTAATCTCTGTCAACACAGATTACACCATTTTAATATCAATTATATAGTATACATATTCAATGAAAAGAGGAAGGATAATTTCACCAAGAATTAGTTGAAAAAGTAACAAAACAATCTATATCCTCCAGTCCTTGAAGTAACTGTTATACTCCCGTTGGACGACTACAAGCATATGGTCAACAATGGTTCCACCTTCATCATCTTGTTCATCTTCGAGTTCTGGTTCATCTTCGAGTTCTGGTTCTTCAGTCTCGACTCTTGTCTGTGCATCGGGCATCAGATCTCCTTCATGACCAGCAGTGCGTGAACAGCTCCTGGATTCGACGGCATTCTCACCACCCTCAAAATCATCATTGTCTGCACCCTCCATTGCAGATTCCTCTCGGGCAGCAACCGCAGCTGCCCTAGCATCCTCTATATCTTCAAATTCTCCTAACGCCTTCGTCAACGCAGTGACAGCGCCGTTAACTCCACCTCCTCTGTCGCCGAAAATCGTCCTCCAATCAAACTCTCCCTTTTGGATAACGATATCATCCAATGAGCGTTTCTGGTTTGCTTTACGCAGCATAGCCTCCTCGACAGTGTGCTGTGAAACAAGGCGGTAGATATGCACGTCACGGATTTGACCAATACGATGGGCACGATCTTCACATTGCTTGTCCATTTGAGGATTGAAGTCACTGTCATAGAAGATGACAGTGTCCGCACCAGTGAGGCTAGGATCATCAATCACTGATTAATAAAAGTGAAGAAAAACACTCACTTGATCCCAACACCCCCAGATCGTGAGGAAGCAATGAAACAGAATATTCTAGAATCCGCATTGAATCTTTCAGTGATATACTGCCGGTCTTCGATCTTGGTTGCCCCATCCAACCGCAGATATAAGTAACCACTCAGGTTCAAGAATATTTCCAAGATATCTAGGATACGCGTCATTTGAGTGAAGATCAGGACACGATGACTTCCAGCTTTTTTCTCTTGTAATAACTTCTTCAGTTGTTGGAGCTTCCCACAATCGTATTGGAGCAACGAGGGATCAGGAAAGGCAATCTGGAGCTTCACGCTCACTGGATGGAGGATTTGATCAAACTCCAGAGGCAAAGAAGCGAGCTGACTCTGGTAAGTTCCCAATGCCAGCTGAGGAAGGTCCAAAGCTACGACAGAAGGCGTAACACACACAAACTTGTTAATTTCCTCTGCCATGCTATCCGTTCGCTCTGCATATGAAAGGACAGCCTTGTGGACTGGCCGCACATGATCAATGTGCAAGTCGACGGCTGAGAGCGGAACGAGGGGCTTATAGAGTCGTCTGACAACCGATAGCATCTCAGAAGGGTAAATCGGTTGTCGGGAGCACTTGATTGCGTTGAGATAGGCAACATGTTTCCAATACGACATCCTTTCAATTTGCTGCATATAGGCCCTGTAACGTCGGTATCCGACAATGGTACGAGTGTCCTTCGGAGGGTGTTCTCCTGGTAAATCATGAATGTAGGGCATTTCCAGAGAAGCAGAAAGTTGCCGTGTTTCCACAGCAGTGAGTAGCGGTTCGTCTTGCTGATTGATAAATTGATATCCCAACAAGTCAAGATTCACCCTCTTGTCCTCCGCCTCCAACCATCTTTTCCTTATCAAAAGTTCCTTGATCTCGAAACCTGCGACAGCGGACTGTTGCATGGCGAAAGAGGTGACAACGGGCCGGACCTCGAAGAGATCTGGGTGATTACAAACTTTACGTAGCTGCATGAGGATATTGGCGATCTTGTGATAAACTCCGGATTGAAGGTCATCTCTGGTTTGAGCACGGGACATGAATTCGTCGTACAAGAATCGTTGACGTTTGGAAAGAGGGCACAAGACAAGATGTTCGTATTTGCTAGGTAACTCCTTCTCGACGTCGCGTTTAAGTCGGCGTAAGAGATATGGTCGAAGGACAGTGTGCAGCTTAGTGACCCGTTGCAAAGTCTCATCGTCGAGAGTGTTTCCAGTCTCAATGGCCTTTTCCAGAGGATCTATTAGACGTATTAAAGATTAGCCAGGAGCGAAGAGTTGAGCTCACTTGAAAACCAGTCTCCAAACTCCTTGAGGTTGGCAAAATTAGAGCCCGACATTAAGAACTGCAGCAGCGCCCAAAGTTCCGTGAGATTATTTTGAAGAGGAGTGCCGGTCAACAAAAGGCGGCGGAAGGAACGAAACATTAGCAGAATATTCCATCGCTGAGATTTGAAATTCTTGATCATGTGTGCTTCATCGAGAATCATGTAATACCATGGTTTTCGCTTGAATATATGTGCATCTCTACTTGCAAATGTATAGGAGGTGATGCAGACGTTAAAGTGATACTTGTCATTCCAACCTTGTCGTAGCTCCTTTCTTCGTTTCGTGGTACCGTGATAGCTGAGCACTTTGAACCCGGGGAGAAATTTCTTAAATTCCATCTCCCAATTTAGCAACACACTAGTTGGTACAATCTAGGGGGGCGTTCAAACAGGATATCTGGTTTCAAGAGATGATACGACGTACAATAAGATGGGGTCCCCAAATCCCACGATCGCAAGCAAGATAGGCCAACAAGGCAATAGTTTGGATAGTTTTACTGAAAAAATGAGTTTAGGAGACAGTGAGAAAAAAGATAACATACCCAAGACCCATTTCATCTGCCAATATTCCATTCAAATTATTAGTATGCAGACTTGCCAGCCATTCTAATCCAGAGTGCTGATATGGTCGCAGCACCCCCCGTAATAACAGGGGAGGTTGAACCTTTTCTTCTGAATTCCAATCCACACTTGTAACAGCGAACGGTTGTAAGTAGTTAGGTAGGCGAAAATCTGACGGGAACTCCGCTGCTTCATCCTGGGCCTGGGCCACTTCCTCTATCCTCAGTTCATTCCCGTTAGTTGCTGCCGGTTCAACTGGCCTCACGAATTCCTCTACCATCTTCTCCTCTTCCTCTTCCTCCTCCTCCTTTTTTTCTCCTTCCTCCTCCTCTTCCTCTTGCCTCCTTGACATTACACTTCTTTCCTGTAGCTCCTCTTCTTCCTCTTCTTCTTCGATGTCCCCCTTCCAGCAACCAACTTCCAGAACTTCGTTCTCGCTGTCCACCATTTCTGCCCTCGATAGAGAGATAGATTTCCTCCAGTGGTCCTGTCCTTCCTCTACAATACCGTCCATATCCCCTTCGGGCGATGTCTTCAGGATCAAAGCGTCATCACTTTCCCCAGACAACCCCCGCTCATATGACAAGACTTCCGGAGATTGAATAGGAGGCAGCACCAAAGCCCTAGAACCTGTGCAATTCGCTTCCATTGTCGGGGAAATGGGAAGTTGAAGTGAAGATTCAAGAGGAGTCAGATCTACATCGTGCACCTCATCAAGTACATCTTTCCCAAGTGTTTTGGAGGTACTGGCAGTTGGTCTGGCTGCAGGTCCGAGCAGGAGCGCAGTCCCTTCGCCCATATCTCCTTCCCCCTCCCCCTCCTCCCCCTCCTCTTCCTCTTCTCCTTCTTCCTCTCCTTCCTCTTCCTCTCCATCGGAGTCAGAGGAGTCTTCTACAAGTTCTTCTATGAGAGCAGCAGAACTCTCCATTTCTCCATCCTCCGTCGCAACATCAGCATCTTCACGGCCATCAGACCCATCAGATCCATCGTCGTCTTCTTCTTGATCGCCCCATCTATCCATGTCCATGCTCTCAGACCGATTTCTCGCTCTTCTCGTCAAGTCCCCTTGCTGAGTCTCTAATAATTGTCCAGATTGATCAAGAATCGCATCAAGATGCTGGTGACCGCGCCTGCGCTCTTCAGCTTCAACTTTGAGCCGTTCCTGCTCTCGGACGTGCTAGGAAGATCGGTTAGCTGAAATATATTCATATTGTTAATGGTAAACCCACATGAACGGCTTTCTTCCATTCTGAAATAACCATCTTCATCGTCGCCTTCGCTAAAACTCTCAATTTCTTCTCTTCTTGCGCCTTTACCCGATCCTTCTTTATTTCTTGTGCATCCCAATATACCTGCACCTTGCTTGCAATCTGACTAGCAATTTGCTGGCCAACAGATTTCTTAGAGCTCTTTGCCCGGATGAAAGCGACGATATCGATGATATCGTCCCAAACATCTCTCGTCGTTCGCTTCGGTGGGTCATACAGCACAGTATTGGGGTCTGAACCAAAAAGCAGGTCTGTGCCAGGGATAAATCGCCCTTGATGACGGAAATCTGCTTCTTGATTTCGTATTCGTGCTTCAACCAAAACTCTTCTGGCGATTTTATCGTCATGAGTCTCCTCATCTCCTATTGTTTTGTAGGAATCTAGGAAGTTAGCAAGGGAGGAACCGTAGTTCGGCGGAGGAGGGCGTTGCCGATGATGTGATAGTGATGGAGGCGGCTTCCGAACCACAAGCTTGACGCGTTTTATATTTGAAAACGGAACTAAAGGCGGATGTTTAACCTCCTTCTGTTGTAGAACAGCCTTTGGAGGGCGTGCCGAGAATTCGAGATCTGGATGTCCCTATATTTATTAGATAGGGTGGCAGCATGACGACAGGAAAGGCATATTTACCTCGACCAGTGGTACCCCTGATATTATTTTAGCTTTCTTTGGAGGCGGTTCCTCCCCTAATTTCATTCTATGCCTGGAGCCTCTTTTTCCGAGAGCAACGGAGATGCTTTCTTGTGCAACATCTGATGGTAGCTTGTCCCGTTGTATAGCAGCCTGCTGTGTCATGACAATCGGTGCGGAGGGTAGATCATTCATTGCTCTAGTTCGTCGTGTTGGGGGAGCAGGAGCCATAAGTGGAGTTACCTGACTAGACTGGTCAATGTCAATGGCCGACAGGACAGCACGTGCCCCGTAGGCCTTGCCCCCAGATTTTGCTCTCTTGGGTAAAACAGCAGTGGCAAATGGAGACACAGAATCATTGGGTTTGCTAGTGTTAGCATCCACAGTCCTTTCATGCACAGTTCGTCTTCCCCGGTCGTGAGCCTTTTCAACTGTCGCAGATATGATCTCGTAGATCGCCTCTGCATTGAGTTTGTCTTTCAATTTATCTTTTGAAGAACGTGTCTTTGATTTCTGGGAAATTATAGGGAGGGGTCGAGAGGGAAAAGAGGGTGCAACAGGTATTTGTGTTCCACGAGTGCGTCGCCCAGCTTCAAAACTGACCTTGCCCAGTAGATCGTACTGATTTTCAGCTTTCCACTATGCCAAGTCAGCGGCTGAAAGTTTGAAAGATATAGAGCGCATACCATATTGAAATCAATCGAGTTCTCCGATTTTACAGACTAAGGAGCGTATTGATAGATGTATGGCAACAAACAAGCATGATATAACGCACTTTTGGATCGTAGGCGAGCACGAGCTGAAATTTATGCATATGATACAGTTCCCGGACCTGTAGACATATAAACTACGCATCCAATGGAACTGATATGTCTCGCACCATGTCATCATGCCTGTCAAAAACCCTCTGAAGCTGTAGCTGTTTTTCCCCCAATAACACATCCTTCCTTTCCTCTAAAGACGTTGCTAGTGTGTCTTCTGTTACATTTTTAGCGCGTGCTGCCAGGGGATCGGGTACACCAGACTTGTCTGGAGTCGCTTTGTCTTTCTCTTTCTCATGACCCCGTAACGACTTGGAAGATGGAGCGACTCCTGAGGCTGCTTTAGAGCCAGCAGAAGTTCTTCCATTCATGTATGTATTCGACGCTGAAACCACTTGCACGTGTCTCGAGAGTGACGATATGCCGGAGGGACACAACTGATGATTCTGGACAGATATTGGACGGTCTGAAACGATTTTTGAGGCGCTCTGGAGTGTCTTTCACGTATATGCCGATGCAGGAGGAATCAAGGAGGAATGTGAGATCGTTGTATGGTTAGGCATTATTTTAGAGTCTGATACAGTTTGTTTGGTCAAATGCTATGCGAGTCACACCCACAAACTGCGCTTGAACATAGCGCTCGTGTTCGCTGACAAGTACAAATAACTCTCGAACAAATGGAAGAATAGGGTGTTCATGGTATCCTTTCATGGGAATGAAATTCATGTCTGGGTATCGCACGACATTGTTGTACACGTCATAATGTAACAGTATTGGCATACTCAAAGCCTGGAAATGCTCCACCATAAGGATCAGGTCCAGGAAGACCATATAAATCAGCTGCATTGTCCTCAGGATATGCCTCAAACCTGCCACTGCAGGTCAATAAGCAATCCAACTAAATGTAAATCAAGACTACTCACGCACTGGCATCTCCATCGTTTGTGATGCGAGGGAGATAAGGAGCAGTAATTTCTCTCTTCTCTAGCTTTGACCAATCGACCTCATGGAACCAGGGATGTGCAAAAACGTCCCCAGCACCATACTGCATATTGCCGTATCGTTTTGAGGGATCAGGCTCCATAAGTCTGAGGATAATGTCTGTGGCATTGTGGTGGAATGCTGATGGCCATTTTATGTAGGCTGGACCTCGCGTAATCTTCTCGTAGAGAAGCATGTGGTTAGGTTCCAGCTGATGATATGGTGGCAATCCGGACAACATCTCATAGATCAGAACGCCCAGGGCATACCAGTCTACACTCTTATTGTACCGTTGCTGGTTTACGATCTAGCCACGTGTCATGATGTCAACGAGTATTCCAATGGAACGTGCTGCCCTTACCTCTGGTGCGAGGTAGTCTGGAGTACCACACAGAGTCCAGGTAGTTGTAGCACAGACTTTGGCAAATCCAAAGTCAGCTATCTTGATATGCCCATCCGCGTTAAGCAAGATATTCTCAGGTTTGAGGTCGCGATATATGATCCAGTGGGAATGTAGATGCTTTAATGCAAGTGCCACTTCAGCAGCGTAGAATTTAGCGACGGGATCAGGAAACCTCTGCCACCAAGAATCAACAGGAATTCATCTTCAAGCACGAGTACGTGGCTGTGAAGATGATATACCCACATTAGACCTTCGTAGTAATGTGAACAGTTCCCCACCAGGCACGAAGTCCATCACCATGTAGAGATTAGTTGAATCTTGAAACGTCCCCCATAGGTTTATGATAAACACATGTTGTATCTGTTCCAAGACAACCATCTCGTTGTTCGTGTGTTCTATTTGTTTCATTCTGACCACGCGCTCTTTATTGAGCACCTTAATCGCGTAGAAACGAAGGTTATGTTTACTTCGCACTGCACAAGGTCGCATGAGTATTACTTCCGACACTGAATAATAACATACCAAGATGAACACGACCGAAACTTCCAGTTCCAAGCGTCCGTTGCATTATAAAATCATTGAGTCTGTAGTGACCTTTGGGTTGTCGAGGCTTAGGTAGTTCAACTACTATGGGGGTCTCGGATTCGAACTCTACCGGCTGTTCTCTGACTCTTGTCGTAGATATCCTTTCGGTAGAGATACAGTCTCCATGATCGTAGAGAGTCATGGAGGACCTTATTGAGTGTACTGGGGATGGTGGTAAAGCAGGAGCAGTATCTGGTTCATTGCTTCCTTTTCGATTGACATGACCCACAGCAGACGGGCGACGGTACATTCCAGAGAGTTTGATACAGAAAAGTAAAGCAGAAAGGGCAGTGCTGAGATGCGGGAATTGTCCGACTACTACCTTGATCCGATATGACAAATAGAGCGATTCAAACACCTGCTCGGCACAGCAAGAACAAGGTGCTATAAACCGAACAAGGATTCCAGCTAGAGTGCAGGATACAGAACAATATCAGTCAAACTTTAAGAGTAAGATCAATCAAATTTCTAGATTTGACTTTGTCCAAGAAATATCGACATTATGGAACCGTTGGCAGAATTAATACCTTCCTAGCATCTGCTCAGCAGCTCATTCACAGGAGGCCTGCCAATACAACTCGTTCCATACTTTTGGACAATAAAACTGAGCCTCATATAATCACTTGCATCCCCATCGTACAGAACTACCCAACCATCATGCCTTCACCATCAGCCAGGGTAAATACCTCGATGAAATCGATCCATCCAAACCTGCAGCTATCCAAGAGAGAACGTTCACTCATCGCTGTAAACACCGCTAGTCTCAGTCGGCCCTCATCTTCCGGAATTGTCTGAAAATATCAAGAAAACCTAGTGAGACAAAATCACCGTCACGGTAAAGTACAGACGACTGACATCCAAAATCTCCCCAAAATCCTGATCTTTGAACCGTGGATGTCCAATAGTCTCTTTCTTGTCTTCACATAGCTGAATGAGCGTCTGAGCCAATTTCACAATAACCTGAAACCGCGATGATGTCTGTGCATTCGATCCACCGGAGTCCTTGTCCAAACGAACTGATTGGGATCCATGTAGTTCATTTTCCATGTGGGATTGAGTTGTAGCCAGGTCAATCAACTCACTCTCGGATAGGGATCCCACAAAAGACGTGTTTTTCCATATAATCTGGATGATAAACATCCACAATTGGACTGATATTTTCCCATCGCTATCAATGTAAAGAGAGCCTTCTGCTCTAGGCGGGCTTTGGTTGGAGACGATGTTTGAGGTTGTGAATGACTCTCTGAGCGAAGCGATTCTCTGATCACTAAGAGGGGGAGGAGCAACAGGTTCACTGCAGAAAGAGGCAAACAAACGGATAATTTCAATTTCGCTCAAGTGCACCACATCGTTGTCGTTGGGGTCGAGGATGAAGCCGTATTGCATCAATAACTCTGCGTTGGAAAGCCTTTCACCATATGTATTGAAAACCTCTTCACCAGGAAGAATTTCAGCGTTGGACACCATCTCATAGCAAAGATCATGGTTGACATCGGTAGACGAGTTCAGGAAGTGACTATTGTACTCGTCATCGTGTGGGCATTCACGAAGAGAACCACATTCAGGGCAAACATAGAAATCACTCTGGGCAATTTTGAGCAACTTTATCAGTAGAGAATACAGATCCTTACCTGAATGTGAACATGATTTTCTATTACATGATTAAACCTGATTAGATCCGATAAGTTGGTCATAGATCAGATACTAAAGAGAACTTATCGCTCACACATCCGCGACAGGTGTCATTGCCAATCCATTAAAGGTATCAAGAAGAAACGCCCTGGACAAAACAAGGGAAAATGCACGGTGAAAACCAGCCAATGTGGGCTCCTCCTCCAACAGGCAATGAACATCAGGTCGTTGCAAGATTGTCAACACACATTCACGATAGTAAATTTCGATAGCATCCTAGAATGATATATCAATGATATCATCTACTCGCTTAGGACAGGACACTTACTAGCAATCTTTGGCCCTTGTCATTCTTCTTGTTCCAAATCCTTGAGACCTCTGTACCGCGCAACCATAATAAGGAGTCATCGAGCTCATTTCCCATCATATGCATAACACCACTTTGCCTCTTCTGAGGAGAACTACAAGCCCAAAATATGGGTAGATCTACTGACCGGAGAGAACGTAAGTACCCAGACCAACGAGACGATCGCCCTTTCAAGCTGAAATGGAAGATTGACATTGAAGTGTGCGGTGGATGCTTCAGCTTACATCTCAGAGTACAAAGCAAACGTCAAACCCAACTGAGCATCCCAGCCGTCCAAAGCGAATGGTATGTATTCTGAAAGCGAACAAGACCTCATAGAGAGGACGGCATGATTAGGAACGCGGACCACTATAAAACTCGGGCTGAGTTCGATCTACAAAGCGAAGCTCTCAATCCAGTTTCGATGAACTTACAAGTGGTGTTTTGGGGTATAGTTTCGCTCTTGGAGACAACATGAACACCCCTACTGATATCATAACAGACGGAAATCCGAGGGTCTATATATACGTCATTTTCTGCACACCAATCCAGTAGAAGTTCCAACTTCATCCAGGAAATTTTCTGACACACACTGGCTCTAATTGGTTCGACTTGCTAATGGATTTGCAGAAAGAGGGTGCCAATTAACAGTCAACCAAGTGGGCGTCAAGGGATTTGGAATATCGGTATAATATACTGCTGATAGTTGACTGCAGCTTGTCAATCACCGTGTTTTCTAATATGTACATACATGTCGGCGGGCACAGAACAACCTGGAGCTCCGACCACAATGCGACGGTTGCCCGTGATTGACCTAGTTCACAGAGGGATAGTTCTTTCACTGGTATCTCTTTCTGCATATGGGCTCTACGTAGGTTATGCATCTCATAGAGTGCGCATGGAGCGCCGAAGAGGTTAGTATTCGGCGTCTCACATTTTATCTTGGTCTAACAATCTTGGTAATGCTAGCGGAGGTGTGACCGTTGCAATTCTACTCACAGTCTCTCGGGTTGATATTCATTCTTGAAGTATCTTGCACATCATGAGGAGGCAGCTCGGATGGCGAAACAGGTATGTTATTTTTAACTAGATGGCCAGAAAATTAATCAAATCTCTTCACATTGCAGGAGGAAATAAACGAACAATCACTTGCGCAAGCTGCACAAAGTGCTATCAAACCGAAAAACCCATAACCACAGATACTGGTTTGACATTTCTCAATTCATAGCTACACAAGACCTGACTAGGCTTGATAGGATTCTCGTGATAAACTCTGCCAGAATTTTGCAAAAAATTGATATAGGCCACAGCACGCGACGAAACCGAAGATTTCAATTTAAAATAGGACCAACCCGAATGCCAGAATATATTCTTTTCAAATGTGTTGTCTTATTCAAATCAAGTGCTTCTTCATTCTGAAACGGGATGAATCAATCTGTTTCTGAGATCTGAGATGAGCTAGCAGCTATGTCACTCATCAAACCCAGTCTCGGTCCAAGGCTCACGACGCCGCTCTAATCCCACAAAAACTGACCCAGGGTTGTTGTGAACAACGTTTCGGGTAGGCTGAAGGAAGATATTGATCAACCAAGAATAGCTTGCAAACCCGTAAAAAAACATGACTCAAATCTTCATCAGATCTGTCAGAACTTTTGTAAACTTTTGTGACCATTCTCGGGGTAAGCTATAATTTGGACTGTCAGTGGCTTCGATTATCCATTTAGACATAACTGGTGCCAATGCTTTGATTTCAATGATTCATTCACAATCAACAAGACTAAAGGAGTTATGTATGTGCGTAGTAGCCAAAGCTACAGGAGACACAAATAACAGCAATGATAACAGAGAAGATAGGTAAAAACAACTACCTAGTACAACGCAATACATCTGGCAATCATACTAATCAAAGGAAACTCCCTCAAAACACTGTGACGAGAGTAGCATTATTGAATATCACCAAGTTGGGAGTGTTTGCAGGCAAGCTGGCTAACTTGCCGGTTGAAGAAAGTGCTATTAGGGACTTTTTCAATCGTGCTGGCGTCATAGGCGCGGCAAATTGAGCAAACTCAGGCGCAGGCAAAAACACGCTGATCCATGGGGGAAGGGCAGCGTGAATGACAGCGTAGATACCATCCAGTGGAGTCTGCGTAATTTCAGAGGTTAACGAGATGAGCTCGTCAGACTTGTCAAATGTAGGATTGAAATTTGCGGAGGGGTAAATGGAGAGGAGGTATGCCAAGAGGCCAACAGTATGGGGAGTTGCCATGGAAGTTCCGGAAATAGT
>Ga0153952_1000700_pt1 | contig 11913 bp, 10 predicted proteins | sample TSNJ036MetaG_FD_104746 | JGI IMG/M metagenome (GOLD analysis project Ga0153952, IMG submission 104746) | Attine ant fungus gardens microbial communities from New Jersey, USA - TSNJ036 MetaG | ecosystem: Host-associated > Fungi > Mycelium > Unclassified | place: USA: New Jersey, Wharton State... | reverse complement strand
TTACTTATCCTCATTCCCTGATCCGGTTCCTGAGCCCGGACGCACTCCTGATCGGAGCCGCGCTCAAATCAAAAATCTGTGGAGCTTTCCTATTATTTTGTGATGTGGATTTTTGAAGCACTTCTGCATTTTTATGCAAAAACGATGGCCTCCGGGTGTGGACTTTTCCACTGCCTAAAGGCCGTCGTTTTTCTCATTTATTATGCAAACTTTTCTCATTTATCTTGAGAACTCACAGTTGTAGAGTAAAACTCCGGTGATTGAAGCAGTAACAAAACTCATCCAAATATAGCGTTGCAAATGTTTATCTCCAAAGCCGTGATATGTCTCTCCAATAAAAGCTTTAGCGTTTGAGATAATTGAATGTAGCCACTTCAGGTGTTCAGGGTTAAATGCCCAATCTTAAATATTGGGGTGAGCAATGCCAACCATGTTTCCGTGCTGTTTGAGTGCAGCGAAAAACAGTTCTGGGTGATTGGGGTCAAGCACCGTATGATTCACTATTTCTTCTATCCAAGCGCCAGAATATACCCATAGAAGGTCATTAATGCCATTATAATCCAATAAAGACTAAAGCACAATTTGCCATTATTATTGTTATTCTGTGTCAGCGAATACGCCCCAGTCATAATCGCGCTGTCCGTCATGTTGGCGGCTGCGATCATATTGTACTATGATGCCCTTAAGCTGCAAAAGCAAATCAGTTTGTTATAGACTGCGTCTCCTATTTTTGTCGTTCACAACAAAAACAGGCATCACAATTTGTGGCAACATCCTATATTTCTGTTATTCAAGGAAAAGCTCCCTTGAGCTCTTGACATTTGTGTTACACAAGGGTGTATCTTAATAGTAACGCAGAAAAAACCGGAGATGCCCCGGCTCTGCATAGTGGTCGACATAGGTCGGGCGACCCTTTTCCGCGGTTGGGCGCCCAAGCGATACAAAGCAATACATAGAAAAAGGAGACGGAGCAATGCCTAAGTACAAGGCGAAAAATTCCCTCAAATCACCCAGATATTCAGGAATCAAGACCTTTATGCGCATGGAAAATATTGCAACGGTGGACGATGTGGATTTTGTGGTAGTGGGTATTCCCTATGACTGCAGCGCATCTTTCCGTGCAGGGGCACGGTTCGCTCCCACAGCGATACGGGAGATTTCCGGCCTCGCCGCCAAACAGTACAATCCCATTCTGGAAGTCGGTATTTTTGAACAGTTGTCCGGCGTTGATTACGGCGATCTGGGCTCTGTGCCCGGGTATGTGGAGGATTCGTTTGATCTCATCACCGAAGGAATGCTGCCCATCTTCCAAAAAGGGGTTATCCCGGTTTCCATGGGCGGTGACCACAGCATCACACTGCCCGAGCTGCGCGCGCTCCACAAGGTGCACGGTCCGGTGGCTCTGATCCACTTTGACTCTCACTACGACACCATCCCCGAATATTTCGGTCGTCCGTACGGCCACGGCACGCCCTTTTATCATGCCGCCAAGGAAAAATTGGTGGACACCTCCAGATCCATTCAGGTGGGCATTCGCGAAGGACTTTACGGCCCCGAGGATATTGAAAACTCCCGCGGGTTGGGCTATGAATCCATCTGGGCGGCGGACTGCCATAAAATGGGCATGGAGGCGATAGTTGAGCGCATTAAAAAGCGGGTGGGCAACGCCAAGGCGTTCCTGACATTTGACATTGACTTTTTGGATCCCTCCTGTGCGCCCGGAACCGGCACACCCGTACCCGGCGGTTTTACCACTGCGCAGGCGCTTGAAATCATACGCGGGCTCAAGGACATGAACATCATCGGCTATGACCTTGTGGAGGTCTGCCCCCCTTACGATCCCAGCGGCATTACATCCATTGCCGCTGCCGGCCTGATGCAGGAGTTCATCTCTCACATTGCCTACAAGAAAAAGCACAACATAACATTTTAAACAACTTGCACTTCCCTTACATAGAGAGCCGCCGCGGAAAACCCGCAGCGGCTCTCTACGCTTTGGTCACAGGAATCTGGATTTCCATTAGGGTTTCAGCTGGATCGCTCGTCAGCGTGACGTCAATCTTATAAATCTGAAAAATTTTGCCATTGACGCGGTAGCCGTGCTTTCGCATATACGCCTTGATGATCTCGAAGGAATGGTGGTACATTTCCAGACTGCCGTCACGGTAAAACATGCACAGGTACAGCCCGGGCGGGATTTCTTTGCGGTATTCGGATTCGATGAAGCCCTCCTCCACAAACAGCATGGGGTACGCAGGAATATGCCGGTCGTTGATCTCCAGCAAAGCTTCGTCCGCGTAAACCCCCACACGATCGCTGGCCAGGATGGGAGCGATTTCATCCAAATACCACTCCAGTCGGGTAAAGGCGTAGGCGTGTTCCCGGGGGCCTCCCGCAGGTTCATCAAAGGTGATCATATATCGCATGGGGAAATTCCGCTCCGCCACAACATTGGTTTCCGGCGGCGGTGCAAGCTCCTGAATAAATTGCAGCTTCCTGCGCAGAATTTGCTCCTGCAACCGTTTGCTGCGAATTTCTTGCTGCAAAATTTTGTGGTACTTCATGAGCACCTGTGTGGATTTTTCCAGTTTCCTGTCTGCGAAATAATTGCAAATATCCTCCAGCGACATGCCAAGCTGGCGCAATTCCTTAATGGTGCCCAGTTTTTCATACTGGCGGATGGAGTAGTAGCGGTACTTTGTTTCCGGATCCACATACACCGGCTTAATCAGACCGATGCGGTCATAATGCCGCAGGGTTTCGCTGGTTACCCTGCGTAGCCGCGCCAGCTCGGTGATGGAGAGTAATTCCTCTTTGTTCATTGCAATCCTCGAAAGTTTTTTGTATTTTGGCTGAAAACTATTTACCCTACCAAACAAGCAATAAAAAAAGAACACAGAATAGATATAGCCTGAAAAGTCATCTTCCTCTTTTTCTCATTTTTACTATTCCTAGCTATTGTGATGGTTATAGTATAAAACAATCGATTCGCAATTTCCATACGTAAATCGCAGTACTCTCAAAACAAAGCAATAAATATGTGTTTACCTACAAAATTAATTGGAGTTACCACTAAATAAATCGCGCGAGAATTAGCATAATATACAAAATTTGATATATGGAATGAAATAGTTAATATAGCATTGACATTTGTGTAACACAAAGGTATATGCTAGTTTTACAGGAGGTAGGGAGCGGCATCCTCCCGCCAAATCAAACCTCAACTTTCGGGAATCGCGGCTCGAAATTCGAAAATATTGATAATTATAAAAGGAGTAGCAGTATGAGCAGCAGAGGAGAAAACATTTCCGTTTTTGGCAGTGTGTTAGAAAATTTTGAGATTGCGGATTTCTTCCGTATGAGCAACCTTGCAAGAACCGCCTTTAAGCAGGAGCCGATCAGCTTGGAAATTATGCCAGGAGGACTCACCAATAAAAACTTTAAGATCACGCTGGAGGATGGCACTATGATCGCCATGCGTGTAGCGGGCAAGGGAACTGCCAACTACTTAAACCGCCCGGCGGAAAAGCACAACGCCATCCTGATGGCAAGTATTGGCGTGGCTCCCGAGATTTATTACTACGACCCCAAGACAGGTTCCCAAATCTGCGAATTTATCGATGCTCCCACCATGCATCCGGAGGATTTCCAGACCAGGGAAGAAGTGCTGGTAAACGCGGCTCAGGTACTTCGCGGCTACCACGACAGCGGAGCGGAATTCAAAAGTGTGTTTAACCCGATCGCCAAGATCAATGATTATCGCAAGATCATGGATGAGTTCAAGTATGAAAAGCGCTATGATGGCTGGGACCGGATGGAGCAGAATCTGGAGATCATTGTGCAGTGCTACGAAAAAAAACCGCCCAAAAGCATCCCATGCCACAATGATACGCTTGCCGAAAACTTTATGTACGACGGAAAAGTCATGCGCGTCATCGACTGGGAATATGGCGGCATGAACGATGCGTTTTTTGATCTAGCCTGTATTGTGGTGGAAAACCCCTTGAACGAAGCATGCGAGGAAACGCTGCTGCGCGCCTACTGCGGCGGCGAACCCGCCGATGAGCAGCGCGCAAGGCTGCTCATCAATAAATTCCTGGTAACCACCCACTGGTCCACCTGGTCGCTGGTGCAAATTTGCTACGGCAAGGATCCGGATTTCTACTGGGAATACGGCCGTGAACGTGCAGAGCAGGCATGCAGCTTTTTGGATAATGCGAACTACAAGCGGTATCTGGCGCTCATTGGTTAGTCGCTGTGCAACACGTGATGAGGGGGTTAGGACTTGGAAATTATCGGTAATTGTATTTTATATGTTATCATGGCCTGTTGTGTTGCGGGAGGCATTGCATACATCATCAAGGAGGATTCCGGGCTCGGTACAGCTTTCAGCGAAGGACTACAGACAATGGCGGCGCTGTTCATCCCTATTTGTGGCCTGATGGCGTCGGTGCCCTTTATCAAGGTGGGGGTGGAAAAGCTGTTCGGCGGGATGTTCCGTAGCTTTGGAGCGGATCCCGTCATCGCCGCAGCCATGGTAATGCCCCCGGACTGCGGCTCCTACGCACTGGCGGTGGACATGGGCGGTTCGCCGGAAATATTGATCGTGGTCATCGCGGTCGGCTTCATGTGCGCCTCCACCATCGCGTTCAATATTCCAATTGGCCTTTCCATATTGGATAAAAAAGATCACCGTTATCTGGCGCTGGGTGCTATGAGCGGGTTTCTGTCGGTGCCGTTTGGTGTGTTTATTACCTGCGCTATCGCCTCGGTTACAGCGTCGAAAATCCGCACCGAGTTCACCACGGTGGGCACGCCGCAATATGTGCCAAACCTGGAGATGTCCACCATTTTGCTCAACCTGATTCCACTGATTGTCATTTGCGTTTTGCTGGCGCTGGGGCTCAAGTTTTTCCCCAACGGCATGGTCAAAGGCTTCATGATTTTTGGCAAAACTCTGACCGGCGTGCTGACCCTGGTGGTGGTGGTATCTATAGTGCAGCACTATACCGGATTGTTCAGCAGTGTCTTTGGCAGTTGGGGTTTTGATCCGCTGTTTGCAGACGAGAAGGAGCTGTTCCGGGCAATCGAGCTACTGGGAACCATTGCCATGATGCTCACAGGTGCCTTTCCCATGGTGTACCTTATCCGCAAGTATTTCAAAAAGTCTCTCGAGAAGATGGGGAAGTTTGCGGGGATGGACAGCGCGGGAAGTGCGGGTATGGTGGCCTGCATGGCAAACGGTCTTGCCCTGTTCGGCTATGTCAAGGAAATGCGGCCCACGGACAAGGTTGTCAGCATCGCGTTTTTGACCTGCGCTGGCTATTCGCTGGGAGATTTTATTGCCTTTAATGTAAACTTCCAGCCCAATTTGGTTCTGGCTTTGTTTGTTGGTCAGATCGCGGGCGGCATCATCGGCATTTTGTTTGCTAAAATCCTGGCGGTGCCGCAGGTGCGCAAGATAGAAGCGGCCGAAGCAGCCGAGAACATGAGAGCCGCTGGAGCCACGCCTGCCGGATAATATAACAACGAGGGGCCGGTCTCCACGTGAGATCGGCCCCAACTGTGAATTGAGAGGAGGAAGACCAGTGGATACAAGCATACTCAGCGTGGGGGTGGACATTGGCACTTCCACTACCAGCATGGTGGTCAGCAGGCTGCGGGTGCAGAACACAGCCTGCTGTTTTTCGGTTCCACGGGTTGCGATCACAGGCAAAGAGGTGCTTTACCGCAGCGAGATCTATGAAACGCCGCTGTCCGGTCAGAATCGCATTGACGCAGAGGCCATCGCCGATATCTTAGGAGAAGAATATCGCCGTGCGGGTATTGCACCCGCGGATGTACAGACCGGTGCGGTCATCATCACCGGAGAATCCTCCCGAAAAGAAAACGCGGCGCTTGCAGCCCAAAGCCTCAGCGCGTTTGCGGGGGAGTTTGTGGTGGCAACGGCGGGGCCGGATCTGGAATCCATTATCGCGGCCAAGGGTGCCGGAGCCGAGCAATACGCCCGCGAGCATGGCTGCACCGTGGCCAATCTGGATGTGGGCGGCGGCACCACCAACATAGCAGTATTTGACTGCGGCGAGCTTGTCGCGAAAGGCTGCTGGGATATCGGCGGCAGGCTGGTGCGTGTGCAGGATGGCCGCATCACTTACATAAGCCCGCGCTGCGCCGCTGTGGCACAGTCGCTGGGCGTACAGCTTCAGGTGGGCGATACGGCCAGCCCGGAAGCTTTGCGCCGCATTGCCGGCAGAATGGCGGAGCTGTTGGGGGAAGCTTTGGGCATCCTACCCACCACCCCCCTGTGCGAACAACTACGCACGCCAGGGAGCAGTATTTTGAAGTTGGGACGGCCTGTCGCCCGGATATCCTTTTCCGGCGGCGTGGCCGACTATATATACAGTCCATCGCGAGACTGGTTCCGGCACGGGGACATTGGCCCACTGCTGGGCGACAGCATCCGGCAAAGTAGGCTATGCGACAACATAGCTATAATTCCGTCGCAGGAAACCATCCGGGCGACAGTCATTGGCGCAGGTTCCTACACCACTACGGTGAGCGGGAGCACCATCTTTTTCACCCGGGAGGGGCTGTTTCCCTTCAAAAATCTGCCGGTGTTCGCGCCGGATGCGGATGCGGAAATAGAAAGCCTGAGCGGGAACGGCGAAAGGCTCCGCGCGCAGGCAGCGTGGTTTTTGCAGGAAAGCGGGGGCGAAAACATATTGTTCTGCTTTAGACGGTTGTGTGCCCCCGGCTACCGGGAGCTGTGTAACCTAGCGGACGCTCTTGTGCACGCGGCAGAAGCACAGCCCCCGGGCAGACCGTTGTTGGTGCTGGTGGAGGACGATTTTGCAAAATCGTTGGGGCAGGCGCTTGCTCGGAGGCTCAACGGCGCGCGCCCTGTGGTATGTGTGGACAGTATCTGTGCGCAGCAGGGCGATTATGTCGATCTGGGCAGACCGCTCATGAACGGCATGGCGGTGACCGTGGTAGTTAAGACTCTGATTTTTGGGTAAAAGGAGGTTGAAGCTTTGATTTTGAAGGCAATTTTGGCGGGCAGAACCTACACGTTCAGCTCAGTAAAGGATGTTCTGGCTAAAGCTAACGAGCTGAAATCCGGCGATGTACTGGCAGGAGTCGCCGCTAGCAGCGACAGCGAGCGGCTGGCGGCCAAGGAGGTGCTGGCTAACCTGCTCATGGCCGATCTACGCGAGAATCCCGCCGTCCCCTACGAGGAGGACGACGTGACTCGCATGGATCAGGACGGCGTGGACGAATCCGTGTACAATATGCTGAAAAATAAAACGGTGGGCGAGTTCAGGGAGTGGCTGCTGGGCTATGAGGCGGACGAAGACGCCATCAAGCAGGCATCCCGTGGGCTCACGGCGGAAATGGTGGCTGGCGTCACCAAACTGATGTCCAATCTGGATCTTCTGTATGCGGCTAACAAAATCCGGGTGCATTCCCGGTGCAACACAACGGCGGGAGTGCGTGGGGTATTTTCAACCCGACTCCAGCCCAATCACCCCACCGACGACCCGGACGGCATCACAGCCTCCTTATTTGAGGGGCTGAGCTACGGCTGCGGAGATATGTTGATCGGGCTCAACCCGGTCACCGATTCCGCGGCCATCTGTGGAGAAGTGCTTCGCCGGTTCGCCGAAATCAAGGACCGTTGGCAGATTCCCACACAGCATTGTGTGCTGGCGCATGTCACGACTCAGATGGAAGCGGTGAGGCAGGGAGCGCCCACCGATCTCATCTTCCAGAGCATCGCCGGTTCCCAAAAAGGCAACGAGGCGTTCGGATTCACCACCCAGACACTGCGGGAAGCAGATGCGCTGCTGCGGGAAAAGGGCACAGGCAAGGGACCGAACGTGTTGTACTTTGAAACCGGGCAGGGCTCCGAGCTCTCCTCCAACGCGCACTATGGTGCCGACCAGTTGACGATGGAAGCCCGGTGCTACGCCTACGCCAAGCAGTTCCAGCCGTTTATGGTGAACACGGTGGTGGGATTCATTGGACCCGAGTATCTGTACGATAGCAAGCAGGTTGTGCGCGCCGGGCTGGAGGATCACTTCATGGGCAAGGTGACCGGCATTGCTATGGGCTGCGACTGCTGCTATACCAACCACATGCTGGCCGACCAGAACGACCTGGAAACGCTGACCTTAATGCTGGCGGCGGCTGGCTGCAACTATGTCATCGGCGTACCGGCGAGCGACGACGTCATGCTCAATTACCAGACCAACAGCTACCACGATTCGGTGGCAGTACGCGAGATTCTCGGCCTGCGTCCCATCCCGGAGTTTGAGGCGTGGCTGGAGCGGTTGGGCATCATGGAAAATGGCTGCCTGACTTCCATCGCGGGGGATGCGAGCCTGTTCACAGGAAAGAGAGGCGGTCTTGGATGATTGATAAAAAACTGATTGAGCTAGTTACCGCCGAGGTAATCAGGCAGCTTCAGGCGGCGGAGCGGATGGACTGTGCGCCAGCACAGGCCGCAACGCCCACAGGCATGGCGGCGGTGGACGGCGTGCTACCCGACTTGACCACGGCCGAAATGAAGGCGCAAATCACTCTGGAACACCCGGCCAACCCCGAGATGCTCGCACAGATGAAGCGCAAGACCCCCGGTCGCATCGCCATCGGCAAGGCAGGTCCTCGCCTGCGCACCCAGACATACCTGACACTGCGGGCAGACCATGCGGGCGCAAGGGATGCTGTGTTCCGGGATGTGAATCGCGATATACTGCAGCAGCTAGGCCTGGTTACCGTCCAGACACTCTGCACCAGCCGAAATGAGCATTTGACTCGCCCCGACCTTGGCCGCCAGCTCGGCGAGGACGCGCAGCGCACGCTGCAATCCTGCTGCCAGCTCAGCCCACAGGTGCAGGTTTATGTGGCGGACGGTCTGAGCAGTCAGGCGGTGGATGCCAATATCCAGGACATTCTGCCCACGCTTATGGATGGTCTGCAGGATTTCGGCATAGGCACAGGCACACCATTCTTTATGCAGTATGGTCGGGTACCCGCCATGGACGTGGTGTCCGAAGCGCTGAAAGCGGAGGTAACCTGCGTGCTGCTGGGGGAGCGCCCGGGTCTTGCCACGGCAAATAGCATGAGCGCATATATTGCCTACAGAGCCACAGTGGGCATGCCAGAAGCGCGGCGCACGGTGGTTTCCAACATCCACAGCGGCGGCATTCCGCCAGTGGAGGCAGGCGCACATATCGCCCAAGTAATCAAAACCATGTTGGAACGCAAGCAGAGCGGTGTGGATTTACAATTATAAGGAGGTGGCGGAATGATTAATGATCCCATCAAGGCAGCGGTGCTCAGCGTGCGGTATATTCCCAACGCCGACCCGGCGCTGCTCAAAAGCCTGAAAGTCCCCAAGGGTTGTAACAGCCTAGGTATTCTCACTGCGGACAGCGACGATGTGGCGTATTCCGCGCTGGACGAAGCCACAAAGAAAGCGGGTGTGCGGGTGGTATACGGCCGCTCCATGTACGCAGGCACGTCCAATGCCTCAACAAGGCTTGCGGGCGAGTTCGTCGGCATCCTAGCCGGGCCCGACCCGGAAGAGGTGCGCAGCGGCATGGACGCTGCAGTACGATTTATTGAAAATGACGCGTGCTTTCACAGCGCGAACGACGACAACTCCATCATATACTATGCCCAGTGCATCTCTCGCACCGGCAGCTACCTATCCAAAGAAGCGAAGATTGAGCCCGGCGAGGCGCTGGCTTATCTCATTGCGCCGCCGCAGGAAGCAATCTGCGGCCTTGACGCGGCGCTAAAGGCGGCGGATGTGGGGCTGAAGCTATTCTACGGCCCACCTACTGAAACCAACTTTGCGGGCGGGCTGCTGACCGGGCAACAGGCAGCGTGCCAGGCAGCGTGCGACGCGTTTGCCGAAATGGTCTGCCGCGTGGCGCAAACGCCCAGAGAATCGTAAGGGAGGAAGCAAGATGGGATATGACAAAGACCTGTGTTCCATACAGGAAACGCGCGATCTGGTGGAACGCGCGGCTGCCGCGCAAAAGCAGCTGAGCAAATGGTCCCAGCAGGAGGTGGATCGGCTGGTGGAGGCCATCGCTGACGCCTGTGCCGTTCAGGCGGAGCCATTGGCTAAAATGGCCGCAGAGGAAACCGGGTTTGGCCTGTGGGAAGACAAAGTTCTTAAAAACATGCTTGGCAGCAAGATGACCTGGGACTACATCCGAGACATGAAGACGGTAGGTGTGCTACAGGAAGACCGCGCGCAGGGACTGATGGAAATTGCGGTGCCGGTGGGCGTGGTGGCAGCGCTGATCCCCTCCACCAATCCCACCTCCACAGTTATGTACAAGGCGCTAATCTCGCTAAAGGCAGGTAACGCGATCGTGTTCAGCCCTCATCCAGGGGCGCGCAAATGCATTCAGGAAACCGTACGCATCATCCGGCTGGCGGCGCAGGAGGCAGGCGCACCCGACGGGCTTGTGCAGTGCATCGAAACCATCACCCCGCAAGCCACCGAGACACTGATGAAGCACCCGCGCACCGGTGTCATCCTCGCCACAGGCGGATCCGCCATGGTGAGGGCGGCTTACAGCTCAGGTAATCCTGCCATCGGCGTGGGGCCGGGCAACGGCCCTGCCTACATAGAGCGCAGCGCAGATATTCCACTGGCGGTACGGCGGATTTTGGACAGCAAAACTTTTGACAACGGCACAATCTGCGCCTCCGAGCAGTCCATTGTCACCGAGCGCTGCATCGAAACACAGGTTGCAGCGGAGCTGGAAAAGCAGGGCGGCTATTTTCTGGATGCCCCGCAGTCGGATAAGCTGGAGAAAATCCTTATGCGAGCAGGCGGCACCATGAACCCCGCCATTGTGGGCAAGAGTGTGCAGACCATCGCGAAGATGGCGGGTATTACTGTACCCGAAAAAACCCGCGTGCTGCTCTCGCGGCAGACCACAGTGGGGTCGGATCAACCTTATTCGCGGGAAAAGCTTTGCCCGGTGCTGGCATTTTATGTGGAGGAGAACTGGGAGCAGGCATGCGAAAAAAGCATCGCGATTTTGGACAATGAGGGTGCGGGACACACCATGGTCATCCACTCGCAAAACGAGGACGTCATCCGGGAATTTGCGTTGAAAAAGCCGGTTTCCCGCTTGCTGGTCAACACACCGGCCGCACTGGGGGGCGTGGGAGCCACCACAAACCTGCCGCCCGCGCTGACGCTGGGCTGCGGCTCGGTGGGCGGAGGGGCAACATCGGACAATGTAAGCCCGCTGAACCTCATCAACATTCGTCGGGTGGCGTGGGGCATGCGTGAGCTTTGCCAGCTCAGGGAATCCTCGGCAGCCGGATTGCCTCCCGAGCAAACTATAGCATCGCCCGTTTCCTCGGAGGATATTGAACGGCTGACGCGGGAGATTCTGCACGTTATGTCACAAAAATCCAAATGAATAAATGGAGGAATTGCAAATGAACATGCAAGCACTGGGTATGGTGGAAACAAAAGGTCTGCTAGGGGCAATTGAAGCAGCAGACGCTATGGTCAAGGCGGCAAATGTAACACTTATCGGCAAAGAGCACGTGGGCGGCGGGCTGGTCACCGTGATGGTGCGCGGAGACGTTGGCGCAGTCAAGGCGGCCACCGACGCAGGCGCTGCGGCGGCGGAAAAAGTGGGCGAGTTGATATCGGTTCATGTGATTCCCCGCCCACACGGCGAGGTGGAAAACATCCTGCCCAAAGCGCAGGCGTAACAATAAAAGAGTCCTTTCAGAAACCGCACGGAAAAAAATACAAAAAAGCATACAGAAAGCGCATGGTGGCAGGCAAAGAAAAAAGCGTAAGGAAAACAAGCCCGACAAGGCGAGCGATGAAAGGAGAGCAGGCATGAACGATCAGGCGTGAAGCAT
>Ga0153952_1000694_pt1 | contig 11991 bp, 9 predicted proteins | sample TSNJ036MetaG_FD_104746 | JGI IMG/M metagenome (GOLD analysis project Ga0153952, IMG submission 104746) | Attine ant fungus gardens microbial communities from New Jersey, USA - TSNJ036 MetaG | ecosystem: Host-associated > Fungi > Mycelium > Unclassified | place: USA: New Jersey, Wharton State... | reverse complement strand
TGGTAAGCGCCGGTTCGGCTAAATATGTCTTCTTTGACGAGGATGGCAACGCAGTAGCTACGCTCAACAATCAGAAAGTTGCTTCCGGCAATCTGACAGATACCCTCGCTAATGTCGACAAGCTCAAAAATGTTACCGGCGTTATAACCGGCATCAACCTGAACAAAGACGGAGACGCTCAAATTATCACATATGGTGATAACACGGGCGATTCTACCCATGCCGACTACAACGGCAAGCAGATCACCAACACAAATGCCAGCATCGACACCCTGTACGGCGTGAAGATGGCCACCGTGGACTCCAAGCTGATCTTCCAGATCGGGGCCAACGGCGGAGCGGACCAGCGGGTGGGCCTGCATGTGGAGAACATGTCCACGGGTAACATCGGCGACGGCAAGAATTTCGTCGCGGACATCAGCATCAAGACCCGCGAGCTTGCCAACGACGCCGTGGACGTGATCAATGCGGCCATCAACCAGGTATCCAACACCCGCGCCAACCTGGGCGCTTTGCAGAACCGCTTGGAGCACACCATCAACAACCTGGGCGTGACCAAGGAGAACCTGACCGCCGCCGAGAGCACGATCCGCGACGTGGACATGGCCAAAGAGATGATGGACTTCACCAAGAACAACATCCTTGTCCAGGCCAGCCAGGCCATGCTGGCCCAGGCCAACCAGCTGCCCCAGGGCGTGCTGAGCCTGCTGCGCTAGCGATCGCACCTCCTTTCTATCACGTGCAGCCAGAGAATAGCCGTGAAAGCGGCCTCCGCGCAAATGGCTGCGCATATGCGATAGACAACCACGGCCATGAAAGCGGGACTCCGAAAGGGGTCCCGCTTTTTCGCGCAAACACGCAAAAGATTGCCCGCTTTCTGCCGATATAATATTGTGAGAATTTGCAATTGCCTTTTGGGGGAAGAATAGATAAAAGGAAAAGAGGTCGGTTATGGATAAGCTGGCAATACACGGCGGCACACCCGTGCGTGAAACGCCGATCGCGTACAGCAGACAATATATTGACGACGCGGATATCGCGGCGGTGACACAGGCGCTGCGCAGCGATTTTTTGACCTGCGGGCCCCGGCTGCCCGCGCTGGAGCGCCGGCTCGAAGCGGTGACCGGGGCGGCCCATGCCGTCGCGGTCGCCAACGGCACGGCGGCGCTGCACGCGGCGCTGTACGCGGCAGGCGTGGGACCGGGCGACGAGGTGATCACCACGCCCATGACTTTCGCGGCCTCGGCCAACGCGGCGCTGTACCTGGGCGCGCGGCCGGTGTTTGCCGACATAGACCCCGGTCACTGGAATATCTGCCCCCGGGCGGTGGAGCGGGCGGTGACCCCCCGGACCAAGGCGGTGGTCGCGGTGGACTACACCGGCCAGGCCGCGCCGCTGGAGCCGCTGCTGGACATCTGCCGTGGCCGGGGCCTTGCGCTGGTGGAGGATGCGGCCCACTCGCTGGGCACGCGCTACAACGGCCAGCCGGTGGGCAGTGTGGCGGATTTCACCACCTTCAGCTTCCACCCCGTGAAGACCGTGACCTGCGGCGAGGGCGGCGCGGTCACGGTAAACGACAGCGCGCCGGCCGAAAGGCTGCGCGGGTTCCGCGCCCACGGCGTCACGCGGGACAAAGCGCTGCTACAGGGCGGCGACGGCGCGGCCTGGTGGTATGAGCAGCAGGACCTGGGCTGCAACTACCGCCTTACCGACATCCAGGCGGCGCTGCTCATCAGCCAGCTGGACAAGCTGGAGGCCTTTGCGGTCCGCCGAAACAACATCGTGCGCCGCTACCGGAAGGCCTTTGCGCGGCTGCCCCAGGTGATTCCACAGGGAGAGGTTGCGGGCTCGGAGAGCGTCTATCACCTGTTTGTGCTGCGGCTGGATCTTGAGTCGCTCACAGCGGGCCGCCGCCGGGTCTTCGACGCGCTGTTCGCCGAGAACATCCTGTGCAATGTGCACTATATTCCGATGTATTACCACCCCTATTACCAGGGCTTGGGGTATCAGCGGGGGCTGTGTCCCAACGCGGAGCGGCTGTATGAGCAGATCCTTTCTCTGCCGCTCTATCCGGCCATGACCGACGCGGATGTGGACGACGTGATCCTGGCCGTGAAAAAGGTGCTCGGCCACTACGCAAAATAGGGGGAGTTTGCCATGGAATATCTTGCGTTAATCCAGGCCCGGTGCGGGTCGTCCCGGCTGCCGGGCAAGATGCTGCTGGATTTGGCGGGGGCGCCGGTGATCGAGCGGGTTGTGCGGCGGGTGTCGGCCGCAACGCGGGTGGATGAGGTGGCGGTGGCCACCTCCATCGGCAAAGAGAACCTGCCGCTGATTGCCCACTGCGCCGGCCTTGGTGTCCGCGTTTTCGCCGGCTCTGAAGACGACGTGCTGGACCGCATGTACCAGGCCGCGCGGCTCTTTTCAACCCGCTATGTGGTGCGGGTCACCGGGGACTGCCCGGTGTACGACGCGGCGCTGCTGGACCAGGCCATCGCGTCCATGAGGCCGGATGCCGACTACCTGGGGATGCTCAGCGAGAGCTTCCCCGACGGGCTGGATATTGAAATCATGACATTCGCCGCGCTGGAGCGGGCCTGGAAAGAGGCGCGGCGCTCGTCCGAGCGGGAGCATGTCACGCTCTACATCAAAAACCACCCGGCGCTTTTTCGTCTGCAGGACTTCGCCTGTCCCGAGCCGGGGCTGGGCGGGCTGCGCTGGACGCTGGACGAGCGGGAGGACTACGAGGTGCTCAGTCGTGTGTACCGGCATTTCGGTGGCCGGCAGGACTTCGGCTACCGGGATGTGCTGGGCTATTTCGCCGCGCATCCGCAGGTGGCCGCGCTGAACGCCCGGTACGCCCGCAACGAGGGGCTTGCGAAATCTATAAAACATGATAAACTGTTAGAGGAAAGAGGATAAGCACAATGGGGAAAGGACAAGCGCTCTACGAACACGCGAAGACATTGATACCGGGCGGCACGCAGCTGCTGAGCAAGCGGCCCGAGATGTTTTTGCCGGGGCTGTGGCCGGCGTATTACGCCAGGGCCAAGGGCTGCCAGGTGTGGGACCTGGACGGCAACGAATACGCGGATATGAGCTATATGGGCATCGGCTCCAATGTGCTGGGGTACGCCTTTGACCCCGTGGACCAAGCGGCCAGGGCGGCCATCGACGCGGGCGGCATGTGCACGCTCAACGCGCCGGAGGAGGTGGAGCTGGCCGAGCTGCTGCTGGAGCTCCACCCTTGGGCGGACATGGCGCGCTACGCCAAGGCGGGCGGCGAGGGCATGTCGCTGGCGGTGCGTGTTGCAAGGGCCGCCACCGGCAAGGATATTGTGCTGTTTTGCGGCTACCACGGCTGGCACGACTGGTATCTTTCGGCAAATCTGCAGGACGGCGATTCGCTGAGCGCCCACCTGCTGAAAGGGCTGGAGCCCAACGGTGTGCCCCGGGGTCTGGCGGGCACCTGCCGACCTTTTCTCTACAACGATATTCAGGAGTTCCGGGACCTGGTGGAGCGATTTTCCGGCGAAATCGCGGCGGTGGTCATGGAGCCGGTGCGCAACGACCTGCCTGTCCCGGGCTTTCTGGAGGAGATTCGGGAGACCACCCGAAAACAGAACATCGTGCTGGTGTTCGACGAGATCACGGCGGGCTTTCGCCTGTGCTGCGGCGGCAGCCACCTGACGCTGGGTGTGGAGCCGGACATGGCCATCTTCGCAAAGGCCATGACCAACGGCTACCCCCTTGCCGCCGTGATCGGCAGGCGGGAGGTCATGAACAGCGCCCAGGGCAGTTTTATCAGCAGCACTTTCTGGACCGAGCGCATCGGTCCGGCCGCGGCTATTGCGGCGGTGCGTTACTACCGGGAACACAAGGTGCACGAGCATCTGACCGCCATGGGCGAGATGGTCAAGGGCGGCTGGCGGGAGCTGGCGGAGCGTTACAGGCTGCCGCTGCACATCAGCGGAATCGCGCCGCTGGCACACTTCGATTTTCAGGTGGAGCAGCCGCTGGTGTACAAGACCTTTTTTATCCAGGAGATGCTTGGCCTGGGTTACCTGAGCTCCAACGCGCTCTACCTTTCCAACGCTCACTCCCCCGCGGCGCTGGAGCGCTACCTGGAGTGCTGCGGGCAGGTGATGGCCCGCATCGCCGAGCTGCGCGGCCGCGGCGACGACTTGGCCAGCCACCTGAAAGGCGAGGTTTGCCACAGCGGGTTCCAGCGGCTCAACTGATTTTGCCGCCGGCAGGCGGCAAACCCCGCGCAAGTGAAAAAAGCAGAGGTGATCCCGATGACCGCACAGCAGCGCAGACTGGAAATCATGCATATGATCGAGGAATCCTCGAAGCCGATCAGCGCTTCAATGCTGGCGCGGCACTTTGGGGTGAGCCGGCAGATCGTCGTGGGGGATGTGGCGTTGCTACGGGCACAGGGCCGCGGCGTCCTGGCCACGGCCCGCGGCTATGTGCCCGAGTCGGTGCGGTACGGCCGCTACACCGGCGCCCTTGTGTGCCGCCACAAAAGCGAGGACACGGTAAAGGAGCTCTACGCCATCGTGGACATGGGCGGCGAGGTGCTGGACGTGGTGGTGGAGCACCGGCTTTACGGCGAGCTGACCGGGCTGCTGAACCTGTCCAGCCGCCGCGACGTGGACAACTTTGTGCGCCGCACGGCCGAAAGCGGGGCAAAGCTGCTCTCGGAGCTTACCGGCGGCGTGCACATGCACACGGTTTGCTGTGCCGACGAAGCCGCTTTTCTAGCCATTAAGCGGTCACTAAACGAGCTGGGCTTTCTCTTTCCGGAGCAATAGCCGGAAAAATTCCGCCAAAAGCGCGGGCAGGTATTGACAAATTCCGCGAATGGTTCTATAATGACAGGTGTCAAGACACTTGTCATTATAGTATTGTATTGAAAAAGGAAGTGCATTGCCATGACCAGAGACAATTCGATTCAAAAGCTCTGTATCGCGGCGCTGCTGATCGCAGTGGGTGTCGTGATTCCCATGTTCATGCCCATCAAGATAATCCTGGAGCCCGCCTCCTTTACGTTGGCCAGCCATGTGCCGGTTTTCCTGGCCATGATGATCTCCCCGGCTGTGGCCTGCGCGGTGGCTATCGGCACCACCATCGGCTTCTTTCTGGGCGGCTTTCCCATTGTGGTGGTGCTGCGGGCGGCATCCCACCTTGTGTTTGCGCTGGCCGGTTCCATTTACCTGCAAAGGCACCCCGCCACCATGAATTCCCCTGTCAAAATTCACATCTATTCGTTCCTGGTCGGCTTGACCCACGCGGCCGGCGAGCTGTTGGTGGTAAGCGCCTTTTATTTCGGGGGCGGCATGGGCGACGCCTATTACCAGCAGGGCTTCCTGCGGTCGGTGCTGCTACTGGTGGGCGTGGGCTCGGTGATCCACAGCATGGTGGATTTCGAGATCGCCCTGATTGTGGCAAAGGCCTTGGGCAAGCAAAAGAGCGTGCCGATTCTGGGCACCGCAAAGTAGTTGTACCGCAAATATATCATAATGATAGCAGGGCCTTTGCAGGCCCTGCTTTTTGTTTTGCCATCTATCCCACAGCCTCGGCCATCTCCCGCCTGGGGGACGCGGCCGCCGATGGCACGGCCTCGTCCGGTTCCTCGGTGTACTCCAGCGTGGTCACGCCTTTCAGCATCTTGGCGTTGGCCAGCATCAGGCGCAGGCGGTTTTCCTGGTTGATGCGGCTGGCGCCCGGGTCGTAGTCCACGGCTACGATGTTGGCGGAGGGGAAGCTCTGCTTGATTTTGCGGATCATGCCCTTGGCTACAATGTGGTTGGGCAGGCAGCCAAAGGGCTGGGCGGTTACAATGCCCTGCACGCCCGAGTGGATCAGCTCCAGCATATCGGCGGTGAGCAGCCAGCCCTCGCCCATTTTGACGCCGTGGTCCAGGTAGCCCTCGCTCATCTCGATCACGCGGGCGAAATCGGCCGGAGGGCTGAATGTGCCGTTTTCCTTGATCACGCTGATCATTTCCCGCTGCTTGCGCATGGTGTACCACATGGCGAACCTGAACGCCGCGCGCTTCACGCCCTTTTTCCCGCCGTACAGCTCGTGGTCGTGCAGCGTGTTGTAGATGCAGTACATGATGAAGTCCAGCAACCCCGAGTTGACCACCTCGGCCCCCTCGCTCACCAGGTAACGCTCCAGGTTGTTGTTGCCCAGCGGTGCGTATTTCAGGTAGATTTCGCCCACAATGCCCACCTTGATCTTTTCCCGGGAGCTGTCCAGTTCAATCGCAAGGAAGTCGGCCAGTATCCTTTTGTAGTTGCTTTTCAGCCGCACAAAGCCGGGGCCGTGCATCTGAGCAAGCAGCACGTTTGTCCACTTGTCCACCACCCGGTCCGCATCCCCCTTGTTCTGTTCGTAGGGGATACACTGGTTGTAAAGGCTCATCATGAAGTCGCCGTAGAGCAGCCCCGCCACCATCTTGACCAGAGCCCTGGCGGACAGCGAAAAGCCGCTGTTCTTCTCCAGCCCCGAAAAGTTCAGCGAAATCACGGGGATGTGGCCGTAGCCGTTTTTGTGCAGGGCCTTGCGCAGCAGGAATATGTAGTTGGAGGCCCGGCACCCGCCGCCGGTCTGGCTGATCAGCAGCGCCACTTTGTCGAGATCGTAGCTCCCGCTTTTCAGCGCGTCCATAAACTGGCCGATCACCAGCAGGGCGGGGTAGCAGGTGTCGTTGTGCACGCTGCGCAGGCCTTCTTCGGCGATGCCCTTGTGGTCGGTTTTCAGGATTTCCACGTTGTATCCGTCTTGCCGCAGCACGCCGGCGATCAGCTCGAAGTGGATTGGCAGCATCTGGGGCACCAGGATGGTGTGAGTCTTCTTCATATCGGGGGTAAAGGGAACCTTGGGGAAAGTGTGGTCCCCGGTGCGGGTGCCTGCGCGGTTAGCAGCTGACAAGCGCCTTCGCCTCCTCTCTCTCGTTCATGGCGGCCTCCAGGCTCCGCAGCCGGATCTTGGTGGCGCCCAGGTTCGTGATCTCATCGATTTTCAGCTGGGTGTACAGCTTGCCCGCGTGGCGCAGGATGTCCCGGATTTCGTCGCTGGTCACGGCGTCGATCCCGCAGCCGAAGCTCACCAGCTGCACCAGCTCGGTGTGTGGGCGGTCCGCCACGAACCTGGCCGCGTTGTACATGCGGGCGTGGTAGGTCCACTGGTTCAGCACCCCCAGTGTCTGCTTGGGCACCAGGTGGGATACGCAGTCCTCGGTGACCACCACAAAGCCCAGGGAATTCAGCAGCTTGTCGATGCCGTGGTTTACCTCTGGGTCCACATGATAGGGCCGGCAGGCCACCACGATGGTCTTCAGCCCGTTTTCGTCGGCATAGCGCAGGGCTTTTTCACCCTGTGCCTGCACCGTGCCCCGGTAGTAGTCGTGGGCCGTGTAGGCCTTGTTGGCGGCCGATTGCACCTCGGCTTTCTTTAGGTCGGGCAAAGCGGACAGCAGCGCCTTGTACATGCGCCCCACAAACATCTTTTTGTCCGCCACGCCGATGTGGGGCCGGATCATGCGCACGCTGTCCACCCCCGCCACGTTGGAGGCGATCAGCTCGGGGTAGTAGGCCACCACGGGGCAGTTGTAGCAGTTGTCCGATATGCCTTCGTCGAAGTTGTAGGTCATGCAGGGGTAGAAGATGGTGGATACCCCCTGCTCCAGCAGGCTTTCGATCTGGCCGTGCACCAGCTTGGCCGGGTAGCACACCGTGTCGGAGGGGATCGTGTGCTGCCCTTTCATGTACAGCGCCCGGGACGAGGGTTCGCTGAGCACAAGCTCGCACCCAAGGCTTACAAAGAAGCTGGACCAGAAAGGCAGGCTCTCGTACATGTTAAGTCCCAGCGGGATGCCGATTCTCAGCCGATCGCCGCCGTAGAGCGGCAGTGAGCGCAGCGCGTTGTATTTAAACCCTATCAGATTGGGCAGGGATTTTGCGGAGGAGCCGCCCGCCCCCTTTTCGCATTTGTTGCCCGAAACGAATTTGCTGCCGTCCGAGAACGTGTTCACGGTCAGGCGGCACCGGTTGGTACACTGCTTGCAGGTGGCGGCCATCGACTTGTGGGTGAAGCGCTCCACCCGGTCCGCGTCCAGCAACGTGGAATGCTCCGGCGCGTTTTCCAGGGCGTAGAGCGCCGAGCCGTAGGCGCCCATCAGCTCCGGGATGGAAAGGCGCACCACATCGCGGCCCAACTCCTGCTCGAAACTGCGCAGTACCGCGTCGTTGAGAAAGGTGCCGCCCTGCACCACAATGTGCTCGCCCAGCTCGTCGGCGCTGCGGGCGCGGATTACCTTGTACAGCGCGTTTTTGATTACGCTGATGGCAAGACCCGCCGAGATGTCCCCCACAGTGGCGCCGTCCTTCTGGGCCTGCTTGACCGAGGAATTCATGAATACGGTGCAGCGGGAGCCCAGGTCCACCGGGTTTTGGGCTTTCAGCGCCAGGCGGGAGAATTCGTCGATGGGGTACCCCAGGGATTTTGCAAAGGTTTCAATAAAGGAGCCGCAGCCCGAGGAGCAGGCCTCGTTCAGGATCACCGAATCCACGGTGCCGTCCTTGATGTGAAAGCACTTGATGTCCTGGCCGCCGATGTCGATTATAAAATCCACCTCGGGGTCGAAGTGGCGGGCCGCCGTGTAATGGGCCACCGTTTCCACCAAGCCGTAGTCTACGCCGAAAGCGGCTTTCATCAGCTCTTCGCCGTAGCCCGTGACCGCGCCGGAACGGATGCGCACCCGGTCGCCACACAGGCCATACAGCGTGGAGAGCTGCTGCCGGATCACCGGCAGCGGGTTGCCCCCGTTGGAGCTGTAGTATTTGTACAGGATGTTGGCGTCGCCGTCGATCAGCACCACCTTGGTGGTGGTGGAGCCCGCGTCGATACCCAGGTAGGCGTCTCCGCTGTAGTGCGCAAGGCTTTTTTCACCCACGGTCATTTTGGCGTGACGGTCCACAAACGCCCGGTACTCGGCCGGGGAGGCGAACAGGGGCGGCTGGCACTCCAGCGTGCCCGAATTCTGGGGCAGCGACTCCAGGCGACTGATCAGTTCCTCATATGTAAGGGTCGCGCTGTTGTCGATGCTGCTTGCGTAGTAGGCGCTGCCCAAGGCCACGAAGTAGGGGGCCAGCGCCGGGAACACCGCGTTCTTCTGGGCCAGGCCCAGCGTTTCCACAAAGCGCCTTTGCAGCCCTTTCAAAAAGGAGAGCGGACCGCCCAGAAACAGCACGTTGCCCTTGATTTCACGCCCCTGCGCAAGGCCGGTGATGGTCTGCTCCACCACGGCCTGGAAGATGCTGGCCGCGATGTCCTCCTTGCGCGCGCCCTGGTTCAGCAGCGGCTGAATGTCGCTTTTTGCGAACACGCCGCAGCGGGAGGCGATGGGGTAGATTTTTTCATACCGCAGGCTCATCTCGTCCAACTCCTGCACGCTCACGTTCATGAGCGTGGCCATCTGGTCGATAAAGGCGCCGGTGCCGCCCGCGCAGGTGCCGTTCATGCGCTCCTCCAGGGTGCCCTGCAAAAAGATGATCTTGGCGTCCTCGCCGCCCAGCTCGATCACCACGTCGGTCTCGGGCAGAAGACGGCGCACGGCGCCTGCCGTGGCGAAGACCTCCTGCGCGAACTCAATGCCGGCAGCCTTGGCAATGCCCAGCCCCGCGGACCCGGTCACCGTCACCTTCAGGGGGTGGCCCCGCAGAATCGGGTCCAGCTCCTTAAGGTGCTCCAGTGTCATCTCCCGCACCTTGGAAAAGTGGCGCTGGTAGCTCTTTTCTATAATCTTGCCATCGTCGTTCAGCACGACCGTTTTTAATGTGGTGGAGCCCACATCGATACCCAGTTTATAGCTCATTCTATCACCAATATCCTCAATTAAACGGTTTCAATTTATTTGGACGCAATGAAAATATGCATGATGTTGCCTTAACTATACGCCAAAACGCAACAAAGGTCAATGATTTTGATTTGGACAAAATTTTAATAAATTGCGATTTAAAAAGGATATTTTGCCTTTATTCTGAAAGCGGGAATTGAACATTCCGGGAAATTTTGTTATAATAAATAGGAATGATTCGAAAACCGCCGTAACTATAACAGGGCCCGCTGCACGGGCCCACCAAGGAAATGAGGTATTGCAATTGCCAAGCAAGGTTGTTGTAGGCACACAGTGGGGCGACGAGGGCAAGGGGAAGATCATCGACATTCTGGCCTCCCGCTCCGACGTGGTGGTGCGCTCCCAGGGCGGGAACAACGCGGGACACACCGTGGAGAACGAGACCGGCGTGTACAAGCTGCGCTTGATCCCGTCGGGCATTCTCTACCCGGCCGTTGACTGCTACATCGGCTGCGGCACCGTGATTGATCCGCAGTCCCTGCTGGTGGAAATCGACGAGCTGACCGCCCGGGGCGTGACCTGCGAGCGCCTGCGCATCGACACCCGGGCCCACGTGGTGATGCCTTGGCACATCCTGCTGGACAGCCTGGCGGAGGACGCCCGCGGCGACGGGGACATCGGCACCACCCGCCGCGGCATCGGCCCCTGTTATATGGACAAGGCGGAGCGCACCGGGCTGCGCATCTACGACCTGATTACCCCCGGCGAGCTGGAAGAAAAGGCGCGCCGCATCGGCCGGCTGAAAAATGAGCTCATCACCAAGGTGTACAATCAGCCGGCCCTGGACCTGGACGCGATCATCGCCGATTACAAGGCCGTCGGAGAGCGGCTGCGGCCCTACGGCGCCGATGTGTCGGTGCTGACCCACGAAGCCTACAAGGCCGGACGGGAAATCCTGTTCGAGGGCGCCCAAGGCACCCTGCTGGACCTGGATGTGGGCACCTATCCCTTTGTGACCAGCTCCAACCCGATCTCGGGCGGCGTATGCACCGGCACCGGCATAGGCCCCACCATGATCGACCAGGTTGTGGGCGTAAGCAAGGCCTATACCACGCGGGTGGGCAAGGGGCCGTTTCCCACCGAGCTGTTTGACCAGGTGGGCGACGCGATCCGGGAAAAGGGCCGCGAATACGGCACCAACACGGGCCGCCCGCGCCGGGTGGGCTGGTTCGACGCCGTGATCCTGCGCCACGCGGTGCGGGTGAACGGGCTGACCTGCCTTGCCGTGAACAAGCTGGACACGCTGTGCGGTTTCGACACACTGAAAATCTGCACCGCCTACAGGCGGCCGGACGGCTCGGTGATCAAGGAGTTCCCGCCGGCCTTTGAGGAGCTGGAGCAATGCACGGCCGTGCTGGAGGAGTTGCCCGGCTTTGGGGACGGCGACATTTTCGGCGCGCGCAGCTTTGCCGAGCTGCCCCAAGGCTGCAAGGACTATATCGCCCGGCTGGAGGAGGTCTGCGGCTGCCCTGTGCGGATGGTGGGCGTGGGTCCGGCCCGCTCCCAGAATCTGGAAAGGTAAGAGCTAAAACAGGCTATAAGAATAAATTGTCTGATGGGGTGTTTGAGTTGCGCGAGCTGTCGCTTAGCATCGGAGAGCCCTTTACCTCCCCAGCCTGGGGGAGCAACCTTGTGTTTTTTTCGGGGGACCCGGGCGCCGTGATTCCCGACGAAAACGCCAAGGAATACCTGCGCCGCTGCTGCAAATATGCCCGCCATTACGAGGTCTACCTGATCCCCGAGCGGTTTATGGTCATGGGCTATACCTGCATGTGCCTGATCACGCCCCAGGGCAAGGTGATCGGCGCGCAGAAGGCGGTGCACCTGTACCTGCCCACCACCCCCGGCAACAAGCGCGGCACCGCGCTGGAGGTGATGAACACCGAGTTCGGCGGCGTATTCCTGTGTGTGGATGTGGATATCTACCACCCGGAGCTGGTGCGGGTGGCGGCCGAGATGGGCGCCCAGTATATTTTCTGCGCCCAGCAAATGGCCCGCAGCGATTACTCCAGCCATATGGTGATTTCGGGCATCTGGAACGCCGCCCAGCAGAACAATGTGTT
>Ga0153952_1000678_pt1 | contig 12100 bp, 2 predicted proteins | sample TSNJ036MetaG_FD_104746 | JGI IMG/M metagenome (GOLD analysis project Ga0153952, IMG submission 104746) | Attine ant fungus gardens microbial communities from New Jersey, USA - TSNJ036 MetaG | ecosystem: Host-associated > Fungi > Mycelium > Unclassified | place: USA: New Jersey, Wharton State... | reverse complement strand
TAACAATAAGACTCGTACAGTTTTTCTCCTGCATAAGTATTATTTTTAAGACTTTCGGGATTTTAATTTTTTTGATGTTAAAATAAAAGTGTGTATTTTTTTGTGTTTTTTACATCATAACTCTTAAAGGTCAATGAGGCACAGGCGAAAAATACTAAAGGAAAATGGGAGGTAAGAGTATGAAAGCAAATAAATCATTTTCAAAGCTCACGGCGCTGGCATTATCCATCGCACTGGTTCTCACAATGAGCCCGGTTGTGGTATCAGCGGAGACGGAGGGCTGCATCCATGAACATAACACGGAGTGCGGTTATGCGGAGGGTACTGCGTGCAGCCACACACAGTATGACGAAGCCTGCGGCTGCATAGAGGCTGCGATCTGCTGTCATGTGTGCAATGAAAGCTGCGGTGGGCTGATCGATTCCGGCAAAATGCCGGGCGAATCCGAAGATACTGTGATCATCGCAGCGTTTGAACAGCTGACCGACGAGGTTGCGTGGCGGAATTACACGGTGAACACAATCACCGAGGCCGAGCTTGACCTTCCGGCTGCGCTCAACGGCACGGACGCGGACGATAACTCTATCACCATCGAGGGTGTAACGTGGGAAAGCTACCCGGAGTTTGACCCGGCGGTGTCAATGGGGTATGTGTTCAGCGCCGCGTTGTCGGAGGGATACGAATTGGCAGAGGGCGTAACGGCCCCGGAGATTCGGGTGTTTATTCTGCCGGAGGGCGGGTTGACACCTAACCCGACATCCAGCGCGGCGAGTTTGGTTCAGCAGCTTAACGGCTGGACTGGCGGTGGCCAGGGGCAGCTTATCGCTACACAAAACGGCAATGTCGTTACCGTTACGGGCGCGGTCACAGACGCACTGAATCAACTCTCGTTGGTCATTGACTCCGGAATAACGGTGCGGTGGCAAGCTAATTATACCGCTACAATCACAACCGCAACGTATTGTGTTCTTATCTTATCCGGCGCAGGGGAGTTTGAGGTTGTTTCGGGCAAAATCGAAAGAAACTCCAATGTAGGAATTAACATCTATAGCAGCGGCTGCAAACTAACGGTATCCGGCGGCACGGTTACAAACACCGGCGCCGGCGCCACTATATACGCTGATAACGGTTCTACCGTCATAGTATCCGGCGGCGCGGTTTCAAACACCGGCTCCCTCGGCGGCATCGCCATATTTGCTAATAACAGATCCATCGTTGCGGTCACAAGCGGCACGGTTTCATCAGCGTCGAACAGCGGTGCGTTCAATGTTAGAGCCGGCGCGGTTGCCGGGTATATGTCCTCCGCAAAAACGAATGGAAAAGATACCGTCGAAAACGAAAGCGCGGGGCTGATTGCTCAGGTGATGGTAACGGGGGCGCTTTCTCAAACGAATATTAACACCGGTACCGGCATGGCGCTGACACACGGAACCCCGGCAGCCACGGCAAAGTGGGTAAACAACGGCAACCGGGCCGATATACTGGTAACTTTCGCTGACACTTCGACGCTGACCATACCGATGGGGTTGGAAATCTCCGGCCTGATTCCTGAAATAGCGCCGCAGACTATAGATATCACCGTGCCGGTGGTGGGCGGTACACCCCAAACCACCGTGGCGAACGGAGCAGGCTATACCGGCACAAATATCTCTTGGAAGACAGCCGGAGGCGCACACACGGGTAATTTCGCCGGCAGCACAGATTATACAGCGACAGTGACGCTGACTGCGGGATCAGGCTGGCAATGGCCAACCTCACCGGCGGCAGAGTACATTAGGGTAGTGGGAAGTACATCGGTAGGCAGCTACAACGTATCCGGCGGTGTTCTGACCTTTAACGTGACATTCCCGCAAACGGCGGCGGCTATCACAGACCTGGGCGCCCAGACCGTCGCCATCGAAGCCCGGCAGCGGGCCAGCGGCCCCAGACAACCTTGATTATACCGGACGATTCCGGCTATATATTCACAAGCATCTCATGGTACAACGTGACTGACAGCGCAAACCACAGCAATTTCAACAATTTCGTGGGAGGAAAAGCATACAGGGCGACGGTGAAGCTGACATCAACAACCGGGTACAAATGGCCGTCCTCGCCGCCTGTGATCACGGTGGCGGGAAGCACAACTGTCGATGGTTACTCTGTTACCGGTAGCAACGTAAGCGGCAACATACTGAGCTTTGACGTGACCTTTCCGGCTACCGTGAATGGCCTGTACGTCAACGACCCGGGCAAGTCGAACCCGCTGACGAATGTCAGCGATATTGCGTCGGCGATCAACGGCGCATCTTCCCCGGTCACCGTAACCGGCTATTTATCCGTGACCGAACCGCTTTCGCTGACAATACCCACGGGCAATACGGTGTACTGGCAGGCCGATTATTCCGGCACGTCAGACTATGTTGGTGTTACTCCCGGATTTATAAACCTTTCCGGCAACGGCACTTTTACAGTTTCCACCGGCGGCTTGATAGACTGTAAAGACGGAAATAACAGCGGAGCCATTTACGGTATTAATACGCATTCCCCTTCGGTTGTGGTGGACGGCGGTACGGTAAAGTCAGTCGGAAATGCAATCAATTTTAAAGAGGGCGGCGTATCCGTAACCGTTAAATCCGGTACAGTTTCCACCTCAGGTACTGGTATGTACGCTATTTATGCTGGTATACCAAACGCGATCGTAACTGTCGAAGGCGGCACGGTTGAAGCTACCTATGGGGGCAGCCGCGCGATCAACGCGACAGATTCAAACGCAAACATAAATATACAAGGGGGAATCGTGCGGGTTACGAGTGGCAACAGCCGTGCGGTGAATGTCGGAGGGAGCAACGCCAATATTACTATTACTGGCGGCATGGTATCCGCCATTGGGACTAGCAGCTACGGGGTATATGACGCCGGAACCAACACCACAGTGGCCATTACCGGAGGCACGGTGACCGCGCCAACCGCCAGTGCGACGGTACAAATCGCCAGCACGGGAACTCTCTATTATGGCGACGGCACGGTGGCGGACAGCAGCTTTAAATCCGCATCCGGCGGCACAGGCTATTTTACCGGTGGCAATCAGGCGAAGTTCGGAACCGGTTTTACACTGAACACCAACTTATATAAGCTGGACGCCGTTCCCACGCTGACCGAAGACACGGTGGGCGGCAGCGCATACGCATATCTGAGCGGAAGCCAAAACGCCCATCAAGGCAGCGTCGTAGCGTCCCTGCCCACCGGTTTTACGGCAACGAGCATAACCTCGAACTGCGCGGCAGCCATGGTGACGGGTACGCCGGACACGACCAACGGCACTTATACTTTTAGCGGCACATATGACACCGGCGAACATGGCCTCACGCTTACCATTGCGGGGAAGCTGGCAAACAACAGAATCGACGTAGCCGCTTTCACAACGGAGTCGTTTGGCGTGAATGTGGCGGGAGGCACAGCAAATACGCCACCGACCGCAACAGCGGTCAGCGCCAACGCGACAGCGCCCGTGGTAGGCACGCAATTAACAGGCTCCTATACCTACAACGCCGGTACAGGCGCAGGCGCGGGTGCGGGTAACGAAAGCGGAACCACATTCAAGTGGTTCAGAGGCGACACGGCTACATGGTCTACCGCGAACCCGCAAGCAATAACCGACGCGACATCCACAAGCTACACCCCGACAGGCGCGGACGTAGGCAAATACCTGTACTTTGAGGTAACGCCTTCAAATGGAGCGCTGACGGGAACGCCAGTACAAAGCGCGGTGTCCGGCCAGGTAGGTATCATGGTTTCACTCTCTGTTGTACAGAACGGCACGAGCGGCACGGCCACCATTGACGGCGGCGCGGGACCAGTGAAGGTGGTTTCGACAACATCGCCAACAATTACCGCGACGCTGAACAACGCAGCAAGCGTCGCGTGGACGGTTTCTTCCGGCGGCGGTTCGTTCACCAACACAGCGGCGGCAAGTCCGGGTTACTCGCTCCCGACAATGACCGCAAGTGTGACTGCGCCGATTACCATCACGGCGACGTTTACGGCGGCGGTTCCGCTGACCGGCAATATAAGCATAAGCCTTGACCGCTCCACAGGGGTACTGACTGGCGGTTGCTCTGGTGGTAACGGAAGCGGGACGCCAACGTGGGCTTGGAGCGGCACGGGGGTAACAGACAGCGAAACGAATACGCTTGCTCAAACAGCATACACACTCGGCCAAACAATAACGCTGACCTACAGCACAAGCGACCAGACAGGTAGTGTAACCGCGACGATCACGGTCTACAAAACGGAGGTTTCTCTCAGCGGGAACAGCGGCTCGGATGCATTGACAGTGGATCCGGCCACGCTTTACGGCAAAGCCGGCGATAGTGTGACGCTGAATTACACGCTTGCAAACACCGGCACGACAAGCAACGGACTGACCTACTCGCTGTCCGGTACAGGCGGCACAGCTCCGGCAGCTATAACCACGGCGGGAACCGATCCGTCAACTTACATTATTGCGGCGTCTAACGCGGTGAGCGGTGTGGTGACGATCACAGGTGTTTTCTCGCACGTTTCTCCGGCGGCCACATACACTACAACCATCATCATTCCACAGGTAAATGGCAAAGCACCCGCAAATACGGTGAGCAATCCTGCAGCGGTGACACAGGACGCAACGGTCAATCTGCCGAATGTGACAGCAAACACAGGCTTTGTGTTCAAGCAATGGACGGTAACAGAGGGTGACGTGACGATTACAAACCCTATATCAGCGACTACTGCGTATTTCATAATGGGTACGACAAATGTCACGATAAACGCGGTGTTTGAGGCGGCTCCCCTGACCTTTGCCAATCAAACGCTTGCAAGCGGCACATATAACACGGCATACAGCGCAAATGTGACGGCACCGACAGGCGGCAGCGGAACATATTCCTACTCGTCGTCTGATCTTTCGACTAATATACCCGGTCTGTCCATGACCACGGCGGGTGTGATCTCAGGTACGCCGACAGCGGCGGTATCGGCGCAGACTTTTACCGTCACGGTTGCAGACATGAATACGGGCGCGACGGCAAACGCAACCTATACTCTGACCATTGCCAAAGCAAACCAAACGATGAGCGCCAGTAATATCAGTAGAGTAGTAGGTGACAGCAGCATCGAATTATTAGGCTATGCCACAAGCTCGGCGGGTACGGGCAACGGCGGCGCGATCAGCTATGCCGTGACGACAGCCGGAGCGGGTGCAAGTATCAGCAGCACAACGCTGTCCTATACCTCGGCAGGTACGGCGACCATTACGGCGACGGCGGCAGGCGACACAAACTATAACAGCGCGGCAACCACATTTACGCTGACGGTGACGCTCCCATCTCTTGGCGGCACGGCGACGATCAGCGGTACGAACGAGATAGGGCAAACGTTGACGGCGGAAACAGGATCGATTACCGGCGCGTCCGGCAACTGGCATTATACATGGTTTGCGGGTACCGACGCGGCGGCGAATGCAGAGGATCAGAGCACTCTTGTCATTGACCGCGCGGACGCAGGCAAGGTTATCACCTGTGTTATAACCAGCACAGACACCAGCGGCAGCATCACAGCGCAACTTGATTCCGGCAGCACAGTTCCTTATAACATCGTGATTACCAATGTTGGCAATGTCTCAGGTGACACCACTGTGACTCTTTCGGTATCAACAGGCCGTGAGGGAAATGTAATAACGCTAAACTATGTGTTGGGTAACGACTCCGGCAAGTCGACCAATACCCTGACCTTCACGGGTGGTACAGGGCTAACCGGCGTTATGAGTGCCGGAGCAGGTACAAGCCAAACCTACACCGTAACCCCAAGTGACGCAGTAAACGGTGTGATAACCATTACAGCGACCTTCCTACACACCGATTTACAGCCACGCACGCTTTCCTTCTCTGACGCAGGCCCTGTAACGAAGGTTTTCAACAGCGGCAGCTTCACCAATGCCGCAGTGCCAAGTGCAGGAAGCGGTACAGTTACATATACCAGCAGCGTTCCCACCGTAGCAACTGTTGACAGCAGCGGCACTGTGACCCTCCTAAACGCCGGTCAGACTACCATCACTGCCGGGATCGCATCGGACACAACTTACGCCGGGGCTACAGCAAGCTATACCCTGACCATAACCAAAGCAAACCAAACGCTGACCACCTCCAATATCATCAAGACAGTAGGCGATGGTGACATCGACTTGAACAGCCACGCCATAAGTTCGGCGAACCCTTACGGCGGTACAATTACCTATACCGTGACGACAGCCGGAGCCGGTGCGGATATCAGCGGCACAATACTTTCCTACACGTCAACAGGTACGGCGGTCATTACAGCAACAGCGGAAGGTGACACAAATTATAACAACGCGGTAGTCACGTTTACACTTACGGTAACACTCCCTCCACTTGGTGGCACGGCAACAATCAACGGTACAAACGAGATTGGGCAGACACTGACAGCTGCCACAAGCTCAATTACCGGTGCATCCGGCAACTGGCATTATGCATGGTTTGCAGGTTCCGGAGCGGCTGTGAATGCAGCAGATCAAGACACTATCGTCATTGGCGGTGCGGACGCGGGCAAGGTTATCACTTGTGTGATAACCAGCACGGACGCCGACGGTAGCATCACGGCAATATTTGATTCCGGCTATACAGTTCCTTATAACATGGCGATTATAAATGTTGGCAACATCTTGGGCGACACCCCGGTGACCCTCTCAACATCAACAGGCCGTGTGGGAAATGCAATAACACTAAGTTATGTGTTGGGCAACGGCTCCGGCAAACCGACCAATACCCTGACTTTCACGGGCGGCACAGGGCTGACCAGCGTTATGAGTGCCGGAGCAGGTACAAGCCAGACATACACCGTAACCCCGGGTGATGCAGTAAACGGTGTTATAACCATTACAGCGACCTTCCTGCATACCGGTTTGCAGCCACGTATACTCTCGTTCTCTGAAACTGGCCCAGTAACGAAGGTTTTCAACAGCGGCAGCTTCACCAACACAGCAGTGCCAAGTGCAGGAAGCGGTACGATCACCTATACCAGCAGCGTTCCCTCTGTAGCAACTGTTGACAGCAATGGCACCGTGACCATCCGAAACGCCGGTCAGACTACCATCACTGCTGGGATTACATCGGACACTGTTTACGCCGGGGTTACAGCAAGCTATACCCTGACAGTAACAAAAGCCAGCCAAACCGCACCCGGCGGCATAGGCAAAACAGATGAAACAACTGCAGGAGCCAATAACGGCACATTGACAGGTGTTACCACAGCGATGGAGTACAGGCGCAGTACCGACACAATTTACACCCCTGTTCCGGGTACGACAATCACGGGACTTTCTCCGGGAACCTACTATGTACGCTATGCAGTAACAGCAAACTATAACCCGGGTCCGGACACTGTCATAACCATAGCGGCATATAACACGTCTGCGACAGAGACACCTTCCTCAGGTAACAAGGATAGCATAGTAGAAAGCAATAACTATGGCACTGCACATGAAGCGCCAAAATTCTGGGGTGCTGTTAATACGGATATCGGAGAGGATATTTCCGCAAATACAGAGGGATTTAACCACAACGTAGTTACAGGCAAAAACATTGTAGTTCCCACTTTTATACTGGAAACACTGCAGGACAGCAATACCACACTTGCTATGCACACCGGAATGGGAGTGACCTTCAGTATCACCGGCAGCGACATACCTGATCATACAGATACCAGCACAACCGTGAACCTGACAATGCGGCAAGGTGAACTGACAGCGCCGGAGATACTTATCCGGGAGAAGACAAAAGACACCATACGCAGCATAGAAATCCCCATGGAGAGCCATGAAAGCTTTGGCATGACAGTTAACGTACACTTCTCCCTGGGAGCCGAAAATGCCAACAATTATGCGAACCTGTACCGCTATAATGAACAGACAGGAGCCTTTGAATATCTGGGAAGCTATCAGATTAACGAAGATGGTCAGGCAATGTTTGGCATCACAGGAGGAGCAGATTTTCTTCTGACAGTAACCACTGAAAAGCCGGACGAGGTAATCATGCCCATGGACGGAGAGACCTACATCGTAAAACCTGGCGATACCCTGTCAGGAACTGCAGCAAAATATGGTATGTCAGTAGTACAGATTATGGCACTGAATCCTGAGATTAAGAACAGCAGCAGAATTCGTGCAGGGCAGAAGATACGTGTAAGATAAGATCTGAATCAAGATAGAGGCATATTGATCCCTGCTTTGATTAAATGGGTGAAAAGCAATTGGATTGTATAAAATCACTAACGAGAACCGTTGTAGCCCAAATAAAAACCCAGGAGGTGACGTTCCTGGGTTTTCGATTTGCCATGGAATATCTTGATTCTAATTCTTGCTGTTGAAAGTCAAGAAATACCAAAAATGATCTTCGAACCGTTCATTAATCATCCACATGCACAAAACAACCATTTTGTCAAGTACATTTCGCGCACGCATGATGCTCTTACGAATGCTGTGAAAAATGATAAAATAGTGGTAACAAAAAGACTAGAATATGCGATGAAGATTACCAGTTGGACAACGTGGATGATTGATTATATATACACTTCGAAAGTATCATTTTTAAGACTTTTGGGATTTTTATTTTTTTGGTGTTAGAATAATTGTGTGTATTTTTTCGTGTTTTTTACAACATAACTCATATGTTGAAAGCATTATACTGATTGATTTACTACCAGAAATAGGACGGTAAAAGGAGAGTGAGGGAATGAGCTAATAGTAATGGGTACAAGCGAAAAATATAAAACGAAAAGAAGAGGTAAAAAAATATGAAGGTAAATAAATCACTTTCAAGGTTCATAGCGCTGGTATTATCTATCGCACTGGTTCTCACCATGAGGCCTGTTGCGGTATCAGCGGAGACAGAGGGTTGCACCCATGAGCATAACACAGAGTGCGGTTATGCAGAGGATGTGGATTGCAGCCATGAACATGACAAAAGCTGCGGCAGGTTGACTAATTCCGGTAAAACGCTGGGCGAATCCGGTGATACCATGATCGTCGCGGCGTTTGACAAGCTGGAGGATGCAATTCTACGGCAGGATTTTGACTTGGGTGGGATTCAATCAAAGGACGAGATCAGCCTGCCCGATACCCTCACCGGCACCGATACGGACGATAACGCTGTCACCATTGACGGCGTGACTTGGCAAAGCGCCCCCGATTTTAATCCGGAAGCTGCAGGAACATATCGGTTCAGCCCGAAGCTGTCGGAGGAATATGAGTTTGCAGCAGGCGTGACGCTTCCTGTCATCATCGTGATGTTGGGGACGCAGACACAGGACCCCCCCATCATAGTCGCGGAGTTTGACGAGTTGGACGAATACACGCTCTATCAGGGCTACGACTACGGTGAGATCACATCACAGGACGACCTTATCCTGCCGGACACGCTGACCGGCAAGGACGCGGACGGCGAAGCCGTAACCATTAACGGCGTGACATGGCAAAGCGAACCGGAATTTGACCCGGCTGTTTCGATAGCGTATCCGGGCTATATCTTCTCGCCCGTTCTGCCGCAGGGCTACATACTGGCGGAGGGCGTGACGGCCCCGGTCATTTCGGTAATTATCAGGCCGGGCGACCTGAAGCCCAACCCGCTGGCGGCGGGCACCCCGGACTACACATGGTACTCCGGCCCCTCCCAGGCCAGCTACACCATCTCCACCGCCGACCAGTTGGCCGGGCTGGCGCAAATCGTCAACGGCACGGCGCCGAGTATTGCGCGGTACGATTTCTATGATAAAACGATCACGCTGCAAAATAACATTGACCTTTCGGCCTATGCCGACGGCGAGGGCTGGACGCCTATCGGCCTCACCGATGGAATTGATTTTAAGGGAGATTTCAACGGAAACGGCAAAACCATTACCGGCCTGGCCATCAACCGGCCCTCCGCGAGCAATCAGGGGCTGTTCGGATATGTCGATACCTCAGGAGGCGGCATAAAAAATCTCACCGTATCGGGCTGCAGCGTGAAAGGCTATACGTCCGTCGGCGGCCTGGCCGGGTGTAGCACAGGCAACAATATCACAAACTGCTCGGTCACCGGCGATATAAGCGGCGTATCTATTGTCGGCGGTATTTCCGGCGAGGCGTATGGCCGGATAACCGCGTGCTATTCCGGGGCCAATGTAAGCGGAGAGTACGATGTCGGCGGCATTGCCGGGAGCGTGTCCGGTGTTTCTTCCGGCGACGGTATAAGCCAATGCTACGCCGCCGGCGCCGTCACCGGGACGGCGGGGAGCGGCAGAGTCGGCGGCTTGATAGGCAAAGCAGCCAATAGAACTATCGTGAAAAACTGCTATGCAACCGGGCCGGTCAGCGGCGCAGCCGATGTCGGCGGCGCGGTCGGGTCCCTTACTTACGGAAGCAGAATAGAGAACTGCTACGCCACGGGATCGGTCAGCGGTGCAACCCGGATCAGCGGCGTGGTCGGGTATGCCAGCGGCGGCAACACTGACACGCAGTATATTACAAACTGCGCCGCGCTGAACCCCTCGGTCAAGGCCTCCGGAGTCGCCGCGGCTTCCGGGCGCGTGGTTGGGTTCAGCGATACCGCTACCGGCGCTATCAACGAGCTTTCCGGAAACATCGCGTTCGCAAGCCTCCTGAACAACAGCGATAACACGACATGGACGCCCACCGGCGCACACAACAACATAAACGGCGAGACGAAAACCCTTATAAACCTGCAAGCCGCAAGCGGATTCCCTTCCGGCTTCACCTCCGCCCCGTGGTCGTACACCCCGGGCGGCCTGCCGGTATTAACAGGCGCGCCCGGCCCGCAGAACAGCGGTATGCCCGCGCATATACTGGCGGACGCTGCAAGCCCCTTTATGGTAGGCGACGGAACCGCCGGGAGCCCTTACCAGATTACGACGGCGGCCCAGCTGGCGACACTGGCCCAGCTCGTAAACAGCAACAAGGCCGATCAAAGCAATGGCGGTACTTACCGTAATGGAAAATACTATAAGCTCATGAATAACATCATCCTTTCCGACTACGCAAGCGGCGAGGGCTGGACGCCTATCGGAGCCTCCTCCTCCTCATTCGCCGGGACTTTTGACGGCAACAGTAAGACAATCACGGGGCTGGCCATCAACAGGCGCGCCGAATGTCAGGGGCTCTTCGGCAGTGTTCAAAACGCGGTAATACAAAACCTGACGATTGAGGATTGCGATATAACCGGCGCGCGATTTACCGGCGGCATTGTAGGAAACTTGGTAACAAGCTCGCTGACAAATTGCCATGTGACGGGCAGCGTCAGCTGCGCGGATTATACCGGAGCCAGCTCCGGCCAGGTCGGCGGGGTGGCGGGCTATGCCAGCGGCGGGAGTATAAGTCAATGTAGCTTCGCGGGTGCGGTCAGCTCGACGGCCACCTATGCCGGCGGCATGGTAGGTCAAATTACTTCTGCTTGCGTCATATCAAACTGTTTTTCCTCCGGTACGGTCAGCAGTACGGTTAATTATGCCGGCGGCATAGCGGGCTCCATATCCTTTTCCGGTACGCTAATCTCAAGCTGCTACTCCATCAGCGCCGTCAGCGGCGTGAACTATGTCGGCGGCATAGCGGGAAATTGCCTCGACAATAATTTGGTCACCAACTGCGCCGCGTTAAACCCCAGCGTTATCGGCACAGGCGCAAACGTAGGGCGCATATCGGGCGCTTCCCGCACATACAGCGGCAATGTGGCGTTCGCGGGCCTTCTCGACAAAAACGGCGTTTCGACCGTTTGGTCACCGGCGGGATCAGCCACCAATCAAAACGGCGCGGACGTAACCTCTGCGGCGTTGCAGGCCGCGGCAGGTTTTCCGTTTACCGTAACCGCCCCGTGGACATATACCGCAACCAAGCTGCCCGGCTTACGGGGAGCGGCCCTTGATATGCCAGCGTATTTGAATGGCGCTGCCATCACGATCAATACCCATCCGGCGCGCAACACCGCCGTGACGGAGAACAGCGTTACCGGCAGCTTAAGCGTAACGGCCACCGCCAGCAACAGCGCGACTCTCGGCTACCAGTGGTATTCCAACACAT